>ENA-OQCO01000052-OQCO01000052.1-human-gut-metagenome-genome-assembly--contig:-NODE-52-length-59144-cov-2.180677_pt1 | contig 59144 bp, 69 predicted proteins | sample MGYA00242500_ERZ504582 | MGnify/ENA primary metagenome ERZ504582 (study PRJEB26092, sample SAMD00036346) | human gut metagenome | host: Homo sapiens | study: EMG produced TPA metagenomics assembly of... | reverse complement strand
AAGAGCCAGGGTTTTCCCTGGTTTTTGTTATGTTCGAGATTTCCCATTCTGTAGGTATCAGACAAATATATAAAGAGAGGAGTTAAAAAAATCGTCTGAAATACAATCTTACAAGGAGAAAAATATGAGTGAAACATGGACCCCTGTAATCTCAGAGAATTACCCAAAAGAAAGAGAAAATGTGCAGGTGACTTATCTTGGATGTGTCGATGGAGAATACCATTGCGACGCTTTTGCGTACTGCGAGAACAACCAGTGGTTTTGGATAAATGAAGAGGAAGCTGTTACCGTGCAGATCGTTGCATGGAAGAGAAACTGCAAGGCGTATGACCCGGAAGAAAAATTAAAACGGCTGTTCCGGAATGCTGTAATTTCCCAGCAGGACGAATTGGAATTTTATTCCGGAATTCTTTCCATGGGATACACCGTGGACATGGTACGGGATCCGATCGGAGCGGAAACAGCGGAACATATGTATATCTTCTGCGTCAACCATGGTCTGCTGAAAGACCACAGTGCTGCATATCTGTATGATGCTGTATGTAAGCTGTCAAAGGCTAATGAGGAAAATCTGGAATCGACAGGATTCGATTATGAGGAAGACTCGCTGGATTCCTACGCAGCACAAGACCATACACAGTCTGAAATCTTAACATATGTGACGAGGAAAATGGCAGACATGCTGCTGGCAAAAGAAGAAAAGGTGGTGTTGTAAGGATGGCAAAAACACAACAGACACTAGAAATCGAGCAGATTTTGGAACGGGTCTGCAGGGAAAGAAGAATTTATGGATGCAAAGAAGTAACGATTGGGTTTCCGAATAATCATATGGGAAGGGAAATCTGCGACTTTGTGACCATGGACAGTTATGGAATCCTACGCTGTTACGAGATCAAGGTAAGCTTTTCTGACCTGCAGTCGTCTGCAAAGATGAGCTGGTATGGACATTACAATTACCTGGACATTCCGGAATCGATGGTAGAAAAGATTACGGACTATGTACATAAGATTCCGGATTTCGTTGGGATTCTGGTCGCGAATGATGGCCAGTTATCTTCTTTACGGAAAGCAAAGATTCAGAATATTTCAGAATACAGGGAACAGAATCTACGGGAGAGCATGATCCGATCGTTATACTTCAAAATGGAAGCATATCGTTCCCTTGCGGACGGGCGGACAGGAGCAAAGCTACGGAAAGAACTGCGAGAAACGAAGAAAAACTATGAAAAGGAGAAAGAACTGGAACTTTTGTATTACACAAGATACATGGATCTGCGGAGTATAGTGCGGGGATATAAGGAGAAGACCGGGATCGATATCGAAAAAGAAATGGAAAAAAATGAGTAGGGGGAGTGTCGATCGCAATTGCAGGTACGAAAAAAAGGCCGACCAGAAGGTGATCTTTTCTCCACTTGTATAAGTTGTGCGTAAATTCCAAGGTTCGAAAGTGGAATCAGATACAACAAAGCAGGATGTGACCGACCAAAAGAAATTCTTTCAGTTTCATGGTGAATCCTATCATTCTTTCTTGGAATGTTGTAAATTACATGGAGTCAGCTATGACGCTGTACGTAACTATCAGAAGTATCACGAGATCACAAAAGAAGAGGCATTGGAACATTATATTTCTATGGATAAGGCCTTCCTGTTCCGGAATGTAATTTATGATGATTTTTTTTCTTGCTGCAAAGCATACGATATTTCACCAAATACTGTGATCTATCATGAAAAGAACCGAAAAATCAGTCGGGCAGAAGCGTTGGAATATGTCCTGTCCCTGCGAAAAAAACGGTCTTTTCCCTATCAGGGTAAAGTCTATCCTTCTGTACAAAGTTGCTGTACGGAACTGGGGATAAAGAAAAGCAGTGTATATTCCAGGGCAAAACAACAGAATTGTTCCCTGCAGGAAGCTGTTGCTTACCTTGCGCGTGCATCTTCGGATACTTCCGTATGATTGAAAATATGACAGAAAGGACCAAGGATATGTTACGAAAAAAAGAAGCACCAGAAAAATTATTGCTATCCGTTAAAGAAGTTTGTGAGCTGACAGGTTTATCGGAAAAGACGATCCGAAACCTGATCGAAGAGAACCATTTGCTTGTCCGGATCGGACGGAGAACCCTGGTAGATCGGAAAAATTCGAGAAATGGCTGGTGAGTCAGTCTTGAAAGTTTATTTTTTCCATGCTAATATTAAAACGAGTGCCATGTGTATTCATCAAGAAAGACGGTGAAACATATGGGAAAAGATTTAGAAGGAAATGATCTGGGAAAAGGATTTCGACAGAAGGCAGATGGTCGGTTTGAAGCAAGAGTGTATATACCAGGCGTAAAAAATCCCTACTGTCTCTATGACCGGAAACTTTCCACATTAAAAAAGAAAACAAGAGAGTTTAAGGAAAAGAAAGCTCCGTTGGCGGAACGATACAACCCACAGATCAATGTATCTGTCTGGTATGAGGAGTGGATGAGAGTTTATATCATCCCAGTCAATAAAAATACCACGATTCAGAACTATGTGAATGGTTTTGAACGGATGCGGGAATATATCGGTTATGTCAAATTGATCGATGCTACTCCATCGACGATCTCGTTTGTGATCGATTCGTTACTAAAAGAAGGGTATGCCAGGACAACTGTATTACAGGCCCTGTCAATCCTGCGGCAGTTGTTCCAACACGCTTTTAACAGAGGCCTGGTTCCGACAAACCCATGTGATACGATCCGATTTTCCAAGGACCGACCCGGTAAAATACCGGATGATGATAAAAAGTGCATCAGTCCCCAGGATCTGGAACGTTTTTGGGAAGTCTGCCAGAGAAGACGGTATTATGAACCTTTTTGTAATACTTTTTCATACGGGAATGCGGATCGGGGAAGCCTGTGCGCTCGGATGGAGTAATATTGACTTCGAAAACGAATTAATCTATGTAAGAAAAACAGTTGGTAAAGTCTATATTTATTATGATGAGTCTAACCAGAAACTTCCGTAGCGTCAATGGAAAAAGCAGGTAACGTCACCGAAAAAGAAGGCAAGTTATCGGATGATTCCAATGAATGCAGAAGTCCGACAGGCATTTTTAGACTGGAAAAAGAAACAGGACGAGGATAAGAAAAAATATCGGAAGAATGGGGAAGGGAAAATCCCCTAGCTGATGTATTGCCGGATCCGGTTTTTACTACGTCCCCGGGAAATCCTTATCTGCCAGGATCGCCTATCAGGAAACGCGCTGTATCATCGATATGGTAAACCGGAAAGAAGAAAAGCTGGCAATAGAAGAACATCGGGAACCACATTTGATCTATTTCAGTCCATATATGCTGCGGCATACATTTGTTACTCATTGTGTGGAATCTGGTATGGATTATGCTTCTATCCGGAAGATCACAGGCCATGCAGATCTGAAAATGACGGAATACTACACGCACCTGGAACAGGAACATCTGAAGCATTCTTATCAGAAATATGAAGAAAAATATGTACTTTTCAACGATAAAAAGGACTCTCTGACAGAAAAGAATTGAGGTATAGATATATTGAAACAAGAAACAAAAAAAACGTGGTCAAAACGTGGTCAAAACGGGTCAAAAGCACCTGCATTAACCCCGGAAGAGCTTGAATTTATGGGGATTCCAGAAAATAGTGATACATTATCACCGATGATGGTTCATTACTGTCAGACAAAATGTGCGTATAAGGATTCGATTCTTTTTTATCGCCTTGGGGACTTTTATGAAATGTTTTTTGAGGATGCGAAAACTGTCTCCCGTGAACTGGAACTTACACTTACCGGCAAAGACTGTGGTCTTTCTGAGCGGGCTCCGATGTGCGGGATTCCGTATCACGCAGCAGAAACATATATCAATCGCCTGATCGATAAAGGGTATAAGGTAGCTATCTGCGAACAGGTAGAAGATCCGAAAACGGCAAAGGGAATCGTAAAAAGAGAAGTGACCCGTGTTGTGACACCGGGAACGAATCTTAATATGCAGGAACTGGATGAAGGAAAAAATAATTATCTGATGGCCATCGTATGTGTGGGAGATCATTTTGGGGTATCTACTGCAGATATCACAACCGGTGACTGCTATGTGACAGAGATTGATGAGGAGCGGAAACTCTGGGATGAGATCAATAAGTTCCTTCCGGCAGAAATCATCTGTAATGATGCTTTTCTGGTTTCCGGCGTAGATGTGGACGACCTGAGAAATCGCCTGCATATCTCTGTATTTGCACTGGAATCCTGGTATTTTGGAGATGATCTGTGTAAGCAGACATTACTGGAGCATTTTAAGATTTCCTCTCTTGAGGGGCTGGGACTGGCTGATTATGACAGCGGTGTAATCGCAGCCGGTTCCCTGTTCCGGTATCTTCTGGATACCCAGAAAAATACCATGGAGCATATGAACAAAATTATCCCGTATACTACAGACCGCTATATGGTTATCGACAGTTCTTCGAGAAGAAATCTGGAACTGGTGGAGACCCTGCGGGAAAAACAGAAACGCGGCTCCCTTTTGTGGGTGCTGGATAAGACGAAAACCGCCATGGGTGCCCGTATGCTGCGAAACTTTGTGGAACAGCCATTGATTGATGCAGATGCGATCAACGAACGACTGGATGCGGTAACGGAACTGAACATGCAGGAGATGCTTCGCGAGGAGATCCGGGAATACCTGAATCCGGTATACGATCTGGAACGTCTGGTCAGTCGGATCAGTTATCGTTCTGCGAACCCGAGGGACCTTCTGGCATTTAAAATGTCTCTGGAAATGATTCCTCATATTAAAAATCTGCTGGTGAACTTTACCAGTCCGCTGCTGGTGCGCATTAACGAACAGATGGATGGCCTGGAAGATCTGTATACACTGCTGGAAGCCTCCATTACGGAAGATCCGCCCCTGGCAGTCAAAGAAGGCGGAATCATCCGGGAAGGCTATAATGAACAGGTAGATACCTATCGGAATTCCAAAACCCAGGGGAAATCCTGGCTGGCACAGCTGGAAGCAGAAGAGAAAGAAAAAACCGGTATCCGGAATCTGAAGATCAAATATAATAAAGTATTTGGCTACTATCTTGAAGTGACTAACAGTTTTAAAGATTTGGTGCCGGAATACTATACAAGAAAACAGACGTTGACCAATGCCGAGCGTTATATCACACCGAAGCTAAAAGAACTGGAAGATATGATCCTCGGTGCGGAAGATAAATTATTTGCCCTGGAATATGATCTGTTCTGCCAGGTGAGAGAAGAACTGGCTGCACAGATTCCGCGAATCCAGGAGACAGCGAAAGCCATCGCGCAGCTGGATGTCTATGCATCGTTATCCGTGGTTGCCAGCGCAATAACTATGTACGTCCAACGGTCAATACGAAAGGTGTGATCGACATCAAAAATGGCCGCCACCCGGTTGTTGAAAAGATGATCAACAACGATATGTTTATTGCAAATGATACCTATCTGGACAACGGCAGCAAGCGTGTCTCTGTGATCACCGGACCGAACATGGCAGGAAAATCCACTTATATGCGGCAGACTGCCCTGATCGTTTTGATGGCGCAGATTGGTTCTTTTGTTCCGGCAGAAAAAGCAAAGATTGGTGTGGTAGACCGGATCTTCACCCGTGTCGGAGCTTCGGACGACCTGGCCAGCGGACAGAGTACGTTCATGGTGGAGATGACAGAGGTGGCCAATATTCTTCGCAATGCGACTGCGAAAAGTCTGTTGATCCTGGATGAGATTGGCCGTGGAACCAGTACCTTTGACGGACTATCCATTGCCTGGGCAGTTATCGAACACATCAGTAATACAAAACTTCTGGGGGCAAAGACTCTGTTTGCTACCCACTATCACGAACTGACAGAGCTGGAAGGAAAGATTCCGGGCGTTAATAATTACTGTATCGCGGTGAAAGAACGGGGCGATGATATCGTATTTTTACGAAAAATCGTAAAAGGTGGTGCCGATAAAAGTTATGGTATCCAGGTGGCAAAGCTTGCAGGTGTTCCGGACAGTGTTCTGGATCGTGCAAAAGAACTGGTGGATGAACTGGTACATACGGATATTACCAGTACATTTAAAGATCTGGCAGAGAATTCCAGAAAGACAAAACCGAAAGCCGTACATTATGATGAAGTGGATCTGGAACAGATTTCCCTGTTTGATACGGTACAGGATCAGGATATCATAGAGGAACTGAAAAATCTGGATATTACGATGCTGACACCGATGGATGCGATGAATACCTTATATCGGTTACAGAATAAATTAAAAAATCGCTGGTAAACGAAATATAGCAGATGTTATAGCTTAGGAAGGAAATAGATCGATGAAACGACAGATTTCAGTCTTGGATCAGAGTACAATTGATAAGATTGCAGCAGGAGAAGTGGTGGAGCGCCCTTCTTCGGTTGTAAAAGAACTGGTGGAAAATGCCATTGATGCGGGAGCCAGTGCGATTACTGTGGAGATCAAGGAAGGCGGTACCACATTTATCCGTATCACCGATAATGGTACAGGTATTGAAAAAGAACAGGTTCCGCTGGCATTCCTTCGTCATGCGACCAGCAAGATCCGTAAAGTGGAAGATCTTTCGTTGATTTCTTCTCTTGGATTTCGTGGCGAGGCGCTGTCGAGTATTGCTGCTGTTTCTCGTGTGGAACTGATCACAAAACCCCATGAACAGCTGATCGGAGTCCGCTATCAGATTGAGGGCGGTATGGAAAAGGGAATGGAGGAGATCGGTGCGCCGGACGGAACGACTTTCCTGATACGGGATCTGTTTTATAATACGCCTGCAAGGGCAAAATTCTTAAAGACACCGACTACAGAAGCCGGTTATATCAGCAGTTTTATCGAACAGCTGGCACTGTCGCATCCGCATATTTCTTTCAAATATATGCAAAACGGTCAGACGAAACTGCATACTTCCGGAAATAATAATCTGAAAGAAGCGATTTATCAGATCTACGGGAGAGATATTACCAGGGAACTGATTGAGATCCATACAAAAGACCGGGATGAGACGATCCGAATCGATGGATTTATCGGGAAACCGGTAATTTCCAGGGGAAACCGTAATTTTGAAAATTATTATGTCAATGGAAGATATGTAAAGAGTAAGATCGTGACAAAAGCAGTGGAAGATGCTTATCATACGTTTATGATGCAGCATAAATATCCGTTTACCTGTCTTCACATTCAGATCAAAGGTTCTGATGTGGATGTCAATGTGCATCCGACCAAGATGGAAGTACGTTTTTCTGATCAGGAAGTGGTCTACCGACAGATTTATCAGGCAATCTTACAGGGATTGCAGCACAAAGAACTGATTCCACAGGTGACGATTGGAAAAGACCGTTTGGCGGTACGTCCTGCGAACCGGGACAAAGCACCGGAACCTTTTGAGGTACAGCGCCGGCAGATCGAACAGCCGAGAGAATATCAGATGCAGCAGAAAGTGCAGCCGGAAGAGTTGAAAAACCGTGCGAAAGCGGTTAACCCGATAGCTGACAGGACAGTAGCAGTGGCAGCTTCCGGTGAAGAAACTTACAAAGAATCGGTTGTAAGGGAGCAGGGAACGGGATGTTACGGAGAAAAGCGTGAGACTGGATGCAGTAGTGAGTATCCGGCGAAGCAGAATCCGAATCTGCAGGCAGGACAATTTGTATCAGACAGAAGAGACAGTGTATCTGCCCCGGTTGTTCAGAAGGCTGAACAGATGGATCTTTTCGACGGAAAACTGCTAAGTCCGGAAGCAAAAAAACATCACAAGATCATCGGACAGGTTTTTGATACGTACTGGCTGGTACAGATGGAAGATAAATTGTATATCATTGACCAGCATGCGGCACACGAAAAAGTGTTGTATGAACGAATCGTAAAAGAGATGAAAGAACGGAATGTAAGTTCACAGATCGTCAGCCCGCCGATCATCATTTCTCTGAATCTGGAAGAACAGGAGAAAATGAAAAAGTATCAGAATATTTTTAAAACCCTTGGGTTTGAGATTGAATCCTTTGGAGGAAGGGAATACAGTATCCGGGCAGTGCCGCAGAATCTGTTCGGAATGACAGAACAGGGATTTTTTATTGAAGTACTGGATCATCTGGAGGAGGATCCATCCTCAAAAACGCTGGATGTCCTTTCGGATCGGATGGCGACCATGGCGTGTAAGGCAGCGGTGAAGGGAAATCAGAAGTTATCGCTTCGGGAGACAGAAGCACTGATCGATGAACTGTTGCAGTTGGAGAATCCGTATAACTGTCCCCATGGCCGACCGACCATTATTTCCATGACCAAATACGAACTGGAAAAGAAATTTAAGCGGATTGTGTAGGTGAGCAGAGTGAAAAAACCTTTGATTATATTAACAGGTCCTACTGCAGTAGGAAAAACAAGCCTTTCCATTGCACTGGCAAAAGCGGTGAACGGGGAAATTATCTCCGCGGATTCCATGCAGGTCTATCGTCATATGGATATCGGTTCCGCAAAGATCCGGCCGGAGGAGATGCAGGGAGTCCCCCATCATCTGGTGGACTGTCTGGAGCCGGATGAAGAATTTAATGTGGTACGGTTTCAACAGATGGCAAAAGAAGCCATGAAAGGAATCTATGACCGCGGGCGGATTCCTGTACTGGTGGGCGGTACCGGATTCTATATCCAGGCAGTAACCGGAGATATTGATTTCACTGTGCATGGAGAGGATACGACTTATCGGCAGATGCTGGAAGAAAAAGCAAAGACTGAGGGAGCGCAGGTGCTTCATGAGATGCTTTCTGCTGTGGATCCTGCATCTGCGGCGGCGATTCATGCAAACAATGTAAAACGGGTGATCCGTGCACTGGAATATTACCGGCAGACGGGAAAGCCGATTTCTCAGCATAATGAGGAGCAGCGCCAGAAAGGGTCCCCATATAATCTGGCGTATTTTGTGTTAAATGATGAAAGAACCCATCTGTATGAACGAATCGATGCCAGAATTGACCAGATGCTTGCCGATGGACTGATCGATGAAGTGAAAACACTGAAAAAAATGGGCTATCATAAAGGAATGGTGTCCATGCAGGGACTGGGATATAAAGAAATTCTTTCTTATCTGGATGGTACCTGGTCGCTGGAAGAAGCGATTTATGTATTAAAACGGGATACCAGACATTTTGCCAAGCGGCAGATCACTTGGTTTAAGAGAGAACGTCAGGTGGAATGGTTTGACAAGCAGGATTTTGGGTATGATGCACAGGTGATTCTGGATGCCATGCTTGCTTCATTAAGAGAGAAAAAAATATCAGGTGAGCGTGGAAATTTCAAATAAATTATAAGATATGCATGAAAGGAAAAACAGAAAATTATGGATACGGCAATAACAAAAGAAATGTACAAAGAAATGGGAATTGATGGGAAAGTCTATTCTTTCGGACAGGAAATTGCTGAGAGTCTGAAACAACGATTTGAGGAGATCGATCGTGTGGCAGAGTATAATCAGTTGAAGGTGGTTCATGCCATGCAGCAGTGTCGTGCCAGTGAAGCCTGCCTGTATGCTTCCAGCGGTTACGGATATAACGATGTGGGAAGAGATACCCTCGAGGAGATTTACGCGGCTACATTCCATACAGAATCCGCTCTGGTACGTCCACAGATTGCCTGCGGAACCCATGCGCTTGCTGTTGCACTGGCAGGTAACCTGCGTCCGGGAGATGAACTTCTCTCTCCGGTAGGAAAGCCATATGATACTTTGGAAGAAGTGATCGGTATCCGGCCATCAAACGGTTCTCTGGCGGAATACGGGGTTTCCTATCGACAGGTGGATCTGCTGGAAGATGGTTCTTTTGATTTTGAAAATATCAGAAAAGCGATCAATGAGAAAACAAAACTGGTAACTATCCAGCGTTCCAAGGGGTACCAGACCAGACCTACACTTTCTGTAGCAAGGATCGGACAGCTGATTGATTTTATAAAAGAGATCAAACAGGATGTGATCTGCATGGTGGATAACTGTTATGGTGAGTTTGTAGAAACGATAGAGCCTACAGATGTGGGAGCAGATCTGATAGTAGGTTCTCTGATCAAGAATCCAGGTGGCGGACTGGCTCCGATCGGTGGTTATATTGCAGGAAAGAAAGAATATGTAGACAACGCAGCATACCGCCTGACTTCTCCGGGACTTGGAAAAGAAGTAGGGGCAACACTGGGCGTAAATCAGTCTTTCTATCAGGGATTTTTCCTTGCACCAACAGTTACGGCAGCGGCTCTGAAAGGTGCGATTTTTGCAGCCAACGTGTATGAACGTCTTGGCTTTGCAGTAGTTCCGAACAGTACGGAGAGCCGCCACGATATCATTCAGGCAGTCACCTTCGGAGCACCGGAAAAAGTAATTGCTTTTTGTAAAGGCATCCAGGCAGCAGCGCCGATCGACAGCTATGTGGATCCTGAACCCTGGGCGATGCCGGGATATGACAGCGATGTGATCATGGCAGCAGGTGCATTCGTACAGGGTTCATCTATTGAACTGAGTGCGGACGGACCGATCAAGCCTCCGTATGCGGTATATTTTCAGGGCGGACTGACCTGGCAGCATGCAAAACTTGGTATTATGATGAGCTTGCAGAAACTATATGAAAAAGGACTGGTAGAACTTCCATGAAAAGAGTTGTGATCATAGGCGGTGGTGCTTCCGGAATGATGGCAGCGATCCAGGCCGCCCGGGCGGGAGCCGCGGTTACGCTTTTAGAACACAATGAGAAACCCGGGAAAAAGATTCTTGCAACAGGAAACGGACGATGTAATCTGACAAATCTTGTACAGGAACCTTCCCGATATCGGAGCAGCCAGCCGGATTTCCCATGGAAAATCATTACACAGTATCCATTAGAAGATACACTGGCATTCTTTTCGGAACTTGGGATCTATATAAAAGACCGGGGTGGCTGGGTATATCCGTACAGCGATCAGGCAGCAGGTGTTGCACAGGTTCTTGAGATGGAAGCAAGACATCAGAAAGTGAAGATAAAAACTACGGAAGAGGTGACAGATATTCTCCGGGAAGATGACCGGTATCTGGTGAAGACAGCTACCTGGCAGTATCCCTGTGACAGCGTGATCGTAGCCTGCGGAAGTCCGGCGTCAAATGTAGAGGGGAGCAGTGCAACAGGTTATGCACTGGCCGAAAAACTGGGACACGCAATAGTGAAACCGTTACCGTCGTTGTGTGGAATCCGTGGAAAAGACAATTATTATCCGAAATGGGCAGGAAGCCGGATGGATGGCCGCATCATTTTGGAAGTGAACGGAAAAATCATCGGACAGGAACAGGGAGAGATTTTATTTACGGAATATGGAATATCCGGAATCAGTGTTTTTCAGCTGAGCCGTTATGCAGTGCGTGGGGCTGCGGAAGGAAAAACAGCTGTTTATCATCTGGATCTGATGCCAAAGCTGACAAAAGAAGAACTCGCACAATATCTGGCAGAAAGACAACGGCAGAATGGCACTTATAAGAATCCACAGGAATTACTGATCGGACTGCTTCCGAAGAAGATCATAGATGTTCTGGTAAAGAAAACTTATGAACCGGAAAAGATCGCAGAGAAATTAAAAGACTGGCAGATATCGGTAAAAGGAGCATACGCACTGCGACAGGCACAGATCTGTTCCGGAGGTGTGGATCCGGAAGAACTGACGGACCACTTAGAATCCCGTCTCTATCCGGGAGTTTATTTTGCCGGAGAAGTGATCGATGTGGATGGTCCATGTGGTGGATATAATCTACAGTGGGCATGGTCGAGCGGAGCAGTTGCCGGAAAAGCTGCGGCCAGGGAAGGGAAAATATTATGATTCGTATTTCACAGTTAAAATTGCCGGTGGATCATACTCCGGATGCACTGGAGAAGAAAATCTGTCAACAGTTAAAGATAAAAAAAGAAGAGCTTTCTTCCTGGAAGATTGTACGCCGATCCCTGGATGCACGGAAAAAGCCGGACTTGAAATTTGTTTATGTGGTTGATGTGGATACCCCCAAGGAACGGAAAATCCTTCATCGCATGCAAAAAGTTAACGATAAAAATATTATGTTAACAAACAAAACGGAATATCAATTTCCTGCAGGAGGAACTGAGAAACTAAAACAGCCGCCGGTTGTCATCGGAAGTGGCCCGGCAGGATTGTTTTGCGCATGGGCACTCGCAAAAGCAGGACTTCGACCGGTTGTTTATGAGCGTGGAGAGAAAGCATCAGAACGAAAGAAAACGGTTGATCAGTACTGGAAAGACGGTATTCTGGACCCGAACAGCAATGTGCAGTTCGGTGAAGGGGGGCGCCGGTACATTTTCGGATGGCAAATTGAATACTCTGGTAAAGGATCCGGTGGGAAGACATAGAAAAGTATTGGAGATTTTTGTTCAGGGAGGCGCACCGGACCACATTTTATATGAACAGAAACCCCATCTTGGTACGGATCAGCTGATTGGTATCGTCACATCGTTGCGGGAACAGATTGAACAGATGGGTGGGAGATTCTGTTTTACAAAACAGGTAACAGATCTGGATATCTGCGATGGAAAGATCTGTCGGATCCAGCTGAACCGGAATGAGTGGATAGAAACACAGGTCTGTATTGCGGCTGTTGGACACAGTGCCAGAGATACCTTTTCTATGTTAAAAAGACATGGGATCTATATGGAAGCAAAATCGTTTGCGGTAGGTGTGCGTATCGAACATCCGCAGAAGATGATCAATCTGAGCCAATATGGACAACCGAAAGTAAAAGAACTTGGTGCTGCCAGCTATAAATTGACACATCAGCTGGAAAACGGAAGAGGAATCTATTCGTTCTGCATGTGCCCGGGTGGTTATGTAGTGGATGCTTCTTCTGAAAAAGGTTATCTTGCGGTCAACGGTATGAGTTATCAGGCACGGGACAGCCGGAATGCAAACAGTGCTATGATCGTAACGGTTTCACCGCAGGATTATGTGACGTATGGAATGGAGTATCTGCAGCGGATGGGAGAAGATGCTCTTGCGGCTGAACTGGATCAGAATCCACTGGTGGGAATATTCTTTCAGCGGTATCTGGAGCAGAAAGCTTATCAGCTTCATGAAGGCAGGATTCCCGTACAGACCTATGGTGATTTTCATGAAAGAAAAGAGACAAAAGCTTTTGGTGAAGTTGAACCATGCATCCGTGGAAGATATGCTATGAGTAATCTGCGGGAGATCTTCCCGGATTTTCTGGCAGAATCGCTGGATCTTGGAATCGCTGCCTGTGGAAGAAAGATTCATGGATTTGACCGACCGGATGCAATTCTTTCCGGTGTGGAGAGCAGAACCTCTTCTCCGGTCCGGATCTCTCGAAATGAGCAGATGGAAAGTAATGTCCGGGGGTTTTATCCCTGTGGAGAAGGTGCCGGCTATGCCGGTGGGATTACTTCAGCTGCAATGGACGGTCTGCGGGTGGCTGAGGCTGTCTGTAAAAAATATTGCTTATAAATCAGGAATCTTGAATTCACAGAAAATTTATGATAAGATAAATCAAAGTCTGGCAAACAGACTTTCGCTCTCAGCCTGAAGAGATCCTGGCAAGGAGAGCTATTTATGAAATATTCACAACGTATTCAGGAACTTCCGCCGGACGAACGCCCATATGAAAAATGTCTTCATTTCGGACCGGAGAAGCTGACAGACAGCGAACTTCTGGCTGTTGTTCTACGATCCGGTACCCGTGGAAGCTCCTCTGTACAACTGGCCGATGAGGTTTTGCATCTTGGACAAAACGAACAGGGTCTGCTTGGAATCTATCATCTTTCCATGGAAGATCTGATGCAGATTCGGGGAATCGGCCAGGTAAAAGCCGTACAGATCAAATGTATTGGAGAACTATCCAAGCGGATTGCAACCAGAGAAGCCGGAAAACTTCTGGATTTTCACAGTCCGGACACAATTGCAGCGTATTATATGGAACGGATGCGGCACGAAGAGCAGGAGCAGATGATTTGTACGATGTTAAATACAAAAATCAGTTTTTAGGTGACGAAGTGATCTCGAGAGGAACAGTTAATTCTTCTCTGGTATCGCCAAGAGATCTCATCCTTGCGGCCTTTCGTCACCGGGCTGTCTATATGATCCTGGTGCATAATCATCCCAGCGGTAATCCGGAACCAAGCAAAGACGATCTTCTTTTTACAAAAAGAGTATGGGAAGCCGGAGCACTGGTAGATATTCCACTTCTGGATCATATTGTGATAGGGGATCAGCAGTATTTCAGCTTTCGACAGGAGGGGTTGCTTTCCTGACAGAGATATTGCCGGAATATAGCGGTTCGGTGAATGCGGTGAACCGTTATGTTGGGATATGCAAAACAGAAGGGATATGCATTTATGTTTAAAAACCATGTATATGGAATTGACCTGGGCAGTAATATGATCAAGATTTACTCTCAGAACAGTAATGAAATCTTAAAAGAGAAAAATATGATTGCCATTCGCAACAAAGATACTGTACTTGCCGTTGGAGATGAAGCATATGAAATATACGAAAAGAATCCGACAAATGTAAAGGTATCTTCTCCGATGCTCAATGGTATGATCGCAAACATCAGTCACCTGGAGATCATGCTTCAACTGCTGCTGGACAAGACCGGACGCAGCGTTGGGCGGCACCCGGTGATTTATTTTGCTGTTCCGGTAGATATGACAGAGATAGAAAAGCGTGCATATTACAGTATCGCTCATACCGGACAGCTCAGACAAAGTAAGGTACTTCTGGTGGAACGTCCGATTGCAGATGCACTGGCGCTTGGTATTCCGATCATGCGTACCAAGGGATCCATGATCGTAAACATTGGAGCAGCTACAACAGAGATTTCTGTTATTGCAGATACCCGTGTGATCATCAGTAAGGTGATACCCGTAGGCGGTGACCGTCTGACACAGGATATCCTGACAACGATCCGCAGAAAGCTTAATTTTTCTATCAGCGAACGTACCGCCGGAAGATTGAAAGTATCTCTTGCAAATCTGGAAAAAGATACGAAGGATGCGAGAAAAATCATCGGTATTGACTGTGTGAGCGGTTTGCCGAGAGAACGTGTGATTACCTCTCCGGCAGTAAATGAGGCGATCACTCCGGCGATTTGTGAGATCATCACAGAGATTCGGGCTTTTCTGGAGCGTATTCCACCGCAGATACATAAAGTGATCTTATCAGAAGGGATCTATCTTACCGGTGGCAGTACACATCTGCCATATATTGACAGGGTTCTGTCCAGGCAGATCGGCTGCCCGATCCTGCTGTCACATTATTATGAACTGTGTACGATCTATGGGCTGAAGGAAATTATCACCCACGATGCACTTCATCACTGGGCTTTCACTCCCAAAAAACAGAAATAAGGAGCTGTCATGAAAAAAAAGAACCAATATAAAATGAAAACAAAACATCTGATAACTATGATGACAATCCTGTGTCTCGGACTGATCGTCCTGTCTCTTTCAACCAGTTTTTCTTTTGCGCCGGTGCGTAATGTCCTGGGTTATGTGATTGTTCCTTTTCAGAATGGGATTAATGAAGTGGGAAACTGGATGACGGATCAGAAAAACGGATTCCAGAGTATGAAAAAGCTGTCTGCGGAGAATGAAAAACTTCAGAAACAGGTGGATGAACTTCAGGCTAAAAACACCACACTGTCTCAGGACCAGGAAGAACTGGATCGTCTGAGAACATTGTATAACCTGGACACAGACTATTCGGAGTTTGAGAAAGTCGCTGCGCAGGTGATCGGAAAAGATACCGGTAACTGGTACAGCACGTTCCTGATCAACCGGGGAAGTTTAGATGGTATTGCGGTGGATATGAATGTTATCGCGGATGGTGGTCTGGTAGGAATCGTTACGGAAACCGGGGCACATTGGGCTACGGTTCGTTCGATCATTGATGACAGCAGTAATGTCAGTGCAACTGTCACATCCATTTCTCAGAACTGTATGGTAACGGGAGATCTGCAGATGATGGACGACGGTAAGATCCGTTTTATTCAGTTGACAGATAAAGAGGATCAGGTACAGGAGGGAGATAAAATCGTAACCTCTTCTGTCAGTAACAAATTTTTAAAAGGAATTCTGATCGGTTACATCAGTGAGGTTTCTACAGATGCCAATAAACTGACCAAAAGCGGTACGATCATTCCGGCAGTGGATTTTAATGATATTCAGGAAGTCCTGGTTATCAAGGAACTGAAGCAGCAGAAGACAGAGGATGTGACTTCGGAGGAATCACAGACACCAGATGACAGCACAACTCCGACACCGGATCCGACGCAGGATGCACAGGAGGATGAACAATGAGAAGAAAGCTGATTCTGGCGGTATTGATTCTGCTGGCATTTGTCTTACAGGGAACCGTGTTCCAGACACTGTCCATCGCTTCCATCGTTCCCAATCTGCTTTTGATCCTCACAGTATCGTTTGGATTTATGAGAGGAAAAAAGGAAGGAATGTTCGTAGGATTTTTCTGCGGTCTCCTGATTGATATTTTTTATGGAAGTATGATTGGCTTTTATGCTCTTATTTACATGTATATTGGATTTGGCAATGGCTTTCTGTATAAAATCTTTTTTGATGAAGATGTAAAAGTGCCAATGGTACTGGTTGCCGGCAGTGATATCGCATATGGAGTACTTGTATACGGATTGCAGTTTATGCTCCGTGGCCGGCTGGATTTTTTCAGCTATCTGCAGCATATTATTCTTCCGGAGATGGTATATACAGTACTGCTTACGGCAGTTTTATACCGACCGCTCTATCGATTAAACCGCTGGCTTACGGAAAATGAATGGGAGGGACCCAAGTTACCTTGATGAGACGACCAAAAAAAAGACATAAAAAATTTATTATTCCACGGACTACAGTGCTGATTTTTATCTTCGCAGCTCTGAGTATGGTATTGATTCACCGCCTGTTTTCTCTGCAGATCATCCATGGACAGGAATATGCGGACAACTTCAGTATTATGACGACAAAAACGAGAACACTGAAAAGCACCCGAGGAAATATCTACGATCGAAACGGTCAGGTTCTTGCTTCCAACGAACTGTCCTATTCGATCACACTGGAAGACAGTGGTGACTATGCAAATAATACAGAAAAAAACCGCAGCCTGAATGGAGAAATCTACAAGATTATCCAGATTATCGAAAGCAACGGAGATTCTATCAGCAGTGATTTCCGTATTAGTGTCGACAGTTCCGGAAACTACAGTTATGATGTGGAGGGTACAACACTGTCACGTTTTAAAGCGGACGTGTATGGACACAGTTATATTGACGATCTGACAACAGAGGAGGCAAATGCTTCCGCTCAGCAGATGGTAGAAGATATGCTGAAACGATATGAAATTCCATATGATCACAGTGACTATAAGGCTTCGGAACTGAAAAAAGCGCAGGAAGCCGGTCTTCCGGAGCAGCTGACAAAAGAAGAGACATTGAAGATTATATCGGTAAGATATGCACTTTCCACAACCAGTTTCCGAAAATATATTCCGGTAACGATCGCAACCGATGCTTCTGAAAATACGGTAGCTGCGATCCAGGAAAACAAGAGTCTGCTGGAAGGTGTGGATGTGCAGGAAGATTCCGTGCGTGTCTATACCGACAGTATTTATTTTGCACCGCTTCTTGGATATACCGGAAAGATTTCTTCGGACGAACTTGCAGATCTTAGGACAGAGAATCCGGATGCAGGTTACAGTACTACTTCTATTGTAGGAAAATTCGGTCTGGAGAAGGTTATGGAGTCGACGCTTCAGGGAAAAGACGGATCGGAAAAAGTATATGTAGATTATTACGGAAAAGTGTTACAGATCGGTGAAGATTCCAAAGAAGATCCGGTACAGGGCAATAATGTATATCTTACTATCGATAAAGATCTGCAGATTGCCTGCTACAAGGTGCTTGAACAGAAGATTGCCGGTGTGCTGGTAGCCAATATCCAGAACATCAAGACTTTCAAAGCAGATGAAAATACCGATGCATCCACGATCCCGATCCCAATCTATGATGTGTATTATGCGCTGTTAAATAATTCCGTAATCGATATTGATCATTTTACGGCAGCAGATGCCTCCTGAGACTGAGACAGCAAGATTGCGGCAGCATTGGAACGGAAGCAGGAAGAAATCTTCCAGAAAGTGGACGAACAGCTGACCGGAAGTGATACAAAACCATATAAAGACCTCAGCGAGGAGATGAAGGGATATGTCAGCTATATTGTCAATGATCTGCTGATGGACAAAACAGGTATTCTTTCTGAAACATCCATCGATAAGAATGATGAGATGTACAAGGCATGGACGAAAGATGAGACAATTTCTCTTCAGGAGTATCTTACCTATGCGGCAAGCCAGAACTGGATCGATATTTCCAAGTTTTCAGATAAAAACACATATCTGGATTCCACAGAAGTATACCAGGAACTATCTGCATATATTTCAGATTATCTGTCTACGGATCAGGACTTCAGTAAGATGTTATACAAATATCTGCTTCTGGATGATGAAATTACAGGAAAGCAGCTGTGTACAGTACTGTATGAACAGGGAGTCCTTTCCACTGATGATGAGGACTATCAGAACTTCAAAGCCGGAAATCTTTCTGCAATGGATCTGATGCTTCACAAGATCAGTTCTCTGGAGATCACACCGGCGCAGCTGGCGCTGGATCCTTGTTCCGGTTCTGTTGTTATCACAGATCCGTCCACCGGAGAGACACTGGCATGTGTATCTTATCCGGGATATGATAATAATCGTCTTGCTAACAATATGGATACAGATTATTACAGAAAACTGAATAAAGATTTGTCTACACCATTTTATAATAAGGCGACACAGGAACGTACGGCACCAGGTTCTACATTTAAACCGGTAACAGCGATTGCCGGTCTGTCAGAAGGAGTTATTACAGATAATGACTACATTTACTGTGGCGGCCGATTTGATAAACTGCAGGGAGCACCACTGAACTGCTGGTTGTTAAGCGGACATGGTGCACTTTCTATCAGGGATGGTATTGCCAATTCCTGTAACGTATTTTTCAGTGAAACCGCTTATCGTCTTGGACAGAATGCAGAAGGAACATTTAATGATAATACAGCGATGCAGCAGCTGATTAAGTATGCGAATCTGCTTGGGCTGGATAAAAAGTCCGGGCTGGAGATTTCTGAAGCATCGCCACAGGTTTCCAACGAACTGCCAATCCCGTCCGCCATCGGACAGGGTACTCACAGTTATACCACGTCTCAGCTTGCAAGGTATGCAACGGTTCTGGCGAGCAGTGGTAATGTATATAATCTTTCACTGTTAGATAAATCAACAGATTCCGATGGAAATCTGATTGAAGATTATACTCCGGAAATGATCGATCATGTGGAACTGAGTCAGGGGATCTGGGATGATGTCCATGTCGGTATGGAAGGCGTTATCACCAAATCCAACTGGGGTATTTTCCAGGATCTGAACGTTACACTTGCAGGTAAAACCGGTACAGCACAGCAGAGTAAAAACCGTGCAAACCACAGTTTATTTATCGGTTATGCACCGGCAGATAAACCACAGATTGCGTGGGCAATCCGTATTGCAAACGGTTATGCGTCAACAAACTCCGAACTGGTGGCAAAGGATATTCTGAACTATTACTTCGGACTGAAAGATGAAACAGAGATTCTTACCGGACAGGCAAGTACAGCCAGCAATTCCAACGCAGGTACAGACTGATCGAGATGCAAAAGACAGACAATATGAACAAATATCAGGAGGATTGGATATGAGTGAAGTAATTGTTGTTACATCCGGGAAAGGCGGGGTCGGTAAGACGACAACTGCTGCCAATATCGGTACCGGACTTGCGGCACTGGATAAAAAAGTAGTTCTGGTAGATACAGATATCGGCCTTCGAAATCTGGATGTGGTACTGGGACTCGAAAACCGAATTGTGTATAATCTGGTAGATGTCATCGAAGGAAACTGCCGATTAAAACAGGCGCTGATCAGGGATAAACGGTATGCCAATCTGTTTTTGCTTCCATCTGCACAGACCAGAGATAAAACCTCTGTTACACCGGAGCAGATGAAAAAATTATGTGAGGAACTGAAAAAACAGTTTGATTACATCCTGCTGGACTGTCCGGCAGGAATTGAGCAGGGATTTCGGAATGCCATCGCCGGAGCTACCAAAGCTCTGGTAGTGACAACACCGGAGGTTTCAGCGATTCGTGATGCGGATCGGATCATTGGTCTTCTGGAAGCGGAGGATCTGAGAGATATCCGTTTGATTATCAATCGCCTCCGCATGGATATGGTAAAACGGGGAGATATGATGTCCGTGGAGGATGTGTCGGATATTCTGGCAGTACCTCTGATCGGTATCCTCCCTGATGACGAACAGGTTGTAATTGCTACGAATCAGGGAGAACCTCTGGCAGGCAAGCCAGGTCTGTGCGGACAGGCTTATCTCAATATTTGTCATCGGCTTCTTGGTGAAGAAGTCCCCTTCCAGGATCTCGATGTGAAAAAAGGAATTTTGGGACGATTGTTTGGCAGATAGGAGGGAAGCAATGAGTATCTTCGGCAAAAAACGGAAAGCCTCTGGCACAATTGCAAAAGACAGACTCAAACTGCTTCTCATATCGGATCGGGTGAGCTGCTCACCTCAGACGATGCAGATGTTAAAAAACGATATGATAAAAGCTGCGGGAAAATACATACCTGTTGATGCAGGAAAGGTGACAATCTGTTTTCATCAGTCACCACCCGTTCTCACAGCAGATATACCGTTAAAATCCAGAAAGGATACAGGATCTTAACATGTTTAAACTTTACAGATTGAAAAATTATAATTTCCGGCTGATCATCTGGCTTCTGATGATCAGCGGAATCGGAGTGCTGCTGGTGGGAAGTGCAAAAGCTTCTCTGCAGTCGAGACAGCTGATCGGTGTGATTCTTGGTCTTGTGGTGATGGTTGTAGTTTCTTTGATGGATTACAGCTGGCTGTTGAATTTTTACTGGATCATCTACGGGGTAAACATTATAATGCTGCTGATCGTTCGGTTCTTCGGGGATTCTGCAGGTGGTGCTACCCGATGGCTGGATCTTGGCTTTGTACGTTTTCAGCCGACCGAGCTTTCGAAGATCTTGCTGATCATGTTTTTTGCCCGGTTTCTGATGGATCACGAAGATACCCTGAATACCTGTAAGACTATTCTGGCTTCCGTAGTGCTCCTTGCAGTGCCGCTGGTTTTAATAAAGATTCAGCCGGATCTGAAAAACACGATCACTGTTACGATTATATTCTGTCTGATGATGTATGTGGCAGGCCTGAGTTATAAGATCATTGGTGGTATTCTGGGAGTTGCCATTCCGCTGGTTATTGTGGCATTCATTCTGATTACACAGACAGATATCAAGATTATTGACTCCTATCAGAAAGACAGAATCATGTCCTGGATGTATCCGGAAGACGAGACCTACAAAGATGATGTTATCCAGCAGCAAAATTCAATTACAGCTATTGGTTCCGGTGAACTTACCGGAAAAGGATATAATAACAACAAAGTTTCCTCTGCAAATAAAGGAAATTTTGTTACTCAGATTCAGACAGACTTTATCTTTGCGGTTGCAGGTGAAGAACTTGGGTTCATCGGAAGCGTTTTTATCATATTACTCTTGTTCCTCATTGTGGTTGAATGTATAATTACAAGCAGAAAGGCCAAGGACCTGTCCGGTAAGATTATATGTTGCGGCGTAGCAGGCGTCGTTGGCTTCCAGAGTTTTCTGAACATCTGTGTAGCCACCGGCGTTCTTCCAAACACAGGAACACCGCTTCCCTTTGTAAGTTATGGTCTGACATCTCTGGTCAGTCTGTATATTGGTATGGGTTTGGTATTAAACGTAGGTTTGCAAAACAGAAGATATTTGGGAGGAGAAAAATGAACATTGGCTTCATCGCACACGAATCTAAGAAAAAAACTGCTTCAGAATTTTTGTATTGCATACAGAGGAATCCTCAGCAAGCATCAGCTTTATGCCACCGGGACATCCGGGCGTCTGATTGAGGAGGCTACGAATCTGGACGTCCATAAACTTCATGCGGGACATGTGGGCGGCGAACAGCAGATGGCATCTATGATTGAACAGAATCAGATGGATCTGGTGATTTTCCTTTGCGGACCATATCAGGAGAAAAAGCATGAACCGGATGCACATAAGATTTTCCGTTTATGTGATACACATATTATTCCGCTGGCAACAAATCTTGCCACAGCGGAACTTCTGATCAAATCCCTGGAAAGAGGAGAACTTGACTGGCGTGAAATGTATAAAAAATAGAAAACGATTATTGAAACCTATCAAAAAAAAGTATCGGGATACACTGATTCTTACAGGGATTCTGATTCTGTTTTTTGGTGTGGGAATTACCGCACTCGTACTTCTCCGCCGCTCTTCACAGCTGGATATGACTTCAGCTTATTCGGTAAAAGAAGAGATGTACGGTACACATGGTGCAGAAATCAGTACACAGAAAGCCGATTCCTTTGCCTCGTCATATGCAGTTTCCTCCGGAAATATGAGTCTGGAAGGTGTTGCGATCAGTGATACGACAAAAGCCGGTCTTTTTGATCTGGATCATGGATCTGTGATGTTTGCTCAGAATATTCATGAAAAATCATATCCGGCGAGTATCACAAAAATTATGACAGCGATTCTGGCATTTAAGAATGGGAATATGGACGACATAGTGACAATTCCGGCAGAGGCTCTGAACCAGGAAGCCGGTTCCACAGAAATTGGCTTTCAGGAAGGAGATCAGGTAACACTGGATGAACTTCTTCATGGTCTGCTGATCTATTCCGGGAATGATGCTGCGGTTGCTATAGCACAGCATATCGGCGGAAGCGTGGATCAGTTTGTGGAAATGATGAATCAGGAAGCACTGGAGCTTGGTGCAACCAATACACATTTTGCCAATCCTTCAGGACTGCAGGATGAAAATCATTATACAACAGTATACGATATTTATCTGATGTTACAGGAAGCGATGACGTATCCACATTTTCTGGAGATTGCACAGCTTAGTTCTTATAATCTTACCTGTAACAGAGGTGAGCAGGAAGTAACTTTTCATCTGGATGCTACCGATCAGTATCTGACCCGTCAGGTGACGGCACCGAAGAATGTGACGGTGCTTGGCGGTAAGACCGGTACAACATCAGATGCAGGCTCCTGTCTGGCACTGTTGAGCCAGAATGCCTATGGGGAACCGTATATTTCTATTGTTCTTCACGCGGCCAATAAGACGAATCTGTACACGTATATGAATCAGTTGCTTTCTGCGATCAATCAGTAGAATCAGCTGATTTTCAAAAATATCAGAAACAGGAAAGAAATGCACCAGGCGTTGTGCGTTTATTTCCTGTTTTTTTTGAAATTTTTCAGATTTTTTCAAATTTACCATTGTATTTCTTGGTGAAATATTCTATAATTACAACAACAGAACAGTACTTTTTGGTAATATATACCAGAAATCAAAGGAGGAAACTGCTATGGTTCAATTAATTGTAGGCAAAAAAGGTAAAGGAAAAACTAAGCAGCTTTTAGATAAAGTGAACGGAGCCATTAAAGCTGCTGAAGGTAACATTGTATATCTGGATAAAAGTTCCAAACATATGTATGAACTGAACAATAAAATTCGTCTGATCGATGTATCCGGATATCCGATTAAAAATGCAGATGAATTCATCGGTTTTGTATGTGGTATTGTATCTCAGGATCATGATCTTCAGGAAATGTATCTGGACAGCTTCCTGAAAAATGCAAAATTGGAAGGAAAAGATATTACCGATGCACTGCATCAGTTAAAAGATATTTCCGAGGCATATAAAATTAATTTTGTATTAAGTGTTTCCATGGATAAAGAAGAATTACCTGCTGAATTTCAGGATGATATCATCATTGCCTTGTAAAACTGTAGCAGATGAAAAGAGGGTTGCCTGTTGGCGACCCTCTTTTCATGTTTTACGCGAGTAACGAGCCAAAGTCCGTGCATGTACGCGACCCTGGCGACTGCCGCGATAACTATGAGAAACTCGCGGAACGTGTTTTTCATAGTTATCCGCAGCTTACGGGTTAGTGTCGGCGAGACGACTGAAAAAGGTGCAAAGGTACAGACCGCTTAATCCAACCAGGATATAGATGATCCTGGAAAGCCAGGATAAATTGCCGAACAAGAAAGCAACCAGATCGAATTTGAACAGTCCTATCAGCCCCCAGTTAATTGCTCCTGTGATTGTCAGTATCAGTGCTGTATAATCCAAACCTTTCATCTTAATTTGATCAACCTCCTGTTTTTTTCGTTATCTCCAGTATTTCCACGATTTCACAGAATATGCATATTTTTTTTCTTGTGTATTCGTCAGAGGGATGATAGAATAATTTTATATGAGTATAAGTCAGAAAAACGAAGGGGAGTGTTTTCATGACTACAAAAAGGAAAAATAAAATATCCGGATGGTTTCGTAAGATCCCGTTAAATATAGGAACCTTTATCTTTGGGGCACTTTTTGTGTATATGGTAATTACGGTCATTCTGTATCTTACTGCAGATCATATTCAGTCCTATCAGGTGACCGCAGGTCCCTTATCCAATAATAAGACATATACAGCACTGGCAATCCGTGAAGAATCTGTGGTAAATACGAATGCCGCCGGTTATATCACCTATTATGCAAGAGAGAACAGTAAAGTTGGAAAATCCGGAGCAGTCTATACTCTGGGGGACACTCCGGCACAGGCTGCAGTCAATGAACTGACCGAACAGGATTATGCCGGAATCCGCTCTTCCATTGCAGGATTTGCCTCCACATATGACAGTGACAATTTTTATGATGTTTATAATTACAAATACGAGCTGGAGGGATCTATTCTCCAGTACAGTGGTCTTCAGACGGATGACTCCACGGAAACTACGCAGACGGCCAATGGACAGACAATTTATCGGGCAGCACAGGATGGTATCGTTGTTTATACAGTGGATGGCTACGAAGGGATTACAGCAGATCAGCTGACGGCAGATCTTTTCAGTAAGAAAAACTATCAGATTACCAATCTTCAGAAAGAACGAAAGGTATCCTCCGGGGATCCTGTGTATAAACTGATAACCAGTGAGACCTGGTCAGTAGTGATACCGCTGAGCACAGATCAGATTGTTTCACTGGCAGAAAAAAAAGACGATCCGAGTGAAGTTTCTAAAAGATGATGCCACGCAGACAGGTTTACTGACCATTGTTACCGGTGAAGACGGCAATTATTACGGCAAGATCACATTCAGCCGTGGAATGATTCGCTATAGTGGTGATCGCTTTCTGAATATTGAACTGGTAACAAACACACAGACAGGATTAAAGATTCCGCTCAGTTCCATTGTGAAAAAGAACTTTTATGTGATTCCGAAAGAATACATTGCTACTGATGAAGAAGATGGTGATGCCGGCTTCTACCGAAAGGTTACCAGAAGGGGAAAAGATGATTCCTCTGAATTTGTCAAGGCTACGATTTATCAGGAAGACGATGATTACTATTATGTGGATATGGATACTTTTCAGGACGGAGATGTGATTTTGAAGCCCGACAGCCAGTCTGTTTATGAAATAAAAGAAAAGAAAGCATTAGAAGGTGTGTATTGTATTAATAAAGGCTATGCTGTTTTCAGGAAAGTCGTCATGATTGAACAAAATGATGAATATTGTATAGTTGAGACAGGTACCACCTATGGACTTTCCCAGTTTGATTACATTGTCAGAAACGGAAATACCGTGAAAGAAGACGATATTCTGTTTAAATAAAGACTTACAAAGGAGAATAATGTATGGTAGCAGAACAGTTACAGAACGTACGAGCTGAGATCAGAAAAGCCTGTGAAAAAAGCGGTCGGAATCCGGAAGAAGTAACTCTGATCGCAGTCAGTAAGACAAAACCGATTTCCATGATTCAGGAGGCGATGGATGCAGGACAGACGATCTTCGGAGAAAATAAGGTACAGGAACTTTGCACCAAATACGAAGAACTTCCGAAAAATCTCGAATGGCATCTGATCGGGCACCTGCAGAGGAATAAAGTAAAATATATTGCAGACAAAGCAGCACTGATTCATTCTGTGGATTCTCTGCGTCTGGCAGAAACAATCAACCATGAGGGAGAAAAGATTCAGAGAGTGATTCCTGTCCTGATTGAAGTGAATGTTGCGCAGGAGGAAACAAAGTTTGGAGTATCAGTGGAAGAAACCACGTCTTTGATTGAGGAGATCTGTAAGCTTCCGTATGTGCAGATTCAGGGACTGATGACAATTGCTCCATATGTACCGGATCCTGAAGAAAATCGGCTTGTTTTCCGAGAATTGAAACAATTAAGTGTTGACATAAGCAGTAAAAACATGAATAATGTACATATGGATATTCTGAGTATGGGTATGACGAACGATTATCAGGTAGCTGTTGAAGAAGGTGCCACTATGGTTCGTGTTGGTACCGGTATTTTTGGTGAGAGAGATTATTCCAAAACAAAATAGATAGGAGATAAAAAATGAGCGTTTTAGATAAGTTTTTAGATGCCATCCGTTTAAATGATGATTTTGACGATGATGATGAATTCTTCGATGATGAAGATCTGGAAGCCCTTGACGAGGAAAAACCGAAACATCGTTTCTTTAAAAAATTGGATGACGATGATGATGAAGATGAAGAAGTTGAATATGTAAAACCTGAGAAAAAAGTGGCACCAAAGCAGACAAAAGCTCCGAAACAGACTGTAAAGCAGGCAACTCCGTCTGCATCCAGCAAGATCACTCCGATGAGAAAGAAAAACAGCGGAAATGGCACGATGGAAGTCTGTGTGATCAAACCTTCTTCCATGGAAGACACCAGAGAGATCGCAGATACTCTGATTGACCGTTGTACTGTAGTACTGAATCTGGAAGGTATTGATGTAGATGTGGCGCAGAGAATCATAGATTTTTCTTCCGGTGCATGCTATTCTATCGCAGGAAGTCTGCAGAAGATTTCCAGTTATATTTTTATCCTGACACCAGCCAATGTGGAAATTTCCGGTGATTTCCAGGAAATATTAAGCGGCGCTTTTGACGTTCCTTCTGTTCGGACAAACTTCTAAGATGAAAGAACAGGAAGTACAGTTCAGAAAGCGGCTGGCAGATCTGGCAAGAACAGCCTATTATCGGGAGATTCCTGTGTTTACAGATTTTCTGGATTTGAATGAACTTCATATGGTACATAGCTTTCGACCGGAGGAAGCGGGTGTTATGATCCGTACCTTCGGTGGCTATGAAGAAGCAGAGCGTCAGATAGCAGCATTTCTTCCTGATGCTCTTTCTTATGATTATGGGGAAAATGAAGAGTGTTTTCTTTCGATGTATCCGATTCGGTGTATCCGTATCTCGCCTTGTTCCGGAAAATTCAGTGAGGCGCTTACTCATCGGGATTATCTGGGTGCCCTGATTCATTTGGGAATCGAACGCTCCAGACTTGGGGATATAGTGATCAAGGGCCAGGATGCGTATGTATTCTGCCATGCACAGATGGAAGAATTTCTTATGCAGAACATTACCAGAATCCGGCATACAACAGTGAAAGTGTCCGCTGTTGAGAATCCGGACGACCTTCCGAAACCACAGTTTCAGGAGATCCACGGAACAGTCAGTTCAGTACGGCTGGATGCGATGATTGCTCTGGCATTTTCATCATCCAGAAGCAGTATGCTGGGATTGATCGAGGGCGGAAAAGTTTTTGTCAATGGTAAAATGGTTGTATCTAACGGACATCCTTTAAAACCGGAAGATATTGTGTCGGTCCGTGGATATGGAAAGTTCCGCTATGACGGAATGGCGGGAACAACAAAAAAAGGACGGTGCAGTGTTACCGTACAGAAATATATATAACGTATTCTCAAATACGATCCTGCATTTCTACAAAAATAAAACAGGATGATTATTTTGGAGGAGAATTTTATGAGCAAACAATTACGCGTATACAGAGAAGGCGCAAAGACAGAATTTGATTACCAGATTCTCTGGGAAGAAGATTTTACAAAACTGGCGGATGCAGTTAAGAAACTGGAGCTTTCCTGTGGCAAGATCTGCATTGTAGCAGATGATACAGTGGGAAATCTGTATGGGAAAGAAGTACAGAAGGCACTGGAAGAACTGGATGTAACGGTTGATTTGTATACTTTCCCGGCGGGAGAAGCTTCTAAAAATCTGGATACAGTAAAAGAGCTGTACGCGTTTCTGATCGAACATCACTATACAAGAAAAGATGTACTGGCAGCACTTGGCGGAGGCGTTACCGGAGATCTTACCGGATATGCTGCTGCCACCTATCTGCGTGGTATTGACTTTATCCAGATTCCAACGACTCTTCTGGCTCAGGTAGACAGCAGTGTAGGCGGAAAAACAGGTGTGGATTTTGCACAGTATAAAAATATGGTAGGTGCATTCCATCAACCGCGGCTCGTCTATATGAATCTGAATACGCTGAAAACTCTTCCGGAAGATCAGTTTGCCAGTGGTATGGGAGAAGTGTTGAAATCAGGTCTGATTCGTGATGCCAGATTTTATGAGTGGACGATTAATCATATGTCGGAGATTCAGGAACGAATCTATCCGGTTCTTGTAAAAATGGTTCGCAAATGCTGCGAGATCAAGGCTGCTGTCGTGGAAAGTGATCCGACGGAACAGGGAGAACGTGCACTGTTGAATCTTGGACATACAGTGGGTCATGCAGTGGAAAAACTGAAGAATTTTGAACTTCTTCATGGCCAGTGTGTGGCACTTGGAACCATTGCCGCTGCCTATATTTCTTTCAAAAGAGGCTGTCTGTCGACAGAGGAATTCTACGAGATCCGTGATATGAACGTGGGATTTGATCTTCCGATTTTCTTTAACGGTCTGGATAATGAAGCTGTATTGCAGACGACAAAGTCGGATAAAAAAATGGATAACGGAAAGATTAAGTTTATTCTTCTCAAGAAGATCGGACAGGCATACATCGATAAAACAGTTACAGACGAAGAAATTCTGGATGCGATTCAGTTTATTAACGGAGATATGATCGAAGGAGAATAAGGGATGGTGAAAAATAAGAAAACCATACAGTTTATCGGAGTGGACTGTATTCTTATGGTGATTCTGACACTTCTGGATCAATGGACCAAAAGTCTCGTTGTGCATCACCTGAAAGATCAGAGTGATATCATACTGATCCCGGGAATTTTCCGGTTGCATTATCTGGAAAACCGTGGAGCTGCGTTCGGCATTCTGCAGAATCAGAGAATTGTTTTTGTGATTCTGACGATTATCTATCTGGCTGCGGTATTCTGGTTTTTGCATCGTTGCCCGAAAACCGGACGTTATACATTGCTGCATATTATAGCATCAGTTCTGACAGCGGGAGCCCTGGGGAACTTTATAGATCGGCTCCGCCTGGGATATGTGGTGGATTTTTTCTATTTTTCACTGATTAATTTCCCGGTATTTAATGTAGCGGATATTTTTGTGGTAATTTCTTTTATTGGTATTGCAGTAAGCATTTTATTCATATATAAAGATGACGAATTTGAGTTCTTAAGCATCAGAAAAAAGGAGTCTAAGGCATAGTGGAAATCTATACGTTTACACCGGATGAGGAACAGAAAAATTTAAGAATAGATAAATTTCTTTCTGAACAGCTGCCAGATCAGTCGCGATCCTATTTACAGAAATTATTGAAAGAAGGAAATGTGACAGTCAATGAAAAAACGGTAAAGGCAAATTATAAAGTACAGCTTTCCGATACAGTGAAGCTGGAACTTCCGGAGCCGGAGTGTCCGGACATTCTTCCGGAAGATATTCCACTGGATATTTTGTATGAAGATGAAGATGTGCTGATCATCAATAAACCCAAAGGAATGGTAGTTCATCCAAGTGCCGGACATTATACCCATACAGTGGTCAATGCAGTAATGTTTCACTGCAAGGAACATCTTTCCGGAATTAATGGAGTGATGCGTCCGGGTATCGTGCACAGGATCGATATGGATACAACGGGTGCTATTGTGATCTGTAAAAATGATATGGCACATCAGAGTCTGGCAGATCAGCTGAAAGAGCATTCAATCACCAGAAAATACCGCGCCCTGGTACATGGAAATCTGAAAGAAGATGAAGGAACAGTAGAAGGGCCTATTGGCCGTCATGCTACGGATCGGAAAAAGATGGCAATCAACTACAAAAACGGAAAACCTGCAGTAACGCACTATAAGGTGCTGGAACGTTTTGGTGCATACACTTTTATCGAGTGCCAGCTGGAGACCGGGCGCACTCATCAGATTCGCGTGCATATGGCAAGCATCGGTCATCCACTTGTGGGAGATATTACCTATGGGCCGGCGAAGTGTCCGTTCAAACATCTGCAAGGGCAGTGCCTTCATGCCATGGTTTTAGGGTTTGTTCATCCTCGGACGAATGAATATATTGAATTCTCAGCCCCATTACCAGAATATTTCACTGATTTGTTAGAAAATTTAAGAAAATAGGTACTGTACAATTGATTTGTTTTATTTTATAATAATTATAATAAATTAAAAGAACGGGAGGGGTTGCTATGAAGACCAATACCATTATTACAATAGGTCGTCAGTACGGAAGCGCCGGACGTCAAATTGGAAGAGTCCTTGCAGAAGAGTTAGGTATCAAGTGTTACGATAAAGAGTTACTGGAACGTGCAGCAAAGGAAAGTGGACTTTGCGAAGAACTTTTTGAGAATCATGATGAAAAACCAACCAATAGTTTTCTGTATTCTCTGGTTATGGATACATACTCTTTTGGTTATACTTCATCTGCATTCTCTGATATGCCAATTAATCAGAAAGTTTTCCTGGCTCAGTTTGAAACTATCAAGAAAATCGCAGCTGAGGGACCTTGTATCATGATCGGTCGTTGCGCGGATTATGCACTGGCAGATTTTGATAACTGTTTCAGCGTATTTTTCCACGCGGATCTGCAGACGCGTATTCGAAGAATTGCAAAAATTTATGATCTGACAGATGCAAAAGCAAAAGATCGTATCATCAAAACAGATAAAAAACGTTCCAGCTATTACAATTACTACACCAGCAAACGTTGGGGTGATGCAGATTCCTATGATCTGTGTATCGACAGTGGTAAAATGGGAGTAGATGGCTCTGTAGAACTGGTGTTAAATGCAATTCAGCTGAAAGAAAAGGGATATAAAACAGCTATTTACTAAAATTTTTATGTAACTGTTCAGTACCTTCACAGTTACAATTTTATTATACTGTCTGAAGCTGTATATTGTGTAGTATAAGAAATAAGCCCGCATAACAGGTGAGAGGATCTGTTATGTGGGCTTGTTTCTTACACATATATGTAAATCAGCGGATTTTTGGTGTCCAGTCAGGAATGTTGCCGTTTACAATTGCAGAAAACATCCGCTCTTTTACACCGGGATTCTCCTGATTCAGTTTTCGGAGCAGATCTTTTACATACTGTCGTTTTGTATATCCGTCTGCCGGACAGGGGCTTTTTACGACAGGAAGCTGATATTTGTTACAGAAGCCTTTCACATCTGCTTCATATACATACATCAGCGGGCGGATCACCGTAAGGTCGGTGCGGTCAAGATGGGTGATCGGAGGAAAAGAATAAAAATGCCCTTCGTAGATCAGAGACATCATCATGGTTTCTACGATATCATCCTTGTGATGGGCATAAGCTATTTTATTGCAGCCCAGTTTTTTTATTGTGTCGTTTAAAGCACCTTTGCGCATTTTTGTGCACAGGGAACATGGATTCTTTTCTTTCCTTTCATCAAACACGATCCGGGCTATTTCGGTTTTTACCACGGTATAGGGAACTCTCATGGTTTCGCACAGGGAGTGAATGCCTGACACATCAAAATCAGGATGCCCCAGATCGACCGTAATTGCCTCCAGATCGAATTTTTTCGGATAGTAGCGTTGTAGTCCATGGAGTGCGTATAAAAGCGTTAAACTGTCCTTTCCGCCCGATATACCGATAGCAATTCTATCCCCGTCCTGAATCATGTTGTAATCATCGATAGCACGTCTTGTATAACTCATTAATTGTTGCAGTTTCATTGTATGGTTCCTCCAATTATAAAATATCAGAATAATTGTATAAATCAGAATAAATTTGTAAATTCTTTGAATAACATAAATTTACAGTTATTTAAGTATATCAAATAAAGACTTTACAGAAAAGTCATAAATAGTTAATACATAGATTTTATTCTGTGCTATAATAGATAATATATGTTTATTAACAGAAAACTCGTGGAGGCGTTCAGATGAAAAACTTCTTGGGAAAGAAATATGTCCAGATTGGAATCACAGCATTTTGCGTTATAGCTGCCAGTATGTTATTTTACTTTGGTATCTTTCATACGGCATCAATTGCCAGGGGATTGAATACGATTTATACCATCCTTACTCCAATTGTATATGCAGCAGCAATATCATATGTTCTATGGCCGGTTATCCGTTTTATGGAGCGCAGTGTGGTTTATCGGATCTGTGAGAAAAAAAACTGGAATCCAACTCATAAAGTACGCCATGCGATTCGGATGATTTGTGTTATTATTACATTACTGTTGTTTTTGCTGGTAATCTATGGGTTGTTATCTATGCTGATTCCGGAACTGATCAACAGTATCACAAATATTATCGACAATTTGCCACGATATATTAATAATATAGAAAAATGGCTGACGAATCTTCTGAAAAATTATCCGGATCTTGAGGAAAACTCCAGTATGATTTTCTCAGCTGTAACATCTAAAGCAGAAACCTGGCTGACGGACGATCTTCTGCCTAAAATAAATCTTCTGGTCGCAAGCTTTTCTACAGGATTCCTGGGGGTTCTGGTATTCTTGAAAAACTTTCTAATCGGTGCCATGATATCTATTTATCTGTTGTACGGTAAAGAATCTTACGTTGCGCAGGGAAAGCGGTTGCTGTACTGCCTGTTCAGTACCAGAACAACAAATAATATCATTCGTGACCTTCAGTATGTAGATAAGACCTTCGGTGGATTTATCATTGGAAAAGTGTTAGACTCATTTAGTTATTGGAATTTTGTGCTATATAGGTACCAACGATTCTGAATTTGCCATATGCATTGCTTGTCAGTGTTATTGTGGGTGTGACGAATGTAATTCCGTTCTTTGGTCCATATATTGGTGCTGTGCCGAGTGCACTGCTGATTTTGCTGGTTAATCCGATTCAATGTGTTTACTTTGTTATTTTTATCCTGCTCTTGCAGCAGTTTGACGGAAATTTTCTTGGACCGAAGATTCTTGGTGGTTCCACAGGACTTTCAAGTTTTATGGTTATAGTTGCTATTCTTGTAGGAGGTGGATTTTTCGGCATTTTCGGTATGTTTGTCGGAGTTCCTGCCTGTGCGGTGATCTGTACAGTAATCCGCAATGGTATACAGAATCGTCTGACTAAGAAGTGTATGCCGATTGATCTGGAAAGTTATCAGAATATCGATCATCTGGATGCAGAAACGCTGAAACCGGTGGCACCATCTGCAGAGAAGCCGGGAAGTGACAGTGTATTTAAAAGTTATCGTAAAATTCGGACAAAAGCGAATGTCGATAATGAAGTGGATACAGAGGATCACAAAACGACGGAATAAAGGATATACAGAAGGAGAAAGAGTCATGAAGCTTGTAATACAAAGATGTCAGGAAGCCAGTGTTTCCGTGAATGGAAAAACAGTAGGGGCGATTGAAAAGGGATTGATGGTGCTGATAGGTGTCGGGAAAGAGGATACTACAGAAGTGGTGGATAAATATCTGAAAAAACTATTACAGTTACGGATCTTTGAAGATGAGAACGGCAAGACAAATCGTTCTCTGATGGATATAGGCGGACAACTTTTGCTGGTATCTCAGTTTACTTTATACGCAAATTGCAGACATGGGAACCGGCCAAGTTTTACAGATGCCGGAGATCCTCAAAAAGCAGAAGAGTTGTATGAATATCTGATAGAAAGAGCAAAAGAACAGGTTTCGGTTGTTGAACAGGGGATTTTTGGAGCAGATATGAAAGTTGCCCTTGTGAATGATGGACCGTTTACAATTATTTTAGATGAAGCAGCGTTCGCTTAAATGCAAACGCTGCTTTTTTTGCATTGCATAACGAGTATAATTCGCAAAGCGTATTTTATCTCGTTGCATTGCATATCAATAATCGGTCCGGTAGATCAATTTTGATTTAAGAATCGGGATTTTCGCGAAGGCGAAGAGCGGATGCTGCCTTTCTGCGTCGTTCATCACCGATAGCTGCATAGTGCTTTCTGGTGGTATTAACGTCTTTATGGCCTAATACGTCGGCTACCAGATAAATATCACCGGTTTCCCGATATAAGGCGGTACCGTATGTGCTTCGCAGTTTGTGAGGGGTGATTTTCTTGGTAGATGTAATATGCTGTGCGTATTTTTTTACCAGATTTTCAACCGCCTGAACACCCATTCGTTTCCTCTGAATAGAATAGAAGAGAGCATGCTCATGACCGGCTACCGGAGTGACTGTATCACGTACTTCAAGATAATCCAGCAATGCTTTTTCTACTTCTTCACCAAAATATACGAACATTTCGTTTCCGCCTTTTCGTGTGACTTTTACCGCATCATTTTTGAAATCAAGATCTTCGACATCCAGACCGACACATTCTGACACACGGATTCCGGTTCCAAGCAGGAGAGTGATCAGGGCGAGATCACGGGTTTTTGTTTTTTCGTAGTAAGCTTTTTTCTGTCCGGAAAGTTGATCCCCGGCATGCTCGATATAATCCAGAAGCATGGCAACTTCATCGGTATCCAGTCGGACAATAGCTTTTTCATGAAGTTTTGGCATGGTGATCAAGGCAGGAGGATTCGTTTTGATCATTTCGTGTTTAAAGTAATAATTGTAGAAGCTGCGTAACGTCGAAATTTTGCGTTTTAAGCCAGTTTCGCCGTTAGTAACATATGTATCTTGATTATCTTTGTAAACCTTCAAATATTCCATAAATTCCTCGATATCGAGAGCCTGCACCTGGTCCAGAACATCGATGGTCAGATCTGTGATTTTTTTATCCTTAAACAGTGGATTTTCGTTCACAAGGAACTGAAAGAAAATCCGGATGTCATACGCGTAAGAAATTCTGGTTTTTGTGGTTGTTGTTGAATCGATGGCACGGAAATAGTCCCTGGAAAATTCCGGAAGAGTACGAAGAACTTCACGAAGTTTTAAAATGTTTTCCATATCAGTTTGCTCATGATAAGTAACTCGATCCATAATAAAAATCCTTTCTGAATAGTATATAAAAAATAAGCCTTTGAAAGAATTTTAGCACAAGAAAAGAGCCTTGTCAATCTGTACGACAAACAACAGTTTTTCAAATAGATTGATGTGGAAAACATAATTAGGTTTAGATATTTATAAATGAACTTCTGTCATATTGTGATCTACGGCATTCAGAAATGTGTTAAATATATCTTTTGTTTTTAAACGTAAACTGGATGTATTGATGCATGGATGACATCCAAGGTATTCTTCTTTCAGTACATCGCTGTCGACTAACAGACGAACCCGATGATCAGTGTCATTCATTAATCCTAGGATGCTCACAGAGCCGGGAGTCACATCCAGAAATTCTTCCATATAGTCCGCAGTTCCAAAGGATAACCGGGAACTACCAATCTGCGCAGATAAATCCTTTGTTTTGAATATTTTCTCTCCCGGAATCAATAACAGATAAAAATCGGTTTTTTGACGGTTGCATAAAAACAGGTTTTTACATGTTGCGGCTTTCAGGACCTTATCGATTTCTTCACACACATCCATATGCATCGCCGGTTCGTGATCCACGCGGTCATATTCGATATGTAATAGATCCAGTAATTCATATACTTTTTGCTCTTTTTTCAGACGTTCTGTCATATTTTCTGGACGTCCATGCTGCAATGTCAGACTCATAAACAGTATAAAATCTCCTTATCGTTTTTATTATCCGATATAAATCGTTCTAACAAATTGTACATTAGCTTGGAACAGCTAATATCAGATATATTTTTATTATAGAATCATATGTGTAGAAATACCAGAGATTTACCCAATCTAATCTATAGAAAAAACGCTGGTGTCAATTAAAAAAGATGTATAGAAATATAATTAGTATAACTTACTTTTTCCTATACATCTTTTTTAATATCAGTCCGTTTTTATTTTGTTTTCGGATCGATCTGCTTTGGAAGAATCAAATTCAAGACAATCGCAGAAATTGTAGCAAGAACAACCGGGGATTTTCCGAAAATTGTAGTTACCCAGTCAGGGAACTGTGCAAGAGATGCGCTTGCCTGTGTAACACCCATACCAACAGCGATTGCCAGACCTACGATAGTGGTGTTTCGGAAATTCAGCTCTTCCGAAGCAATTAGTTTCATACCGGTCATAGCTATGGATGCAAATACAGAGATGGTTGCACCTCCAAGTACACAATAAGGTATGGTAGTAAGTAAAGATGAAAATTTCGGGATCAGACCGGCTGCAAGTAAGATGACTGCAGCTGTACCCATTACTCTCCTGCTTGTTACCTTAGTCGTGGAAACAATACCGACGTTCTGACTGTAGGTTGCGGTAGGCAGTCCACCGAAAAATGCACTGATAATATTGCTGATACCATATCCTACAATTCCACCGGTTAATTCTTTATCAGTAGGCATACGGTCCATAGCACCGGTTGTTGTGGCAGAAAAATCACCGATCGCCTGTACAGCATTGATCGCAAATAAAATGGCGATAGCTACACAGGATGAAGGTTCAAAGGTAATTCCAAAATGCATTGGCTTTGGAAGTTGGAAAAATGATGCATTGGATACAGAAGAAAAATCAATCATGCCAAAACAAAGTGATACAATATAGCCTCCCATGATACCAATTAGAATAGATGCCAGTTTCCAGATTCCTTTACCATAATGATTCAGGAAAGTTACAATAATCAGCGTGATAACGGCCACCAGCCAGTTCTGCCAGGAACCGTAATTCTCACTGCTCGCACCGCCGGCCATGTAATTGATGGCAGTTGGATATAAAGATAATCCGATAGCAAAAACTACCGTTCCGGTAATCAATGGTGGAAAAAACTTGCGGATTCGCTTGATGTTTAATCCAACCAGTAAAGCAACAATACCGCCGACGATTTGTGCGCCGAGAATGGTGGCAATATCATATTCGCCTGCGATTGCCTGCATACTTGGCACGTAGGCAAAACTGATACCCATCATAACCGGAAGTCCGGCACCGATGGCGAACCACCTGGTTTTTATAAAGGGAAATAACTGTAATAACGTGGTAAGTGCTGACATTACCAGAGCAGCCTGGATCAGAATAACGGAATCCTTCTGGGAAAGTCCTGCTACACCGGCAACAATGATGGATGGGGTTACACATCCGACAATCATGGCCAGTACATGCTGGATCGCCAGTGGCATAACTTGTCCGAACGATGGCTTTCCGTAGAAATCAAATAACGCTTTGTCCATCTGTCTGGAATGACCTGTTTCTTTGGTACTCATACTATCTTTTTCCTCCTTGGTGTTATTTATTTATTATATATGGAGATAAGATATTTGAACACCCTTTTTTGTAATAAATAACAAACTATTTATTAATTTTTCTAATCAATAATTATTCCGGGACTTCACGAGTTAAAGTAAACTATATTTATTACCTGTATTCATCGGAGTAATACGGTACACAGATGGTAGTTCCATAGATCAGCTGATCATCCGGAAGATGGTTAATGCTTTTCACTTCTTCCATGTAAGCGCGGATATTTGTATATTCATCACTGATGTATTTCTGGGAAACACCCCACAAAGTGGTATCACGGTCTACATAAACGTTAGTATAGTATTTATAACGTTCCGGCACATCTGCATTTGCATCGACGCTGGTAAAACGGAGTATGGAAACTGTTGCCAGACAGATCAAAAACATACTGGCAAAAGGGAGATGTCTGCATTTTATTTTTCTGGTACGACATTTTCCGGGGTGTACATTTCTGCGAGTGCTTCGTGTAACAGTTGTCTTTCCTTTGTATTCTTTCATCATAGTAAATTCCTCCCATACTTTCAAAACATATGTTTGCGAACATCTGTTCTTTAACTGTGAATTTATTATAGATCTCGAACATCCGTTTGTCAATATGATTTTGGAGAAAATCCGAACAGATTTTCGGAATATGTGTTTGCATTTTAAGTGTGTATATGTTATCATTATAATTAAATAAGTACAGAATTTGTAATGAAGTCAGAAAAATACAATTACAGATGCAAATAGATATATAATAAAGAAAAAGAGAATCAGATGTTCGGGAGGACTCAGTTATGGCATACGGGAAAATTACAGATAAACAACGGGAAATTTTGGAATATATCAAAAACGAAATTCTGAACAGGGGATTTCCACCTGCGGTACGTGAAATTTGTGAAGCGGTGAACCTGAAGTCCACGTCTTCTGTTCATGCGCACCTGGAGAGTCTGGAAAAGAATGGCTATATCCGACGTGATCCTACCAAACCGAGAGCAATTGAGATCGTGGATGACAACTTTAACCTGGTGCGCAGAGAGATGGTGAATGTTCCGGTATTAGGCCGTGTGGCAGCCGGTGAACCACTGCTGGCGATCGAGAATGTGGAAAGTTATTTTCCGATTCCGGCGGAATTTATGCCGAACGCACAGACCTTTATTCTGAATGTTGTTGGGGAAAGTATGATCAATGCAGGGATTCTCGATGGTGATAAAGTAATTGTAGAGCAGACTGCAGATGCACAGAATGGTGATATTGTAGTAGCTCTGGTAGATGATTCTGCTACAGTAAAAAGATTTTACAAAGAAAAAGACTGTTATCGTCTCCAGCCGGAAAACGATTACATGGATCCGATCATCGTATATGATCAGTTGCAAATTCTTGGCAAGGTCATCGGTGTATATAGGTTTATGGAATAATCTCTTTAAAATAAATGTAAAATGAGATTCGATGGTCTGTTATGAGTAATCGAAAAAGAGTACAGAAAATCCTAATCAATTTCTGTACTCTTTTTCTTTATCTGCGATATATCGTAACTGTTCAGTACCTTCACAGTTACGATATATCAATAAATTTTCGGATGCGCTTACTGTTCTTCTTTCAGCTCTTTCGCATCCATCACTTTTCCGTCTCTCCAGATACGTTCAAGATCATAGAACAGTCTGTTCTCTTCGTCGAAAAGATGAATTACGATGTCACCGTAGTCCAGCAGGATCCAGTTCGCACTGGAATAGCCTTCCGTCTGTTTGAGCTGATAACCGGCTTTTCCCAGTACTTCGTCTACATTATCCGCCATTGCCTGTACCTGGTTACGATTACTTCCGCTTGCGATGATAAAATAATCAGCCAGAGTGGTAATCTGTTCGATATCAATTACTTTAATATCGGAAGCTTTTTTATCTTCCAAAGCTTCACATGCCAGCAGTGCCATTTTTTTTGCATCTGTCATTTTATGTTCTCCTTATTTTGTATTAATCAAGTCACTATAGTAATTATAGGCCTGTATCGTTGCCTGATCGATGTCCTGTGGGTCATCGTCCAGATACTCCAGAGTGTCATGCAGAATCTCATACATGCAGAGATCCAGATTCTCAAAAGCAATCTTACGAATCTCAGCAAGTCTTGGAGCTTTATTCCTTGCCGGCTCGATATAGTCCGCAATATATACAATCTTTTCCAGAAGTGTCATGTTTTCTTTTCCGGTAGTATGCCAGGTGATTGCACTTAAGATTTCAGGATCCGTTACACCATATTTTTCCCGGGCTACCCAGGCACCTACTTTGGCATGGAGTAAAAAGGTATGCTCTCTCTCAAAGTCTGTGACCGGAATCTTATTATCTTTACAGATTTTCAGCTTTTTCTTTGCCGGAATACATTTGGCACAGTCATGAAGAAGACCTGCCAGCTGTGCGCGTTCCATAGGATAATCATAGCGGATTGCCAGGGATGCACTCATCTGCATCACACCGAGAGTATGCCAGAGACGGTCTTCGTCCAGATATTTTTTCAGCTTTCCGGCAATCTTCATCAGATTGAACTTCTGTTCTTCCATAACATTCCTCCTGCATTCTTCATCTTTTGTAATTTCCAAGAGAGGAATCCGGGACTATGCCCGGTAGATTCCTTCTTCGCGAATATAAGTATATACCTCATCCACAAGATAATACCGTACGCTTTTTCCCTGACGGATCCAGTCACGGAGTGTCTGTGAGGAAATTTCCAGGTTGGGAGTGTGCAGCTGGATAAAATTCCCCTTGTATTTTTCTTCCAGATATAACATTTGTTCTTTCAGAGATTCTTCCGGAACAGCATTTCTTGTAGCTACCAGCAGACTGGCTGCCTTACAGATCCGATCCGGTCTGCACCACGTGTCAAAATCATACAGAGAATCTGCACCGATGATAAAATAATACGTTTGATCCGGATATTTCTTATGCAGCCGTTCCAGTGTCTCATAAGTATACGTATATCCGTCCGGATGCATCTCTTCTGTGGAAAGACGGAAATGTGGATTGTCAGCAATAGATTTTCGCACCATCTCCACCCGCTGTTGATCACTTGCACGTCCCTCACGGTTCTGTTTGTGGGGAGGATTTCCGGAAGGCATAAACCAGACCTCATCGAGAGCCAGTTCCTCATAAGCCTTTTCTGCCAGAATCAGATGTCCTATATGAATCGGATCAAAGGTTCCCCCCATAATTCCAATTCGTTTTTTCATGATGTTCTCCTTACGGAAGCTGAATCTTTTTCTTCTCTTTTTTTCCTTCTTTATAAAGAACGATTTTCTTACCGATAACCTGAACAACCTGGGAACCGGTCCGTTCAGCCAGAACACGGGCGATTTCTTTTGGATCGTCCATACAGTTCTGTAATACGCTGATCTTAATCAGTTCTCTTGCTTCCAGGGCTTCCTTTGCGGACTGGGTAAATTCCGGCGTCAGACTGGATTTGCCGATCTGCAGGATTGGTTCTGTTGTCATGGCAATACTTTTCAGATATGCTCTTTGTTTGCTTGTCATAAACTCTCCTTTATTTGTAATAATCAAATTCAAATCCGTACATACGGACAGTGTCTCCCTCTTCAATACCTGCCTGTTCCAGTTCTTCAAGAATACCGCCGTCTTTCAGGAATTTCTGGAAGAAAGCGAATCCTTTTTCAGAATCCAGGTTGGTATATCCAAGCATCTTCTCAATCTTTGGTCCTTCTACCACATAAGTATGACCATCGTCGAGTTTTTCTACGGTATATGGCAGATTTTCCGCAATAAGAACGTCTTCCGGGAAGAATTCCTGCTCGAAAATAATCTGTTTTTTCTCAATGGAATCCAAAAGAGATTTTACATGGTATAAAAGTTCTTTCACACCTTTGCCGGTAACGGCAGAAATAGGAAATACTTTTACGCCCTGTGGCTCAAATTCGTCCTTCAGACGCTGAATCGGATCTTCTCCGTCAGGATAGATCACATCCACTTTATTGGCTGCGATTACCTGTGGTCTGGAAGCAATATCGGCGTTATATGCCTTTAATTCTGCATTGATCTTATAGACATCATCTACTGGATCTCTGCCCTCCGTGGAAGCGGCATCCACAATATGGATCATGACACGGGTTCTCTCGATGTGACGCAGGAACTGATGTCCCAGTCCCACACCTTCCGATGCACCTTCGATGAGTCCCGGAATATCCGCGATAACAAAACCGTCAGCACCATCGAGATCTACCACACCAAGATTTGGTGTAAGGGTAGTAAAATGATAGTTGGCGATCTTTGGCTGTGCATTAGTTACACGGGAAAGAAATGTAGATTTTCCTACATTTGGATATCCAACCAGTCCCACATCTGCGATGACTTTCAGTTCCAGACGTACTTCCAGCTCCTGGGCCGGCTGGCCTGGCTGCGCGTACTTCGGAACCTGCATGGTGGCAGTTGCATAGTGCATGTTTCCTTTACCGCCGCGACCGCCTTTTAAAATCACCTGCCGGCGATTTTCACCGGACATATCTGCGATTACTTTACCGCTTTCTGCTTCGTAGACAACGGTTCCTTCCGGAACACGCAGTGTGATATCTTTTCCATCGGCTCCATGGCATCGTTTTTTTCCGCCCTGTTCGCCATTTTGTGCTGCATATTTTCTTTTGTGACGAAATTCATTCAACGTATTCAGACCTTCGTCCACTTCAAAAATCACATCACCTCCGCGACCGCCATCACCGCCATCCGGACCACCGTTTGGCACAAACAACTCTCTACGGAAGCTTACATGCCCGTCCCCGCCTTTACCGGAACGGATCACGATCTTTGCTCTGTCTGCAAACATATTTTTCTCCTATCTGTCAATATTAGATGGAAACAGTGAACTAAAATTATGATGTCGCTGTTCCTGTTATCGAATATATAAAAAGAAGGCTCCAAACCATTCTGATTTGAAGCCCGCTGCATATGCTTATTCAGCTACCGAACGATAGAAACCTGTTTCTTATCTCTTCCTTTTCTTTCAAAACGAACAACACCGTCTACTAATGCAAACAGAGTATCGTCTTTACCACGTCCAACGTTTACACCCGGATGAATCTTGGTTCCACGCTGTCTGTAAAGGATATTACCAGCTTTTACAAACTGTCCGTCAGCTCTTTTTGCTCCCAATCTTTTGGATTCGGAATCTCTACCGTTCTTAGTAGAACCAACTCCTTTTTTATGAGCAAAAAATTGAAGGTTCATATTTAACATGGTTTTTACACCTCCTCGAAGATTATATCAATAAATTCTGTGTACTGTTCATCTTCCATTCTCTGTAATCCGAGAATCAACGAATTCAGCAGCAGGAGACTTTCTTTGGAAGGCTTGTTCTTTATCATAAAATGAATACGTGCAGATGATTCATCCACATCAATCGTAAACTCATCTTCTGTAAAGGCCTCAATAGAATTCACCGTATTGATCACCAGTGCAGAGATACCGGCGCAGACAATATCTTCACCTTCCTGAGCATATCCTGCATGATCCTCACTGGTAAAGCCTACACACTGATTTTCTGAATTCTGATAAAACGTAACTTTTGTCATCAGACCACCTGATTAAGCGTTGATCTTTTCGATTTTCACTTTTGTGAACTGCTGTCTATGTCCGTTTTTCTTGTGATAACCAGTTTTTCTCTTATACTTGTAAACGATTACTTTTTTAGCTTTTCCGTTTTCAACTACAGATGCAGTAACGCTGGCATTAGCTACGTCAGCTCCTACTTTTAAACCGTCGTTGTTTACAGCAAGTACCTGGTCAAATGTAACAGTCTCTCCAGCTTCTACACCAAGCTTTTCTACTCTAATGATATCGCCTCGGCTACTTTGTACTGTTTACCACCTGTTGCAATAATTGCGTACATATGGCACACCTCCTATTATCATTACTCGCCAAATATGGTGGCTCTTTCGAACTCTTCTACCTCTTTGTGCGGCATACTTCGTAATATTACCATGCTTTTTTGGATTCGTCAACTGCTTTTTGAAAATTTTCTTGAAATATTATTATAATAGAATACGACAGTTATTCAACACCATCCAGTACATGTGATGCCGCAATTGCCAGTACACCCGGACCGGTATGGCAGGTGACACTGAAAGATAATGGATCCATTCGTGAGATGGCAATATCCGGGAACACGCTCTGCACTTCTTCCTTCCATTGTCTTGCAGTTTCTTCATCGGTGGTATAGGCTACATGAAGTTTTAACTGTCCTTTTGTGACATAATCGGAAAAACGGCCTTCCACATCTTTTTTCATGGCTTCCAGCATGTTCTTTTTGGCAGCTTTGACACCACGGACTTTTTTGTAGGCATCGAGTTTGTCTCCCTGAATCTGCAAAATCGGTTTCAGGTTCAAAGCAGAGCCAAGAAGTGCTGCTGACGGTGTAATACGACCACCTTTTTTCAGATATTTTAAGGTGTCTACCATCAGATAAATGCTGGATTCCAGTGCCTCTTTTTCCAGAATTTCTTTAATCTGCGCAGCCGACTTTCCGGCAGCAACAAGATGTTTCGCATCCATTACAGACTGCTGCATGGTAACGGAGATCCTCTGGTTATCGACTACCTGTACCTTCCCATCATAATCCCGGGCAAGTCCCATAGCGGTAGAGCAGGATGCACTAAGTCCGCTGGACATCGGAATGTGCACGATTTCATCATATTCTTTTAAAAGTTTATCCCACAGATCCATCACATCACCGGGTGATGGCTGAGAAGTAGATAAGTCTGCATCGTTTTCAAGAAAATGATAGAACTGTTCTTTGTTCATATCCACATCTTCAAAATATAATTTTCCATCTACTAAGAAAGGCATCGGGATCACATAGATTCCAAGTTCTTTTCCTTCTGCCTGTGAGATACCACTGTTACTGTCGGTGACGATGGCAACATTGCCCATACTTTTGTTCCTCCTTTTACACTGCTGTAACGGTTTTCAATAATATACGTCATTTTAGCTCAATAATATAATTATAACATGGACTCAAAATAAATTCCACATCCAAAACAAATGATTCCTGCAATGAAGAAAACTGCGGATGGAATTGCAATTTTGAGTACTGTGCGATCCATTTGTTCTTTCGGGAAAAACGGTTGTTTTACATTATCTCGTCTGTGTAACAGATAATTGCCCAGGTACATTCCGAAAGGAACAGCTGCTCCAAGGATCAGATAAACACCGATGGAAATCAGAGGAACCGTCATGGTTCCATCAGTACCGGTAAGCTGATTTTGCGCCTGCTGTAGCTGAGACGTTTTCAGAAGAAATTCCTGCAGCACAATGGGAACCAGATTATTTATCATATGAAATGCGGAGGAATATACCATATTTTCTGTCTCCAGCATAATATAGGACATAACTGCTCCCAGGATCGCAGTAGGCAGGAAACGAAGTGGGTTTGCATGAAAGAGACCAAAATAGATACCCATGATCAGAACGACCAGCCATTCTTTTCGGATACGATACATGGTATGAATGATTACACCGCGGTGAACCGCTTCCTCACAGATTGCCGGAAGCAGCGCAACTACGATCACAGATACCCAGAAAGGTACGCTGTAGATCACATCGTTCAGTCCCTCGTTGATTGTCGCCATTTCTCCGGGAAATAAGCGATACTGGATCAGTGATACGACCATTGCAAGGATATAGGACGAAATCCACATCAGAATAGTTCCTAACATTGGCAGTCCTTCCGGAGAATGCACCGGAAACAGAGAGCGCAGGGAATACCCCATCACTTTTGCAAATAGCAGTGCCAGAATCAATAAAATAATTTCCGTAGCGGCCACACCATACAGTCCGAAATAAGACTGCAGCGGTACACAGACTACAAAAAACACAATCATAATTAACAGAAAAAATGCGGCTCCATGCCACGGTTTTAAAGTTTTCTCTCGCATAGTTTATTCTCCCTTCTTCAGCTGGAGCAGCTGTTCTGCAAGGGTTTTGGCAGACTTTTTCCGGGTGATCTCCATGATGCCGAGAGCGGTTACATCCACAACTACAGTCTGCATCGGGTCCGATCTGACCAGTGAACCCATGTATTGGAGCAATTCAGATTGATCATTGGTATTTTTCATATTAATAAAGTCAACCAGAATCATACCAGACAGATTACGAAGCCGGAGCTGCCTTGCAATTTCCAGGGCCGCTTCCCGGTTGATCTGTTTATAATTTTCTTCTGCATCTTTTTTACTGCTATGTTTACCGGTATTGACATCGATGGCAACAAAGGCTTCTGTCTGCTGAATTATCAGAAATCCACCGGATTTTAACCAGATTTTCTCCTGAAGTGCCTGATCGAGCTCCCGTTCAAGATTATAGAGCCTTGCAAGCGGCAACAGGGAATCTTCGTAATATTCAATTGCACACATCGATGCAACCGGAATATCCTGACGGGAAACACATAGTTCTTCATACAGCGTCTTCTGGTCCGTGATGATTTTTTCTGTTTCTTTCCAGTGCACATCTTTCAGAATGGATGCAGTGATCGATTCTCCTTTGGAAAGCTTCGTATAGCACGGTGTGTGCAGTGCTTTCTGATACAGCTGTGTAAACTGCGTTTCCAGTGACCGCAGTTCTTCCTTCAACTCTTCCGCGGAAGCCAGCGCACCATTGGTTCGAAGAATGATGCCGTAAGAGCAGTCTTCCGGCATCAGCTCTTCGAGAAACTCTTTTAACTTTTCCCGCTTTCCGGATGGAATCTTCGCGGAAATACCGAGTGTGCGGTTTCCGGTCGTGAGCACCAGATATTTTCCGGTAAAATTCAGGTTTGAAGAGACGCAGGGGGCTTTGGTTTTTATCGCTTCTCGGGTAACCTGCACCAGAAGTTCGTCGCCGGCTCGTAATTCTGATGCTTTCTTCGGCATTGTGTAGAGAAAATTAGATTCCTTCGTATAAGGGAAATAACAGCTGGTGCGGTTTCAATTTCCACAAAAGCTCCTTTGATATCCGGGAGAATTTTCTGGACTTTTCCCACATGGATACTTCCGAGCAGACGTTCTTCCCTGGGGTCTTCCAGACAGATTCGGCTGATTTTTCCGTTTGACTGCCAGGCAGTTACCCGGCAGTCTGTTCCGTGATAACAGAGAGTGGTAATGATAACACGTTCCATTTTATACAATCACATCTCCCAACGCTTCCAGGGATACCAGCTGTGGGATCTCCTCTTCACCGCGGTCGGCATAGACTTCTTCCCGGTGGATCATCAGTGCAAATGGTTCCAGTTCGATTCCGAGGAATTTTGCGAATGCTTCCATCACTAATTCCGGTTTCAGGTTGTGAACACTTCCCTGGGAAAGCTGCATCCAGACTTTGTCACCACGCAGTTCCAGTTTGTAGATCCACGGTTTGATATCGGTGATTTTCTCACTTCGTTTGGTTTTTCTCAGGATTTCAATGCTATCCTGTGCAAAAAATGCTTCCAGCTGTCCGTTTTTCCACTCGACAGAAGGTTCTTTTCCCTCGCGGAATGTTACGGTATAATCAGCCGCAGCAACCAGAGACATACAGGCACTTGCCTTTCCGTCCGGAATTTGACGGACACTGATTACTTTCATTCCCTCTGCCATTGTTGCATTTAACCGGTCCTCCATCTCTTTGGAAGACAGGGAATCGTCTGTCAGTTCCATATCAAAATATTCTCCGCTGCTTGTGACTCCGACACCGAGAGGTGCAGCGAAAGACATGATCATATGAGGAGAAAATCCTCCGGAGAAAGCGATCGGAATATTGGCTCTTCGGATGGATTTCTGAAATAACGCATGATATCGAGGTGTCCGATGAATTTCATGGCACCTTCTTTGGAAAATTTAACCCTTACTTTCAACACATACACCTCCCTGATATTTTGCTGCGCCACAACCGGAACACTGCATACGGCAGTTCGGCGTTACGGTCTCTTCATGGGCACGTTTCCATTCACGTAACAGGAATTTCTTGCTGACACCGATCTTGATGAAATCCCATGGGAAAATCTCGTCATCGCTTCGCTCTCTGACGGTATAAAAATCAGTATCAATACCGCACTCGGCAAATGCCTCTTTCCAGTATTCCGGATGATAATACTCTGACCAGGCATCAAAGAGTGCACCGTGTTCGTAAGCTTTCAGAATCGCATCCCCAACCTTACGGTCTCCACGCGCCAGGATACCTTCCAGAACGGTAACATCGGCTTCGTGCCAGTTGTAGCGGATACTCTTCTGGTTCAGCTGTGCATGGATCTCTTCACGGACAATTCTTGCACGGTCAAGGAATTCTTCTTCCCGGCACATCGGCGCCCACTGGAACGGGGTAAATGGCTTTGGAACAAAGAAAGAAGTACTTGCTGTGATCTGACATTTTCCGTTTCGCTGATCTTTTGGGATCTCGTAGTAACGTTCCGCGATTTCTTCACAAAGATGAGCGATACCTTTCATATCATCCTCGGTTTCGGTAGGAAGTCCGAGCATAAAATACAGTTTCACTTTATTCCAGCCGCCCTCAAAAGCTTTTCCGGCACCTTCCAGAATCACTTCCTCGGTAAGACCTTTGTTGATCACATCACGCAGTCTCTGAGAACCGGCTTCCGGTGCGAAGGTCAGGCTGCTCTTTTTGATATCCTGTACTTTCTTCATAACATCCAGGGAGAACGCATCAATTCGAAGAGATGGAAGGGAAATATTCACGCCTCGTCTGTCACATTCTTCCATCAGGAAATTCACCAGTTCCGGGAGCTGTGAATAGTCACTTGAACTTAAAGAACTCAGAGAAATCTCTTCGTGTCCGGTGGCATCCAGCATCTCAACGGCTTTCTGTTTTAAGAAATCCACATTACGCTCTCTGGTCGGACGGTAGAGCATACCTGCCTGACAGAAACGGCATCCGCGGATACAGCCACGCTGGATCTCCAGAACCACACGATCCTGTGTCGCTTTGATAAATGGTACAACAGGTGCACTCGGATAATAAGAATCGGTAATGTCCATGACAATCTGTTTTTCCACAGATGCAGGAACAGATGCGTCAATCGGAGTGAAAGAAGCAATGGTTCCGTCTTCTTTATAAGTAACTTCATACAGCATCGGTACATAGATTCCAGGGATCTGTGCAGCCTTTTTCAGGAATTCCATACGACTGCTGCCTTTCGCCCGTTCTTCTTTATACAGATCCATTAGCTGGAAATATACCGTTTCACCTTCTCCGATATAGAAAATATCAAAGAACTGTGCCAGCGGTTCCGGATTGTAACTGCATGGTCCGCCACCGATCACGATCGGATCATCCCAGGTTCGCTCTTTAGCCTCTAACGGAATCCCGGACAGATCCAGGATCTGTAAAATATTGGTATAACACATCTCATACTGGATCGTGATACCAAGGAAATCAAAATCCTTCACCGGATCCTGAGATTCCAGTGCGAACAACGGGATTTTTTTGTCGCGCATCACTTTGTCCATATCCGGCCACGGGGAATACACTCTTTCACACCAGATATCGTCACGCTGGTTAAACATATCATATAAGATCTGTATTCCGAGATGGGACATCCCTATTTCGTAGACATCCGGGAAACACATGGCAAACCGGACCGCAACTTCCGATTTGTCTTTCATCACTGCGTTGATCTCGTTACCGATATAGCGTGCAGGACTACTTATTGATAATAAAATTTCATCACTTAAAGCTAATTTCCTCATAATTTCACCTTTTGTTGTAATTTTATAAATATTTCAAGCTACATTTAACAGACTACTTTACCACATTAAATTGCGAAAAAATGCAAGTTTTTGGACCATTTTCAGGATCTTTTTGAAGTGATTTCAGCCACTTTTTTTGCATGTTACGACATTTTATTTTGTGGGATTAAATAGCACTGAGCAAACTATTATAACACACAACAATTCAAAAATATACTATTTTAAAAAAATTGTACTTTTTTATTAACAAATTTTTTTAATAAACAAAAACGGGGATCTGATCCGGCTGGCAGTTTTTCTTGTAATAGCCGTAAACACGATAGTGCATATCGTTTTCCATATGAACCATAACGGAAAAACGACTCTGTAATTTTCCCACGAGATCGCAGCCGTCGAGTGCCGGAATATCACAGTGAGAGATTTTGCCCTCTTTTAAAAGGCTCGGAGTTCCGATCATAATTGCCCTGAGCCGCTTCTGCTTTTGCATCATCTGTTCGATTTCGTTTATCAGGCATGCTTCATCCAGAAAAGAGAAACTTGCCTGTCTTTTCTCAGCGATGTTGCCAAGCGCATTCAGAAGATACAGATATAAAACTCTTGATTCATCCATCATTTCAAACCACACACACAGGGTGAATTCATAGGATTCGTTCAACTGATATGCCAGCGAACTTCTTCCGACTTCACCGAGCTGTAATTTGTGACCGGTCACTTCCCCGTCGGCTGCCATCTCATTGATCAACGTATTGCAGGTTGCCGTAGAGAGACCGGTGTGTCTGGCAAGTTCCTGTTTGGTGAATTCTTTTCCCTCCCGCATGACGGTTCGGATCTTTTTCTTGTTTTCAACACGAAGTTGCGCGGTATCCTTCAAAGTGTCACCGCCACATATTTTCTAATAATTATTAGAACTATTATAATAATTAAGTCAAGAAAAAACGAGATAAAATACGCTTCGCGAATTTTACTCGTTGCATTGCATATCAATAATTGACCCAGTGGATCAATTTTGATTATCGTAGCAGTCGTCAAGGTCTCGTGCAAGCACGGACTTTGACTCGTTGCTCGCGTAAATTAAAAAGCAGAATATCTGATTCCAGACATTCTGCTTCGGGTTTATTCGTGTACTAATATTTTATTCATTCTTTTCCAGTCCGGTTTTTCCTTCTACGTGGTGTTTGCGGCACAGAGCGATATACCGCTCGTTTGCTCCTACTTCCACCTGTTTTCCGGCGTGGATCATCTTTCCGTTGCTGTCGATGCGGGCGTTGCACCGCGCACCGCTTCCGCACCAGCAGACAGTCTTTAATTCTTCGATCTTGTCCGCCCAGGCAAGCAGCCACATGCTGCCCTCGAAAAGATGCATCTGAAAATCCGTCCGAAGCCCGTAACAGATCACCGGAATCTCCAGGTCATCGACCAGATGTGTGAAAAATTCAATATCACTTTTTTTACAGAACTGTGCTTCATCCACGATGATACAGTCATACGCTTCCAGATCTTCCGTTGACATCTCAACCAGATCTTCCACATAGATACACGGCTCTTCCAGTCCGATCCGGCTGTGCATCACACCGATCTCCCGGGTATCCAGCTTCGGTTTTGCAAGCAATGCACGTTTTCCACGTTCTTTGTAATTATAGGCAACCATCAGGGCGTTCGCCGTCTTGGAACTTCCCATGGCTCCATATCGAAAATATAACTTCGCCATTCCCGATACTCTCCTTTTGCATATCTTTGTTTAGTATATCGGATAATTGCACTGCCGTCAAATGAATTGCAAAGCAAGTGTGTTACTAAGTACACAAAAGGATCAGAATTTCAGAAATCCGTGGTACACCGTCTTACGATCTCGCAGGGAACAAGAATCTGCTGTTCCACTTCCTCCTGTTTTTCGAGAAGTGCGATCATATGCTGCACGGTCGTCTGACACAGCAGTTCCAGCTTGTTGTCCACGGAGGTAAGTTCCGGTTCGCAGCTGACTGCCATAATAGAATCGTTGTACCCGGTTACGGAGAATTCGTCCGGGATCGCCAGATAATTCTGAGCATGCATCCAAGGCAAATGCTGCAAGTCACTGCACATCAAATCCGAAATATTTCACTGCGTTATTATAAGAGATTCCTTTAACGATCTCTTTATTCATTGCTTTAGATGCATAGAATAGGTGTTGATGAATATAAACGCAGCACGGATAGAAAACCATTTATAAAAGTAATCCCAGGAAGATTTCCTGGAATTATCAGATTAGAAAGGACGAAAACATGAAAAAGCTTTCATATCAGACATTAAAAGAACTAAATTATGACGGATACCTTCTCGAATCCGCACCGGAACGAGTGCTGCAGTTTGGAGAGGGAAATTTTCTGCGGGCATTTGTGGATTATTTTATTGATAAGATGAATGAGATGGCAGGATTCAATTCCAAAGTCGTTGTCTGCCAGCCACAGGGATCACCTCTTGCCGATATTATCAATGAACAGGAAGGACTGTATACGTTATTCCTGAGAGGTTTTCAGGATGGACAGAAGATCAATAAAAAACGGGTGATCTCCTGTGAACTGATTGACAATAATGGGCAGGAACTGAAAAAATGTGTATTGCAGTATGCCAGACAATGGCAGCTGGGAGAAGAATTTATCAATTGGGTACAGAAGGAAAATATCTTCCGCTCTTCGCTTGTTGACCGGATATCCGAAAAAAGAGGCTTCAGCGATCTGCGAAGAACTGGGATACGAAGATCAGCTGATCGATGCCGGCGAAGTCTCGCTTTCTGGGCAATCGAGGGTCCGCAGTCCATCAAAGAGGAATTCCCGTTTGAGAAAGCCGATCTTCCGATTCTTGTGACGGATAATCACAAACCGTACAAACAGCGGAAAGTCCGCATCTTAAGCGGCGCGCATGCTTGCCTTTTATATCGCTTTCTTCCACGGTCATACACTGACGGAAGACGGACTGATTGGGGACAGGGAAGGCAATTCTTATACGATCAAAGACGAACGGACGGTTCTGGAATTTTATTATGCCCACAGGGATGACAATGTAAAAGATTTTGTTCATGCCGTATGTACGAACACTGCGTTCTGGGGTGAAGATCTGACAGAGATTACAGGATTCGAAACGGCGGTCTGCAATTATCTGGAGTAGATCTGTGAGAAAGGAACATATGCGGTGATGGAGGCACTGGTTAAGTAGAAAATAAACTTCTAAAATACATAATTTTAGGCTATGGCTGCGGGTCAGCTAACATGACAACAGAAAAATTAGTCAAAACAAAAAAGAAAGTTTCTATGGTATAGCAGAAGAAACTTTCTTTTTGTTTAATTATAAATATTTTATATTATTGTTTGCATCCCATACTTATCCAGATCGACCTTCCCGTCAACCACTTCCACCCCATCTTCTTCCAGAAGCCGTGCCTGTACCTGCTCGCCGCCGAAGGCGAAGGCTCCGGCGAGTTCACCTTTGGCGTTGACGACGCGAAAACAGGGAATGTGTTCCGGATCCGGATTCTTGTGCAGCGCATTTCCTACCGCTCTTGCCATCTTCGGCTCACCAGCCATGGCTGCGATCTGACCATAGGTCGCCACATGACCTTTCGGAATCTGTTTTACTGCTTCGTAGATCCGTTTGGTTGGACTGTCTGTGACCAGATCATAACTTTCGGCGATCATCCGGCGGATCTCCTTTTCTGGGATCGTTCCGTCCAGAATGATCGTGTTCCAGTGTTCCTTGTTCAGATGATAGCCGGCAGTTACCGAATCATAGGCAGAGCGCCAGAAATCCCGCCATTCAGGCGCAACCTTCACGTTCAGATTGATAAAGCCGTTGCGCTCATAGATCCAGAGAAATGCTTTTTTACTTCCACGAACCCGGACAAGCTGCCAGTTGGGATCGTGAAACGGTTTTTCTTCGTAAACATTGTCAAACGACAGACCGTAAGCCAGTGCTTCTTCTCTTGTTGTCATAGTATCTGTTCCCCCAGCGTTTTTATAAGATATCAAAAACAAGATGATTGGTCATTTTAGTCTTCTTTGCAGAAAAAATCAACAGCTGCCTGCGTTGCTTCCGGCTGCATGCTTGGACCAAATCCGTGATCGGCTCCTTTTACGATGTGCAGTTTACTGTTTTTATAGACGTCATGGTAGCGTTCCGAAGCAATCTTATTTACAACTGGATCGCTGTCACCATGCAGCAACAGAACTTCTCCGGTGTAGTGGGAAGCAATCTCATAGATTGGCAGACTCTGTGCGATACGGAAGTAAAAACCACCGATGGTGTGTTCGTGTACATGGATTTTATCCGGGATCTGTACAGGATCGTAAGTGGTTCCCTGGCACTCTCCTTTGATGGCATCATCTTTTAAGGTAGCAGCCGGGGCAGACAGGATTACCTTTTTGAAAACTTCCGGATAGTATCCGGCGATCATACTTGCAACCACACCGCCCTGGGAATGACCGAACAGGAAGATGTTACGGACATGCTCCAGAGATCTGACATGATCGAGAATTACTTTTGCATCTGCAATCTCATTTAACACGGTCATATCTTCCAGCTTTCCGTCGCTGTCTCCATGTCCGTTAAAATCAAACCGGACAGAAGCAACCCCTTTTTCTAGCAGAGCATCGGCAAGAGCCGTCAGTAATTCTCCGTTGCGGTTTCCGGTAAATCCGTGCATGAGAATAGCAATGTCATAACTATCTTTTCCGGCACTACCAGTTCTCCACGTAAGGTTAATCCATCTCTTTTTACTTCTACGTTCATAATATATGTTCTCCTTTGCAAATATAGTTTGATAGTTATCGACACAATCTCCTGGAGTTACCAGAGATCATAAGTCTTCATTGTTTCGGGTGTCCGATATTCGTGTTTCTCATAATAGCCGATCAGTGTTCCGTCCTCATCCCGTAAAGCAATCACATAAACATCTTTTAATTTCTTTTCGTTATGTGAAGTATAAACGATATTGTGCGATGAATCCGCTGCAAACCAGTTGATGATCTGATGAATCTTCGTATTCGAATCCGCGTTGTGACAGTTTAAGAGGCTTTTCCCGATCAGCGCTGCCCCGCCATACTTATGATAATCTTTGATGGCAGCAGGATTCATATAAATAATCGTATGTTCCAGATCACAGATACAATAGAAAGTCGGTCCTGATCAACGATGCTTTTAAAATAAGGGGATAAGATCTGTTTGGTGTCTGACATGATGTTTTCGTCCTTTCTGTTGCGATAAAATATAATATTTATTATACCACAGATTGAGAAAATGAAACAGAAAAGAATACCCTGAGAATCCGAAACAGAATCCTCAGGGTATAGATCAAGCTAATTTTTCCAATACCGATGTTCCTTCCCACTCTCTCGACTTCGAGATCTTCATAAGATCTGCAATCGTCGGTGCAAGGTCAAGCAGGGTAAGTCCATGCAGCTGCACGCCCTTAGGGAATTCTTTTCCTACAAAGAACATTGGGATCGTCATATCTTCCGGGATGTTTTCGCCGTGTCCTCGGTCGTGACCGCCGTGGTCAGCGGTGATCACGATGGTGTATCGATCATGGACGGCTTCGTAGACCTGCTGGACGCAGGAAAATGCATTGTTTACCTGGTGCATATATTCCGGTGTCATCCAGCCGTGGTCGTGACCGCCTTTGTCGTCTGTTTCCACCAGATACAGATACACAAAATCCGGCTCTTTCCGGGCAATCAGGGAAAGGGCTTCCTGCGTGAGCAGTAAATCCGAATTGTCCTCTTCGTATTCATTGACGAAAAAAGAATATTTCATATTTCCAGATGTCCATACATGGCGCATCGGTTCCCAGCCATAGAAAGCGGCACAGGTTTTGTCAGCACGCTCCAGCTGTTCTGCCAGTCCGCGGATCGGTCGTACCGGCGGCATGTAGTCGTTGGTGATAATCCCGTGGCGGATGGGCGGTACGCTGTAAAAGATCGAGGTATGCGCCGGCAGGGTAACCGGTGGCACAACAGAACTTGCATCCAGGGAATAGCATCCGTTTTCTTTCAGTGTGTTTACAAAAGAATGACCGCAGGTTTCCACGGCATCCGGTCTGAGTCCATCGATGGAGATCAGTATTACTTTTTTATCCATATGTGAGATTCCCCCGTATATACAAAGATTTTGATACCGGCTGCTTCTGTACCAGAAAGCCTGATATTTTCATATACTCAGTATAGAATTTCACTCACCGCATGTAAAGGGATTATTATCTGATTTTCTGTGGATTTTTCAACGGTTCAGAATTTCCGACGGATTGTGCAATGATCTCAAGCGGCAGTATGCGGATTTCTTCGTAAGTCCGTTCCTGGCAGGACGGATTGAGTGGAAAATCAGCGTTCTCTTCTACCGTCTCTACGGTGATCGCCGGTCTGTGCAGCAGTTCGGAATAATAATTCACAGGACTTCCGCCGTTTAAACGGGAGAGATACTCTTCCTCCTGTTTTCCGAGAGAGTAATTCGATAATTTCTGCATATACCGCGCCAGCTTGTGATTGCGCTGGTTATAGGAAAATGGCATCGCCTGCCGATAATAGTAGATGATGCGTCCTCTGGAATGAAAATCGAGATAGCCGATCGTATCACACTGTTCAAAGACACGGATCAGTGCCTTGGTTTCCTGTTCACTGGCGGGATACTCGCCGAACTGCTGCTGAATGTAGGATTTGCATGGAAAATTCCGGTTGATATCGACCGTTCTTGCGTTGTATTTCCAGTAGGGCCAGTCCACGCCGCGCATTTTGCATGTCTGTCGGAGAATGGGATTGCGGATCGCGTTGAAACTCTCGGTGGCGATCACATAACCGTCCGGGTTGACGATGGGAAGAAAACAGATCGAACAGTGGTCGAGCAATTCCCGTACCGGATAATTTCTCATATTCAAGTTATCCTGATAAGCCTGACTGTATTCCTGCGCCATCCTAGTCAGAAGCACCGGATTGATGGATTCTTTTCCATGGATACCTGCCGTCAGAATCAGCGCGTCCAGTCCAAGTCCGACACGAAGCATCGGAATCGATCGTTCGTCATGGCTCTCCCCCACTTCTTTGTATACCGTGAAATCTGGATACTGTGCACCGGATTCCTGCAGATTGCGGAGGAGTTCTTCATAAGTATAGGATTGATTTAACGTAATCATACAAACCTCCCTGTGTCATAAGATTGATGGGAAATATTCCCCCTTTTATGTATATATGAGGCAGATCGTATTTTAGAACCAGAGAAGAAAAATGTGTAAAAGACTGCCGTTCAAAAACAAATTGAACGGCAGTCTTCTTCACAATCGGTTACCCATGCCACGCATCGCCTTGATCGGGTAAATATAAGAATATGTATCCTGAATGGTCAGGCGGTCGCAGGCATCCGTGTTATCACTGGTCCAGAATTTTTATCAAAATTTACCATTGAATTTTTATGAAATATGCACAAAAAGAAGTAGAATCTGGAAAAAAACATGGTTTTACTAAATGCGCCATGCATTTTTTTAATTGAAAGATTGAAAAATTTTATGAGTTTTACTTTTTTACTAAACAAAAACGGATATATGAGGATACTGGGAAGAAATGTATGTTTTAGAAAAACGGACATCTGTTTTACCGTTTTTCGTCGCTGTCACAGATGTCCGTTCAGGATATGGTTTACGGACGAACCTGTCCGTTTCCATAGATGATATATTTTGTGGTGGTCAGTGCAAGAAGACCCATCGGACCTCTTGCGTGAAGTTTCTGCGTGCTGATACCGATCTCCGCACCGAAACCAAATTCAAATCCATCGGTGAATCTGGTGGATGCGTTGACATATACGCAGGCTGCGTCGACTTCATCGAGGAACTTCTGCGCGTTGGTATAACTTTCGGTGATGATCGCTTCCGAGTGACCGGTATTGTAGCGGTTGATATGGGCGATTGCCTCCTCCACGGAATCTACGGTCTTCATGGAGATGACATAGTCCAGGTACTCTTTCCCCCAGTCTTCTTCGGTTGCAGCGACTGCGTCAGGAACCAGTTCACAGACCTCCTGATCGCCGCGGATCTCCACGTGTTTTTCCTGTAAGCGTGCAGCAAGAACCGGAAGCAGTTTATCCTTTACCTCTCTGTGGATTAGAAGAGACTCACAGGCGTTACATACACCTACCCTCTGCGTTTTGGCGTTGATAATGATATCCACAGCCATAGACAGATCTGCGGAGGCATCGACAAAGATATGGCAGTTGCCTGTACCGGTTTCAATGACCGGGATCGTGCTGTTTTCCACAACGGCGCGGATCAGACCGGCACCTCCTCGCGGGATCAGAACATCCACATACCGGTTCAGTTTCATGAATGCAGCGGTAGTCTCTCTGGAGGTATCTTCGATGAGAAGCAGAGCATCCGGGTTCATGTTTGCTTCCGACAGTGTGCGGCGGATGCAGGTTACGATCGCCTGGATAGAATGAAACGCATCACTTCCACCCTTTAAGATCACAACATTGCCGGTCTTAAAACAAAGACCGAATGCATCGGCAGTTACATTTGGACGGGCCTCATAGATAATACCGACAACACCGAGGGGTACACGTTTCTGACCGATACGAAGACCGTTGGGACGCTGTTTCATGCCAAGCACTTCGCCGATGGGATCATCGAGAGCGGCAATCTGATACAGACCTTCTGCGATCTGTGCGATGCGATCTTCCGTTAATAAAAGCCGGTCCAGAAGTCCCTGGGACATGCCATTTGTCCGGCCTTTTTCCATATCCTTTTCATTGGCAGCCAGGATTTCAGTTGCATGGAGCTTCAGATCGTCGGCAGATTTTCTTAAAATCTGATTTTTTTCTTCACTTTTGAGATGTTGCAGATCCGGTTTTGCGGCCTGCGCCCGTTTCCCGATATTATCCAGGTATTCCATATGTATTCTCCCTTCTGTAAGTTCCTGCCTGGCAGTACTTACCGGTAAATTGTTTTCTCTGTGATTACCACATCCGGCAGCAGATCAGTCGGTTCGGTGGGAACTTTCTCCATCATCTGGAATTCGAATGCCAGTGCTGCGGTAAAATGACTGGTGTGTTTGCTCAGATACCGGTCATAAAAGCCTCCGCCGTATCCTACCCGGTGGCGCTGATTGTCGAAGGCGACTCCTGGCATTATCATCAGTCCGTCCTCTCCGTCTGCAACCGGAAGACTTGTTTTCGGTTCGCGGATACCAAAATATCCCGGTTCCAGATCCTCTGGCTGTGAGATCTGATAAAAGATCATATCTTCTCCGACAACTTTCGGAGCAGCCACTTTTTTCCCGAGACGGAACGCTTCTTTGATAATTCCGTCTGTCATAACTTCGTTTTTACAGTCTATGTACAGATAGATCCAGTCGCTTTCCTGAAAAGCAGGAAGTGAGAAAAGTTTCTGCCAGATCTTTGCACTGTTTTTACAGATAGATGCCGGATCCGTTTCTTTTCTGCGTCGGAAAATTTCTTTTCTAATGGCTTTCTTTGCTTCCATATTTTTCTCCTAGATTGGTGATGCTTCCGTCTTTTTCCTGGATGTTGATGTTATCCAGCTGAGAACGGAGGTTCATACGTACGCTTGCGATGAATTCTTTTCGAAGTTTATGCTGTTCTTTTTTTTCTTCCGGTGTCAGTTCCTGTGTTTTTGCCTTTCTGGCAAGTTCGTTGATACGGTCAATTCCTTTTTGATCCATGTTTCTGTTCTCCTTTTACAGTATCCGTTCCAGAAAATCCAGAAACGTA
>ENA-OQCO01000051-OQCO01000051.1-human-gut-metagenome-genome-assembly--contig:-NODE-51-length-59184-cov-3.773067_pt1 | contig 59184 bp, 58 predicted proteins | sample MGYA00242500_ERZ504582 | MGnify/ENA primary metagenome ERZ504582 (study PRJEB26092, sample SAMD00036346) | human gut metagenome | host: Homo sapiens | study: EMG produced TPA metagenomics assembly of... | reverse complement strand
TTTTTGTTGTTCTTCGTGTTACGAAAAAGGCGGAAAACGGAAAAATTGCCGGGTTTGTTATCGGGCTTACGCTGACACTTGTGCACATCTTCGGCATCTATTACACCGGAACCTCTGTCAACCCCGCAAGAAGTTTCGGCCCCGCTTTTGTGAGCGCACTGCTCGGCAATACGGCTCCGCTTAAACAGGTTTGGCTGTTCATCGCCGCTCCGCTTGCAGGCGCAGTCATCGCGGTTCTCGTTTACCGCTTTCTCTATTGCGGTGAGAGCAAAAAGTCGGAATAAACCATCACAAACGGCCTTTTCCGTGAACCGCCGAAGCTGCGAATAACCGGAACATTAATACTCTTTTTGTTTGCATTTTTCTTTACATGAGCGGCTGCCGAAATTTGAAAACGTTCGACAGTCGTTCATTTTAATGCTTTAGATTATCAGACCAATCACTATGAGCTTTATGAATTCTTACAAACATCTCGAAAAACTTTGCGGGGAGATTATGCGCGATGAGCGACGTGTGTCCGCATACATTGACGAGATGACCTGTACCCCTTTCGGCCCATCCCTTGTTGCAGGGTGGAACAATGACCTAAAAAAATTGAAGTATTACCGCCATATCAGAAACTTGATTGCGCATGAGCCTGATTGCAGTGAAGATAGCCTTTGCGTACCTTCTGATGCTGTATGGATTGAAAACTTCTGCACACGCATTTTGAACTCAAGCGATCCGCTGTCTCTTTACAGGCGTGCATTGGCAGAGCAGCGCAAAGCTCAGGCGAAAAGCCTCCCGCAGCCGCAGGATTTAGATTTTGAAAATGCAGTTCGCACAAATGAAAACTTCAACAAATCTTCGGCAAATGAAAACAACGGCAACAAAGCTGCAAAACATGCAGCCGTATTTACCGTTGCAGCGATATTGATATTGATGCTTATTCTGTTTCTTTTTTTATTAACGGCAAAATAAATCCCAACAGTTATTAAAAGTCTTGCTGTATAAAAAAATGGAGCGGGTGATGGGAATCGAACCCACGTGATCGGCTTGGGAAGCCGACGCTCTGCCATTGAGCTACACCCGCGCGAAACATTAAATATTTGAGGGTGATATTCCACCCTTGTTTGTTATCAGGCATATTATACCGCGTCTTGGGCTAAATGTCAACACAAAAATCGGAGTATCACTCACCGAACGCATGAACGGGTTTCATTTTTTTCTTCGGGCTTTCCGTTTTTTGTATTGACATGCGCATATTTCAGATATATAATCAGTATGAAACGGGCGAAAAGTACTCACCTGTTTTCAAATTTCTAAAAGCCCGCAAAAAAGCGGGCAGGAGGTACAGAATTGAAAAAGAGGCTTTTTAATGCAATTGTCAGCTTTATTCTTTGCCTGACACTTTGCGCAAACTGTTTCACGGGTGTTTCCGCACTGAGCTATGCTCAGCCGGACGGCACGCTGAGCTTTGAAAAAATCACGCATCCCGCCAACGGTTCCGGGCAGAACGACGGTATTGTTGACTATGTCGGCAACGGCGTTATTTCCGCATCGGACGCCGGACAGGGCGCACGCGGGCAAAGCTATTCATGGTGTGCGGCAGGGCACGGCAGATACGTCTACGTCGGCACCTGCTACGGCGCATTGACAAACACGCTGACCCTTATGAGCAGCGTTCTCGGCGGCAATTTTGATCAGGAAAAGCTTACGGCTCTTCTGAACGTGCTTTACAACGGCACGTTTTTCACGGGGGAAGAGGACGGCGGTAATGCCGGCGGCATTTTAACGAAAATCGACACCGTAACGGGCGAAGTTACCGTTCTCATGTCCAAATGCACAACCGGCGACAATGCAATGTTCCGCAATGTTACGGCCTACAACGGAAAGTTCTATTTCTGCGGTGCGGTAAACAACCTTCCCTGCATCTATGAGCTTGACCCCGAAACCGATGAGATCACAATGGTCTATCAGGGCATGACCCTTCAGGACTACTATCAAGGTTATATGAACGGAGTCTGCACCGGTATACGCGGACTTTGCGAATATGACGGCGAGCTGATTCTGAGCTGCGTCACAAAGGACGGTCCGGTAATCCTTTCATCCTCCAACCCGAGGGAAGGCTTCACCGTTATTGCAAACCAGCAGGATCTGTTTAATTATCCCGCCTATCATTTTACGGACAGCATTTACGGCGGTTCCATTTGGGAAATTGTTGAATTCAACGGCAAGCTTTACGTGTCCATCTGCACCGGTACTCCCGATAACATGCCCGATGAAAACACAATGCAGTCCTTCGCACTTGTTCGCGGTGATAAAGCGGAGGATGGCAGTTGGAGTTGGACTCCCGTAATCGGGGACACCGAAAACGACGGTGCAAGATACACTTTCGGCATAGATCCCGAACGAACCCGCTCCGGCGCAGGCGTTTTGCAGGTTTATAACGGTTATCTCTACATCGGTGAATATAACGATGAAGAGATTGCTCTCGGCAACGTTCTTAAACACACGAGTTTCGACTTCATGAACGAAAATCTCCGTCAGTCGGTAAATCTTTACCGTATGGATGCGGACGAAAACATTGAGCTTGTTGTCGGCGATGCAACCGAAATGTTCCCGAACGGAGGCATTTCAGGCATCGGCTCCGGCTTCGGCAGGAATGAAAACCAGTATATATGGAGGATGACCGAGTACAACGGCAAACTCTGCATCGGAACATTCGACACAAGCAGCCTGCTTGAACCTGTCGGGCAGTTTGTGAACGGTGATATTCTGAACATGACTCCCGAAGAATGGGCAAGGCTCATTGGATTCATTCGCGACCTTATCGGCATCAGCGGCGGCGGCGATGAGGACGGCACGGAGGCCATGGACAAGCTCCTTGCGGAATTCAGTAACGAAGAGATTGCGCATATGCTCGCAACCGGTGATGTTTCGAAACTCGGTATCGACCTCGACAAAAAGGGCATCGCACCGGAAACCGTGAAGGCGTATTTGATGCGTGAAGAAATATCCGCACAGAACCCCGATGCACTTCCCGATTTCGGCAGCATTCGTGACCTTATCGAAAAGCTTGGCGGCATTGAAGGCGTTATAGCAGCCGTTCGCAGCCTTTTGACCTGCGCTTCCTATCTCACTGATGCGGATCGCGGCTTTGACATGTATATTTCCGATGACGGTGTAAACTTTGAAACAGTAACAACCAACGGTTTCGGCGATCCCTATAATCACGGTCTCCGAGTTTTTGCTGAAACGTCAAGCGGACTTACCATCGGCACCGCAAACCCCTTCTACGGCACACAGGTATGGCTTATGGACGAAGGCGGCGAAACTGAGGAATACACCGTGACGTTTGAGGACGGCGTGACCGGTGAAATTCTCGGCACGGCAACTGTTCCTGCGGGCGAAATTCTCGGAAGTGAACTCTTCCCCGCCGCACCCGAACATGAAGGCTTCACGTTCATCGGCTGGGATTATGACGGTACCCCCGTAAACTCCGATATCACCGTGACTGCACTGTATGAACATGCAGTTCCCCCTGCCGACATCGGCGACGTGAACATGGACGGTTCCGTTGACACTTTAGATGCACTGCTTGTTCTGCGGTACGTTATGCAGGTCGGCGAACTTGAACATCCCGAGCTTGCGGATATGGACGGCGACGGCAGCATTACCACTGTGGACGCGCTTGCAATTCTCCGCACCGCGATTTTATAAGCACGGCAGGCAGCGCATGTTTTTCTTCGGTTCATGCGCCGAGTGATTAAGAAACAAAATAAACAAAGTCGGCACCCGTTGTTGAGTGCCGGCTTTGTTCGTTTTCAAGGCAATTATTTAATTCATCACAATCCGAGTGCTTTTTTCAGAAAGCGGCGCAACTCCGCATCGGCAGCCGATTTTTGCAATCCGCCTGTTCCTTTTTTTGTTTGCGAAAGGCTCACGGGCTGTTTGCCGCAATACGGCTCGCCCGTAAAATACAGTCCGGAATCGGGTCTAACCGATATTGAATCCAACGGCCAACCGGGATGGCGCGAAGCGGAAGGTTTATCCGTCATGATAAACGCTGCATGTGCGGCATCCTCTCTGCTGAAGGCGAAAGTGCTGAGTTTTCCGTCCGCAAAAACCGCAAAGCCGTTCAAGTACATCGCCGTTGCCGCGCCGCCGAGGGAATGTACAAGCGCTGCATAGTATGCAAGCATCTCCTCGTCATTGCAAAACCTTGCTCTTCCGTTCGGAGTACGGACATGCAGCCCGGGCTGACGCGGGTCATCAAATGCAGCTCCGCAAATAGAGCCCCGAATCGTGGCAAACAACGGGTTGAAATGTTTTGCCGTAAAATTCAGCCTTAATTGCGGCATTTTCGGCAGGTGTCGCCCCCGTTTCGGAGGGTTCGGCGGAGATATTGACATCCCCAAGCGTCAAAAGCTCCGTGCCCGCGCCGATAAGTCCGCCGAGCCAATCAGCTTTTGAAGGATTGGTTGTTCCGATCAAAACTTTCATTCAATGTTCCCCTTTTTCGCTTGCGATAAACAGCAAGTCGCAGCTCACACATGTATGTCTGAGCCGCCGACAATGTTTCGATTCAAACGAATTCAGTTTATATATTGTTTAATTTATCGAGGCCGTGATGCAGCCTGCGCAGAGCTTCTTCCCTGCCGAGCAGTGCAGCAATTTCGATCGCGCCGCCGGGGGTAACTGTCTTTCCGCTCATTGCAATTCGAACCGGCCAAAGCAGCGTGCCGTTCTTCATGCCGTGTTCCGCCGCATAATTCATAAGGAAATCATGCAGTGCCGTTTCCGTCCATTCGGGCAAAGCCTCAAGCTCCGGAATCACCGCTGCAAGAATATCGCGGCAAAGTTCGGGGTTCGTTTTGGATTTTTTATTTGTGTACAGGTCAACGGAATAATCCTCGTCCATTTTTGCAAGGAAAGCAACGGTTTCGGTAATATCCGTGAACACCTCCGTGCGCGGCTGAAGGATTCGCGCAAAAATCGACTTATCCATATGCCCGCAGCCTGCCGCTTCGAGATAGGGTTCGGCATGGCGGATGTATTCCTCGGGCGAAAGTTTGCGGATGTATTCCGCATTCATCCATCTGAGCTTTGTTTCATCGAAAATTGCGGGAGACTTGCTGAGACCCTCAATGCTGAATGCTTCCTTAAGCTCGTCCATGGTGAAAAACTCGCGATCGTTTCCGGGGCTCCAGCCGACAAGCGCAACATAGTTTATAATCGCCTCCGCAAGGTAACCCTGTGCAATCAAATCCTCAAACCCGGGATCACCGTGCCGCTTGCTGAGCTTGCGCGTCGCGTCCTTCATAACGGGGGTAAGGTGGATGTAAACGGGCTTTTCCCAGCCGAATGCTTCGTATAACAGGTTATATTTCGGTGTGGAACTTAAGTATTCGTTGCCGCGCATAACGTGCGTGATGCCCATTGTGTGGTCATCTATAACGTTTGCAAAGTTATAAGTCGGCATTCCGTCCGCTTTTATAAGAACGCCGTCATCAAGCTCGGAACAGTCAACATCGATCCGTCCGTAAATAACGTCGTCAAAGCCTGCTTCACCGCTTTCGGGGATATTCTGGCGGATCACATAGGGTTCACCGGCATCAAGCCTGCGCTGAACCTCTTCCTTTGAAAGGTGCAGACAATGCTTATCGTATTTGAAGGTTTCGCCGCGTGCTTCGGCCTCCGCCCTGCGCGCATCCAAATCCTCCTTAGTGCAGAAGCAATAATACGCCTTGCCCTTTTCAACAAGTTCCTTTGCATAGGGAAGATACATATCTTTTCGCTCGCTCTGAACGTACGGACCGTAGTTTCCGCCCTTGTCCGGGCCCTCGTCCCATTCAAGTCCCGCAAGTCTCAGGCCGCTGTAAATTTTTTCAACCGCACCTTCAACAAAACGCGCCTGATCGGTATCCTCAATGCGGAGAATAAACACGCCATCGTTCTTTTTTGCAAACAGATAAGCGTATAATGCGGTGCGCAGTCCGCCGATGTGAAGGTACCCCGTGGGACTCGGCGCAAAACGTGTGCGTACTGTCATATTAATCACTGTCGCCCTTGCCCTGCAAGAGCGTCCTTTCGGTCAAGATAATGTGTGCCGACGGAATACCGCAGCAAGAGCCATAAGAAACCGCATGAACTTTCGTGCGCTTCCGTCCATGTTTGTATTATACAGCAAAATTCCCCGTTTGTCACGGAAAAGCTTTTGTCGGAGCTGCCCTGTTTCGGGCGTTAAGCTGCAAAGGCCGAAGTATTTAAAATATATTTTGTTTGTATTTGTTTTTCCTCTGTACAAACACCGTCGGATATGCTAAAATACGAGCATCGAGAATGATTCTTATTTCTGTTTTGGAGGTTTAAGATATGTACTGCGTTAAGAAAGTTACCGAAGACCTGACTTGGGTCGGTGCAAACGATCGCCGGCTCTCAATGTTTGAGGGTGTTTATTCCGTTCCGAACGGTGTGAGTTACAATTCCTATCTTTTGCTTGACGAGAAGACCGTTCTGTTCGACACGGTGGACAAATCCGTCAGCGAACAATTTATGGAAAATGTTGAGCATGTTTTGAGCGGCCGCCGCCTTGACTATGTTGTTATTCAGCATATGGAACCCGACCATTCCGCAACGCTTGCGGAGCTTTTGCGCCGCCATCCCGAAACCACTGTTGTCTGCAACAAAATGATCGCGGACATGATAAAGCAGTTTTTCAACCTCGACATCACGCCGCGTGCACTCATTGTTAAAGAAGGCGACACACTTTCAACCGGCAGGCATAACCTGACATTCATTGCCGCACCCATGGTACATTGGCCGGAAGTTATGGTCACGTATGACACCGTTGATAAAATCCTGTTTTCGGCGGATGCATTCGGCACATTCGGTGCATTGAACGGCGCAATTTTTGCCGATGAAGTGGATTTTGACCGCGACTATATGGATGAGGCCCGCCGTTACTATACCAACATCGTCGGCAAATACGGCGCACAGGTTCAGTCTCTGCTCAAAAAAGCATCCGGAATCGAAATCTCTCTCATCTGCCCGCTGCACGGTTTTGTCTGGCGCAGGAATCTCGACAGTTTTATTAACAAATACCTGCTTTGGAGCAGCTACACGCCCGAAGAAAGCGGCGTTGTTATTGCTTACGCTTCCATATACGGCAACACCGCAAATGCGGCTGAAGTGCTTTCCGCGTATCTTTTTGACCGCGGCGTCCGCACGGTCGTTTACGATGTTTCCGTCACCCCTGCGTCCGATATAATCGCCGCATGTTTCCGCTTCAGTCACATTGTTTTTGCTGCGCCGACCTATAATTCCGGCATATTTGTAACGATGGAAGCCTTCCTGCACGACCTTGCTGCGCACAGCTTGCAGAACCGCACCGTTGCTTTTATTCAGAACGGAAGCTGGGCTCCCACAAGCGGCAAGCAAATGCGTGCAATCATTGAACCGCTTCGCAACACAACGGTGCTTAACGGCCTGATTTCCGTTAAATCCGCGCTCAAGCCCGAACAGGCAGCCGAACTCGCCGCACTTGCCGACACAATCGCCGCGGATATTGCGGAAAAGGATGAACTCCGCAAACAGAAAGAAGAAGCCGAGGCAGTTGATAACGCACCTGCGCTCCCCTGCGGAATCGACAACAATGCAATGTTCAAACTTTCTTACGGGCTGTATGTCCTTACCGCCCGCAGCGGCGAAAAGGATAACGGCTGCATTATTAACACCGCCGTCCAGCTCACGGACTCCCCAAAAACGCTTACCATTGCCGTTAACAAGGCAAACTTCACCGAGCAAATGATTCGCGAAAGCGGAGAGTTCAACCTTTCCGTGCTTACGGATGCGGTCCCGATGAGCGTGATTTCAAGGTTCGGATTCCAAAGCGGCAGAGATTGCAGCAAATTCGAAGGCTGCGACTGCGTAAGGCGTTCCGGCGAACGGCATCCGCTATATTCCGAAATACACAAATGCCTATATCAGCTGCAAGGTGCTTGAAGCTCAGGATCGCGGCACTCACACTCTCTTTGTTGCGGAAGTGACCGAAGCGGTCGTGCTCGACAAATCGGCGGAATCCGTGACATATGAACGGTATCTTTCCGAAATAAAGCCCAAAACCGCACCCGTCTGTTCAACGGTGCAAAAGGGTTATGTCTGCAAAATCTGCGGCTATGTATACGAGGCGAAACCCTTCCCGCCGATTTTGTCTGCCCGCTCTGCAAGCACGGAGCAGCGGATTTTGAACCTATAGGCTGATTGATTTAAATTCAAACAGTGAAACGGCAGCATTCAACCTCAATTTTGAAAATGACCGTTTATGCAGCATTAATTATCTCAGTACGGAAAAAGAATTGATTGCTGATTCTTTCTGAAATTTCAGCCGACAGGCGGGCATATGCAGCTGACTTTTTCTGAAAAAGCACCAATAATGCCGCAATATGCAACAGGTAATGCAGCAAAGGAAGCGGGCGTTCGCGCCCGCTTCCTTTTTCATTCGCTGTTCGCTTTTCTGTTTTTTCGCCTGCATATCAATGCTGCGCATTGATTATCATGCTGCGCATTGATTATCATGCTGCGCATGATTATCATGCGGGCGTATGGATTGGATTCCGAGAACACGCTCAGCCCTGAAGCCCCTGCTCCTGCCTTTCCATGTTTTCGATCACTATATCGTAAATTTCGCCCAATGAGGCGGCATACTCAACAACTTTCCACGGCGTGTTTGTGTGAAAATGAATTTTGATAAGGCTTTCATCGCCCACTGCAAGCAGGCAGTCGCCCTCAATATTTTTTGTTATGTAATCAAAAATTTCATCCTCGGAAAGATTTCTGCCCTCGATCAGCAGCTGGGTGTCAAATTTGAATTCAAGCATATTGTTCCTTTCTGCCGCAATAATCCGGCGGCGCAGAATTTGAATATCACATTTTTCATAACGCAATTCAGCACGTTCGGTGCATCATCGATGTTCCTGCGATTCGGAACGGAATGCGCTGCATCGCCGCAGTGCCTGTTTTTTCGGTATCGGCCGTACCTCTCGGCAAATAATCAGGTTCGCTTTTCAAACTGTGTGCCGCATTTTGAGCATGTGACCCGAATCTTGCCCTTGCCGCGCGGCGCGCGCAGACGCTGGCGGCATTTCGGGCATGTAAAATACCGATATTGTTTATGCCTCTTAAAGAAATTTTTAATCCGATTGAACAGCTTTGCAAAAAAACTGCCTATCGATGCCGACACGCGTTCGTAACCGCGCAATTCGTTTGCTCTTTTGTTCCCGTTTGCGGAAAGAGTTCTGAAAAGCATCAATGCCGTCAGCAAAACCGCCGTGAACAAAAGAACAAAACCCGATATGCTGCCGAAAAAGGCAAGACCGATTATTCCGAGTGCGACGGCAAGCATGAGCATGTCCCGCGAAAGTCTGTCAAACCCGTAACTGTTTTTCATTCTTTTACCCGCTTTCGCCGCAGCGAAAGTTTCCTTTCTTAATTATTTTTCTTTTTGCGTTTGGCTTTGCGGTTCGGATTCGCCGCATAAACGCTGATTCACCCGTTATTCGGCGGTTTGGCTCAAAAGCAGCAAAAAACCGTTCGGCGGGATTTCAACTCTGATATGCCCCGTGCCCAAATCCTTTTGCAAAACCGTACCATCGGCAAATGCGTCGGAATATTTATCCGCCGTGCGGACATTCAAGGCATCCGGACCCTCGCGGAAATCCTCTGCACTGAGCGCAGCGCAGACGGCATGATCGGCGCGGTTGACAAGTGTGAGCGCGCTCTCTTCACCTCGACACCGAAGCACGGCGAATGCATCGGCACACGGAGCGGCAAATGCCGTTTTCCCGCTGCTCATTGCGGCATTGCAGCGGCGGAGAGCCGAAAGCCGCATAACAAAACTGCGTATTTCGATATCCTCCCTTCCCCACGGATAGGAACCCCTATTAAACGGGTCGGAAAGGCCCATCATTCCCGCCTCATCACCATAGTATATGCACGGAGCTGCGGCATTGAAAACATGAGCGCAAACGCCGCATAAAGCCGACGCTTTCCGCGCACGACAGCTTCGGGTTTGTATTGATATTCCGCCTGCTGTTCCCTCGTCAACGTATCTTTTGGCGGTGCATCGCTCAGGCAGGACAGGATTCTCTGCGTGTCGTGACTGCCCAAAAGGTTCATGCAGGCACCGTAAAACGGTTCGGGATAACGTTCCCGCTGCCCGGAAAGCGTTTCATACAGCGCATATGCATCCGTCCTGCACGTCAGAAAATCGCATACCGCATCGCGAAACGGGTAGTTCATGACGCTGTCCAACTCGTCCCCGAGAACAAACTTTCGCAGCCCGCCTCCCGAAACCTTGTTTGAAGCGTCCTCCCAAACTTCACCCAGAAGCACACCGTCCGAATCAAGCTTTTTTAGCGCTGTGCGCAGCTTTTTTATAAATTCATCCGGCAATTCGTCCGCAACATCCAACCTCCACGACGTTATACCGCAGCCTGCCCATTTTTTGAGCACGCTTTCTGTGAAACGAACATAATCGGGTTGAAGCTCATTCACCTCCGGCAGGGTTTTGAACCCCCACCAGCATCGGTACTCATCCGGGAAATGCTCGAATTCGTACCATTTATAATATGGCGAATCCGCGCCGCTGTATGCGCCGCACGAGGGATATGTTCCGTATTTGTTAAAATAAACACTGTCATCCCCGGTGTGTGAAAAAACACCGTCCGCCATTAAGCGGATGCCGTATTCCGCCGCCGCTTTTGAAAGCTCGGTTAAATCATAATCACTGCCGAGAATCGGGTCAACGGACAGATAATCGGAAGTGTTGTACCTGTGATTGCTTGCGGCCTCAAAAATCGGATTCAGGTAGATGACGGAGACTCCGATTTGCGCAAGATAGGGAAGCTTTTGTTTTATCCCTGCAAAATCGCCCCCGTAGTAATCGCACGGGGAATAGAATTTTTCCCCTGCACAGGGGCTGTACAGCACGGGTTCGAACCAGTCTTTGTGCCTGATGATTCGGCGGCCGAGTTTTTCATGGTATTCAGCCCTTGAAAACGCGGGAACGCAAGTGCCCCGTGCCGAGTCGTTTAAACACTCACGGTTGAACCTGTCCGGAAAAATCTGATAGACAATTCCGTGTCTGAACCAACTCGGAGTTTCAAAAGCGCGCGCAAAAACCGTTATCTGATAATCGGGAGGTGTCTCCCATGCAGGGTAAAACTTTCCGATGCCGCTGCGGGTTTCGGGCGCGCCGTAAAACAGCCGCGTCGTTTCCCCGCCGTCATGTTCCGGAGCAACATCAATGATGAAATAATACCATATCAACTGCGGTTCGGCAGGAGCAGTGATATTGAACGAAAAGCAAAAGCCCCCATCCCCTTCAAGCGGCAGCGAGCGCAGTTTTTCGCATGAACAAGGGGAGATTTTTTCTGCCGGAATGAGCAGTTCTTTCCCGTCGGCCCACAGCCGCAACGATGCACGCGCCCGCGCCGCATCGCGCCCGGAGAGATAAATGCACAAAGCCGCTTCCCCGCGGCATTTCAATGCACCGTGCGGAAAGCGGCAGTCAAGCAATCTTGAATTGTGATATGCAAAAAGGTTCATTCGTCAGACATTGAAACGGAAAACGATTATATCGCCGTCCTGAACAACATAATCCTTGCCTTCGGAACGAACAAGACCCTTTTCCTTGCAGGCCGCCATGCTGCCCTGTTCAATGAGCGTTTCATAGGGCACAACTTCCGCACGGATAAACCCGCGCTCGAAATCCGTGTGAATTTTACCCGCCGCACCGGGAGCTTTTGTTCCCTTTGTTATCGTCCATGCACGAACCTCGTCCGTCCCCGCGGTCAGGAAGCTGATGAGTCCGAGCAATTCGTAACTCTTTTGAACGAGCTTGTCCAGGCCGCTCTGCCCAATGCCGAGATCCTCGATAAAAGCCGCCTTTTCTTCATCCGTAAGCTCGGAAAGTTCCTCTTCAACCTTTGCGCATACGGTCAGCGCAGCCGCACCTTCTTTTGCGGCTTCGTCATAAAGCTTCTGTACGGTGGGCGGTTCATTGCCGATTTCATCTTCGGCTATATTCGCGGCATAGATAACGGGCTTTGTGGTCAGTAGGAAAAGTTCGTCCGCCGCAGCGCGTTCATCGTCCGTAAGTTCCATGCTCCGCACAGGCTTGCCGGAATCCAAATGCGCCTTAATGCGTTCAAGAAATTCAATTTCGTGAAGGTACTTTTTATCTCCGCTTTTTGAATTTTTCTTTGCTTTGTCAATGCGGCGTTCAATCGTTTCAAGGTCGGCATAGATAAGCTCAAGATTAATTGTTTCCATGTCGCGAACAGGGTCAACCGAACCGTCAACATGAACAATATTTGAATCTTCAAAGCAGCGGACAACATGAACTATCGCATCCACTTCGCGAATATGCGCAAGGAATTTGTTTCCCAAACCCTCGCCGCGATATGCGCCGCGAACAAGCCCCGCAATATCAACAAAACGTATTGTTGCGGGAACAAGGCTCTTCGGATGATACATCTCGTTCAATACTTCCAATCGTTCATCGGGAACGTTGACAATGCCGACATTGGGTTCAATTGTGCAGAACGGGTAATTCGCAGCCTGTGCGCCCGCCTTGGTGATAGCGTTAAAGAGCGTGCTCTTGCCGACATTGGGCAAGCCGATAACTCCGAGTTTCATTCGTTTCGTGTCCTTTCATGAAAAAGCCGAATCACCCGCCTGTGCATATTCCGCCCGCAGGAAGATTCGGCTTTATTATACCATTAATACCGAATTTCTTCAATATCCCGAAAATCAATTCCAAGTATTAATTCATCGCAAATGTTTTTATAAAAATCGTCTCCGGTGCGGCAATTCGTCCGAACTCGAAAACGCGGTTTGCAATTGCCGTAACACATACCGCCCCGCCTGCGTATTATGGGGGTGACGGCGGGAATCGCCGCAAAAAATCAAGGAGGCAACAAATTATGTGTAACGGTTTCGGCAACAATTGGTGGTGGATTATCATCCTTCTGCTCCTCTTCGGCAACGGAAACACCTGCGGCTGCGATAACGGCTGCGGCTGCGACAACAACAACTGCGGATGCTGCAACAATTGGTGGTGGATTATCATCCTTGCCCTGCTCGGCGCATTCGGTGAAAACGGTCTCGGCTGCGGCTGTGACAACAACAGCTGCGGATGCGGCAATAACAACAGCTGCGGCTGCGGCTGCTGACAGAGAATAAAGCTCTTATATCCCGAACGCGGGATTAAATTAAACCGCCGTGCGAATTGCGCTGTCGCCGAATAATGCCCTGCGCGCGGCGCAATCCGTGCAGTGCCGACAAATAAACAATGCCGCAATGCGGAAGAAGGTCTGTCTCAGTCCTTTCTTCCGCATTATCGTTTCGACACAAAATACAAAAATATAACCGTAAAAGCCATTGTTCCCCGCTTGAATTCTCCGCAGTATGCTGTTATACTCGACGTTAAATTCGGAACACCTCCACGCCCCGCGCAAAATGCGGCAGCCCTGTTCCGAAGCCTTCATCTTCCCTCCGAAAGGACAAAAACATGAAGAAAGCAAAAAAAACAAATAAATCCGAATTTTCAAATAAAAAGATTTCGACGGCGAAAACGCCCTGCAGCGGATCCGCTGCCGTTCACGATGTTGAATCTGCCGGCAGCAAAAGCGGAAACACAGCCGTGACCAATCCCGAAGAGCTGCTGGACTTTGCCGTTGCGGTGGCCGTTCGGCTGCAAAGCTGCGGCGCGGAAACATACCGTGTTGAGGAAACCGTCGTGCGCATCATTGAAGCATACGGTATAGACAAATCCGACGTTTTTGTAATACCCGGAAGCATTTTTGCCGGACTTGAGGACGAAAACGGGCAGGTTTACTCCAAGATTCGCAGAGTTAAAGACATCGACACGGTTCTTGACGGCGTTGAGCTGTACAGCGCATTCTGCCGTCGGATCTGTGCGGAAACGCCGCCGGTTCGTCAGGCGCGGCAGCTTTTGCGTGAAACCGAAAAAAGCATACGCAAATACAAACTGCCGATCGCGTATCTCGGCTACTTCCTCATTGCGGCGGGTTTTGCTGTGTTTTTCGGCGGAACGCTGCGTGACGCTCTCGGTTCCGGGCTCTGCGGCATTGCGGTCGGGCTTTGTATTCAGGGCATGGGTTTTTTGCACGCCAACCCGTTCTTCAAAACCTTCGTAGGCGGGTTTGTGCTTGCATTTGCCGCATATTCCCTCACCGTATTGGGTCTTTGCGACAATGCGGATGTTGTTTCAATCGGAGCAATAATGATACTTGTTCCGGGATTCCTTTTTACAAACAGCCTCGAGATATTATTTACGGGGACACTCTCTCAGGCATCAACCGCCTTGTTCAGGTCGTCATCATTGCAATCGCGCTTGTTGTCGGCACAAGTGCGGCATTCGGGCTTTCACGTCAGATTTTCGGCACAATTGCCGGAAGTCCGCAGCTTGTTGAACACAGTCTTGCCGTGCAATGCATCGCCGGAATGGTGGGAACTCTCGGATTCGGCCTGTATCTGAACATGCACGGCAGCGGCATTCCCTATTGCCTCGTCGGCAGCATTATCTCATGGGTGGTTTGCTGCCTTTGTATGCGTGCAGGCATCGGCGAAGCAACAAGCTATCTTATTGCTGCCGCCGTTTCTTCCGCATATGCCGAAATCATGGCGCGTATCCGCAAATTCCCGGCTATAGCTTATCTCATGGCGGCACTTGTGCCTTTGATTCCCGGTGCCGGACTGTACTACACAATGGATTTTATTTCCAGAAGCCAAATGAACGAGGCGTGGGCCAAAGGATCGGCAACCGCCGCAATTGCAGGCGCAGTCGCCGTGGGTGTGCTGCTTGTTTCAACCGCGTTCCGCATGTGGGGCGTGTATAAAAAGAAAAGAGCTGCGGCAAAGTGCGGCACGCAAACCGACAGCAAATAATCTTAAGTTTCGCTTTCCGTTTAAAAATGCTGAGAAATACAAACCGAGTGACTTTCGGCACAGCTGTCGGTCACTCGGTTTTGTCTTTTTTTATTACCTTATTTACATTTTGTTCGTTTATGTTTGCGGCATGATTATGTTCAGTGTCTGCTGAGCAATTTTTGCATATCCTGCGGCAATTCGGCTTTTATGCAGAGTTTTTCTCCGCGCAGCGGGTGAACAAACTCCAGCCTATATGAATGCAGTGCCGGCCGCCCGATAAGCTCCGGCTCCTCCGTTCCGTAGAGCCAATCGCCTGCAAGCGGATGCCCGACGGCCGCCGCATGAACGCGTATTTGATGTGTCCGCCCCGTGCGAAGTCGGAATTCGACAGGAATAAGCCCGCTTTTGTTTTCATATCTTTGAGCATCGTTTTCTTTTTTTATAACGATGTTTTCAGCCTGTTCGTTTTTCTCCGCCGCAAATCCGCGGCAGCCGTTAAATCCGTAATCTTTCAGAAGGCGAAAATCCGTGATCGCCTCCGCACCGCACGGGTCAATTACGCGCCGCACGGACGGGCCGTCCTCCCGCTTTATGGGCATGTCAACAGTTCCCGTGTTCGCCCCGAGCCAACCGTGACAAATGCCGATGTAAAAACGCACATAGCTGTCCGTATGCAGGCAAGCCGATAAACGTTCGTGCATGTAACCGTTTTTTGCAATCGTCATTACACCCGTCGTGCCTCTGTCAAGCCTGCTCACGGGATGAAAAAAACCTTCGTCGCCGTAATACTCATTTACCGCAAGCTCAATCGACGGCACGGAATCATCGTATCGCGATCCGTGAACCGCTGCACCGGCGGGCTTGTTGATAATCAGCAGATCCTCATCCTCAAAAAGCACTTCAAACGGCAATTTTCCGCATCGCTCCGGACAAAAGCCTATCGCCGCCGCTATAATATCTCCTTCTGCGGCGCGGACGTTTGAAAACACCTTCGCTCCGTTAAGAGTAATTCCGTTTTCAACCCGCTTCAGCCGCGCAGCAAGCCCCCCCCGAAAGCTGCATCTCGTTCCTGAGCAAACTCTGCACGCTTCTCCCCGCTTCGGCTTCGGAAACACGGTGAGTCAAAAAGCGCGGCTTGGCTCTTTGCAGCTTGCCGCACTCGCAATTCTGATTTTTATAATCGTTTATGTTCATCAATTTTTCGAGTGCGCTCCGAGGCTCCTGCGGTCAGCCGCCATGCCGCACGGCTGCGCACCAAAGTGCAGTATCGATTTACATTTCTCTGCGGTTTTCTATGGAACGGAGCAGGGTAACTTCATCGATGTATTCGAGCTGCCGCCGATAGGTATTCCGTGAGCAATGCGCGTAACGCGGACGCCGAGGGGTTTGAGCAGCTTTGCGATGTAGTTTGCGGTTGTTTCGCCTTCAACATCCGGGTTGGTTGCAAGGATAACTTCCTTAACTTTTTCACACTCGATGCGCTTGCAAAGTTCGTTTATTCGAAGCATCTCCGGTCCTATTCCGTCCATTGGGGAAAGAACGCCGCCGAGAACATGGTACCTTCCGTGATATTCACGCATACGCTCCATAAAAATAACATCGCGCGCATCTTTAACAACGCACAGGGTGTCAGAGCTGCGTTTCGGATCGGAGCAGATCTCGCAAACCTCATTTTCCGTATAGTTACCGCAGATAGGGCAAAAATGAACAAGCCTGTGCGCATCCTCAATCGAATTCGCAAGGGCTGCTGCATCCTCATCGGGAAGGGAGATAATATGGTAAGCAAGCCGTTGTGCTGTTTTGATGCCGATTCCGGGCAGGCGGTTGAGCCGCGAGATAAGTCTGTCGAGACTTTCCATTTTGTTCTGCCGAAGAATCAGAAGCCGAAGCCGCCGAGATTTCCGAGACCGCCGGTGACTTTTGACATTTCCTTTTCCATCGTTTCGTTAGCAAGGCGAACGGCCTCGTTCACTGCGGAAAGGATAAGATCCTGAAGCATTTCAACATCATCCGGATCCACTGCCGCCGGGCTGATTTCGATGGATTTGAATTCTTTGTTGCCGTTCACAACAACTTTGACCGCGCCGCCGCCGACACTTGCTTCAAAATCGGTGTTGCCGACTTCCTCCTGAACGCGGGCAACTTCCTGCTGCATCCGCTGTGCCTGGCGCATAAGCCCCTGCATGTTGCTTGCGCCGGTGTTGAATCCGTTAAATTTTCCCATTGTTTATACCTTTGCTTCTGCCGCTGCAAAAGCTCCTTTATATTATTTTAAATGAAACGTGCCGAACCGCTTTAATCTGTTTTTTGACGGAATCGGCATTTAATCGGATAACCGGAATTTTGCGGTTTCGGCAAATTCCGATTGAATTTTGCAGACGGAGCCGTTTCGGGCAAACAAGTCGAAACAGCTCCGCCGAAAGTGCGAATTTACGTCCGCATCAGCACTTCATAAGATATGCGTTAATGAACGATTCAATGTCGCCGTCCATAACAGCCTGAATATTGCCGGTCTCCTCACCCGTGCGATGATCCTTGACCATTGTGTAGGGTTGGAAAACATAGCTGCGAATCTGGCTGCCCCATTCGATTTTTTTCATTTCACCCTTAATATCCGCCATGTGTTCCATGCGTTCGCGTTCCTTGATTTCAAGCAGCTTGCCGCGGAGCATACGCATTGCGGTTTCGCGGTTTTGAATCTGGCTGCGTTCGTTCTGGCACTGAACAACGACACCCGTCGGGAAATGCGTTATGCGGATCGCGGAGGATGTTTTGTTAACATGCTGTCCGCCTGCTCCGCTCGAACGATAAGTATCAACACGGATATCATCGGGATTTATCTCAATATCACCCGCATCATCGTCAAGAATCGGAGTTACATCCAGCGAGGCAAAAGAGGTATGCCTGCGCCCGGAGGAGTCAAACGGGGAGATTCGAACAAGCCTGTGAACACCCTTTTCCGCCTTAAGGTAACCGTAGGCATTGTCCCCCTGGCACTCAAAGGTGACGGACTTGATGCCCGCTTCCTCGCCGTCGAGCAAATCCAGTTCCTTCACAACAAAACCTTTGCGTTCGCAATAACGTGTGTACATGCGGTAGAGCAGGCTGACCCAATCCTGCGCTTCCGTGCCGCCCGCACCGGCATGAAGGCTGAGAACGGCATTTGCATTGTCGTACGGCCCGCGGAGCATCGTGTCGATGCGGAACTCTTCAACCTTATGCAGAAAATCCTTAAGCTCCGCCTGTGCTTCAAGCGCGGTTTCCTCGTCATCTTCTTCCTCTGCCATATCAAACAGGGTTGAGACGTCCTCGCCGGTTGTTTCAAGCTTGCGATATTTGTCAAGCTTTGCGTGAATCGCTTTTATGCGTTGATTGACCTTGTTTGCATTTTCAACATCGTTCCAGAAGCCGTCCTGAGCCATCTGCTCCTCAAGCTCCTGTTTTTCCTTTGCAAGCCCTGCAAGGTCAAAGGGATTCACCCGCCTGCTTAAGGGCTGCAATGGCTGCCGTCAACTGTTGACGATATTCGTCGAGTAGAACCATTGTGTATTTCCTTTCGATAAAATAAATTATTATTGATAACCAATTGATTGACGCTTCGCGGATCCGAATTACATCCTTTCGGGCGCTTCAAGCCCGACAAGGAACAGACCTGTGCGAATGGCGGTGCGTGCGGCTTCGGTGAGCGCAAGCCTTGCGTTGCGAACGGCCGTATCATCATCCATAATGCGGTTGTCGTAGTAGAACTTGTTGAAGCACGAACAAATATCTATAACCGCACGGGAGATAAGGTAGGGTTCGTATTTTTCCGCCGCCTGTTTAATGCAGCCCGGCAGTGATCTATTGCGCGAAGCAGCGCGGCCGAAGCTTCATCCGAAAGCACCGAAAAATCGATGTTTTCGGCATCGAATCCGTCCGCCTTGCGCATTACGGAGCATGCACGTGCATAGGTGTATTGCGCATAGGGACCGGTTTCGCCGTCGAAATTGAGAGATTTTTCCCAAGAGAAGGTGTAATCCTTTATCCTGCCGTTATAAAGCACGCCGAAAACGAGTGCCCCGACGCCGACCTGCCGCGCAACCTCCTGCTTGTTTTCAAGGTTGGGACTTTTTTGCTTGATAATTTCAAGCGTTTTTTCAATCGAGGCATTCAAAACGTCCTCAAGGTAAACAGCATTGCCTTTGCGGGTGGAGAAAGTCATATCCTCCATGCTGACCATGCCGAAACTGACATGAACGCAATCCTTTGCCCAATCGTAGCCCATAAGCTCAAGCACCTTGAAAATCTGGCGGAAATGCAGGCTCTGCTGATAGGCAACAACGTACAGTGACTTATAGAAATCGTAAGTATTCTTGCGATATTCCGCAGCGGCAATGTCGCGGGTTGCATAAATGGTGCTTCCGTCGCTCTTAAGGATTATGCAGGGCGGCATATCATATTCGGAGAGATCGACAATGGTCATGCCGTTGTCGATTTTTGTAAGCCCCTTATCCTTAAGCTCCTGCACAACGGCGGGCATTTTGTCCTCGTAGAAGGCTTCGCCGTTATAGCTGTCGAATGTTACGCCCAAAAGGTCGTAGACCCGCGCAACATCCTTGAGCGTCAGCGTTTTGAACCACTGGAAAAGCTCCCATTCATGCGGTTCGTGCAGCTCGATGCGGCGGAATGCGGCACGTGCTTCATCCTCAAGAGAGGGGTCTTTTTCGGCCTCCTCATGGAATTTGACATAGAGTGCAACAAGTTCGCGGACGGAATTGCCGTTTTCGATTTTTTCTCTGTCGCCCCATTTGTCATATGCAACGATCATTTTTCCGAACTGCGTTCCCCAATCACCGAGGTGATTGATGCTGACGGTCTTGTAGCCCAAATGGTCAAAGATACGCCTGAGCGAATTTCCGAGAACCGTTGTTGTGATATGGTGGATACCGAAGGGCTTTGCGATGTTTATGGAAGAATAATCCAAGCAGATATTCTTTCCGCTGCCTTCGGTTGAAGCACCGTAGCCGTCGCCTTCGGAAAGAACCCTTTGAATGACGGTTCGGGCGAATGCGGATTTGTCCGTAAAGAAGTTCAGATAGCCGCCGGCTGTCTCAATACGGGAAAAACCCTCAATTTCGCCGAGATTCCGGGCAAGCTCCGCGGCAATTGCCGGGGGAGCTTTTCTGAAAGTTTTTGCAAGCTTGAAGCAGGGCAGCGCAAAATCACCCATTGCGGGGTTCGGCGGAGTTTCAAGCATATCGCCGATCTGTTCGGCAGTCATGCCGCAGGCATTGCTGAGAGCGGCGCAAAGGTTTTGTTTGAAGTCCATGTGGATACCTCTTGTCGGAAATACGCTGATGCATTAAACAGAACCAGCGTTCGTTTGTTGTGATGCAGCGCCCGCCGTGTCTGCACGCAGGCGGCATCCGTGCATTCGATCGGAGCAGATTGCGGCTGTTCGGTGAAAAAACTTTGAACTTTAAGCAAAAATAAGCCGAACCGCCGTCCCCGGATCAAAATTCCGTTATATTCCGTATTATACCATAAACAATTTCTGTTGCCAACACTAAAATTCTTTGATATAATAAAGGGGCTATGGATAAAAAGAAACGAAAAGTATATACTCCTGCCGAAAAAAGGCGCAGAACCCGACGTCACAACGCCATTGTGACGTCAATCGCCGTTGTGCTGATGCTTGCGGGTATCATTATTATCGTGAGCGACACGACGTTTTTCTTTGACGATGCCGGGCGTTGGATACGCCGCAACATCTTCGGAGAAGTATTCGAAACGATTCCGCCTTTCCCGACAGGCAGCCCGAGCAAACCGAGTGATCCCGATGACCCGAACAATCCCAACATCGGGCCGCAGGGCAGTCTCGTTCCGCGTCCGACGTTTTCGCCGGACGAAACGCCCCTGCCCGAAAATGTTACGGAAGAACCGTTCATTTACGATTATGCGCCCGAATGCGTTTATTTTCCGCAATATGATATAACCTGCCCCGTGGATCCCGTCGGATACAATTGGCGCGGAGAAATGGCAACCGTACGTTCTCCGTTCCGTGCCGGATGGCTCAAATACAGCGGGGATCCCGTAACAGGCGGCAACGTTATCCTTGCGGGGCACAATCGATACAGCGGCAAACTCGGTTATTTTTCCGTTGTAAAGGATAAATTGCAGCCCGGGGATCAGGTCATTGTCAAAATGCAGAACGGCGAATACGCTTATTATATCGTTGAAAGCATTAACCAATACCACTATCAGCATGTTCCGTGGGAAGTCATGCAGCATGACGGCGAATCAAGATTGACGCTCATCACCTGTCTCGGCGACTTTAGCTCTTCCGCCGGAACAAGTATGCACCGCGTTGTTGCTGTATGCAGACCCTACACCGGGGAGTAACAGCGGCGGATACGTCAAAGCGGTTCGGTTCATCCGAAATCAAAAAGGCGATAAGCTGCCTTGAAAACTCGAGTGCGGCATTATCATAAAAATTTACCAAAATCAAAATCAAAACGGCGCAGCGAATAATGTGCGTCGGCGAAAAATTCAGGAGGTACACCTATGTCCGGACATTCCAAATGGGCAAACATTAAAAACAAAAAGGAGAAGACCGACTCTCAAAGAGGTAAGGTTTTCACAAAAATAGGCAGAGAAATTGCAATCGCCGTTAAAGAAGGCGGCAGCGACCCCGCAAATAACTCAAAACTCCGCGATGTTATTGCAAAAGCAAAGGCAAGCAACATGCCCAACGACAACATCTCCCGCTCCATCAAAAAGGCGGCAGGCGAACTCGGCTCCATTAACTACGAAAGCGGCACTTACGAGGGTTACGGCCCCGGCGGCGTTGCAGTCATTGTCGAAGTTCTGACTGACAACCGCAACCGTACCGCTGCGGAAATCCGCCACCTGTTTGACAAATACGGCAACGGCATGGGCAACTCCGGCTGCGTCGCCTGGATGTTCGACAAGAAGGGTCATATCGTCATTGAACGCAGCGCAAAAATCGATGAGGAAGAACTCATGATGGCTGCTCTCGATGCCGGCGCTGACGATTTCAATGCACAGGACGACTGCTTTGAAGTCTTCACTTCGCCCGCCGATTTTTCTGCCGTTCGTGAGGCTCTTGAAGCCGCAGGCTACACCTTCCTCTCCGCCGAACAGGATATGATCCCCTCCAACACCGTTGATGTCAACGATCCCGAAATGATCGCAAAAATCGAACGTATGCTCGATATGTTCGACGATAACGATGATGTCCAAGAAGTGTTCCATAACGCAATCCTCCCCGAGGAAGAGGACGAAGACTGAGCCTGACTGAGGATTCGGTCAATAATCAAACAGCTGCCGAACTGTTGTTCGGAACGTTAAAGAGCCGCGCCAAAGCGCGGCTCTTCTGATTCGGCAGGAGTTGAAAGGCACACTGCAGGCTGCGATGCCCGAGAGCATGTCCATTGATTTATTATGTTATCTTCTTAATGCCTTTTTCGCGAAATCATAATTTTTCTTATACACAATATCTCCCGTTGTGTTATATAAATCTTTCCATATGGACATCGCTTCTTTAAGGCATTCTTTCTTTCGTCTGTTGCCTTTCGCTGCAATGGAAGTGCACCAAGTCTGTATAACGAACTTGCAAGAGCGTCTTCATCAAACGGTCGAGTCCCGAGCTTAACGTTAGTGCGGCAGATCTCAAGCGATTGTCTGTACAGCAATTCAGCTTCGCGATAATTGTGTTTAAGTTCTGCTATATGACCGATCTGTTCATAAGAAGCAAACATATTCCACTTAAGTTTGCCGTCATCGAGCGAAGCTGCGAGAAGTTCTTCGGTTATCTGCATTGCCATTGTATAGCATTGCAATGCTTCATCAAGTTTTTCCATCTGCTCTTTCGCCGTGCCGAGTTTTGTGAGTGTGAATGCATATTCACGCTTAAACATTCCGTTCACATCGGCCATTTTATGAATAATCATACATTATTTAAACAGATTTGTTTTTGCAGATACACTGAGAAAAGTTGTGCCTGCATTCGTTAAAAACTCATTGTGTTCGCTTCCGAACACCGGATTGCTCAAGTTTTTTGCATTAACAGACCCGCAGCTGATTTTGGAGAAGTGCTGACTCAAGCTGTTTTTGCAAAAGATACAAAGTCAAGGCTCTTTACGAAAAAAGCTTAAAAAAGAACATTCAAATACAAATGTATTATAACATACTTAAGCGTTAAAAGCAAATACACGTATGATATATTCATAATGTTTGTTTCATCATCAACTCCCGTCACCCGGTACTTACCTAATCGCGCCGCATATGGTATAATAAGCTGAAAACATTAATCAGACCGCGAAAGGACGCTTTCGGGCAGCCGAGAGCCACGGGTAACGGAATCATGCTTATGGATGCAAAAGGGATCATCAGGCGCACGGAGGATATTCTGCGCAGCGACTATCAGATAAACATAAACGAGGCGGATGCGAAGCAGCTGCACCGCGCACTTTCCGATGCGGTGATGTATGCCGTTGCGGATGATTGGCGCAGGAGCCGCCGCAATCGTGAAACGGGGCGGAGGGCATACTATCTTTCCGCCGAATATCTCACCGGGCGAATGATTTTCAACAATCTGTTCGTGTTGAATCTTTTGCCGGAAGTATCCCGTCTGCTTGCTCTGCGCGGAGTCGACATCAACATTATGGAATCCATCGAGGACTGCGCTCTCGGCAACGGAGGGTTGGGCAGGCTTGCGGCATGTTTTCTTGACAGCGCGGCGACTCACGACCTTCCGCTTGACGGATACGGCATCCGCTACAAATTCGGTTTGTTTAAGCAGAGTTTTTTGAACGGCTTTCAGGTTGAACGTGCGGACGATTGGCAAAAGCAGGGAGATCCGTGGAGCCGCAGACGCGACGATAAAACCATTGTTGTTGAATTCGCGGACAGGCGCGTTCTCGCCGTGCCCTATGACATGCCTGTAATCGGCTTCAACACTTCAACAATCGGCACTCTCCGCCTGTTTCAGAGCGAAGCGGAGGAGGAATTTGATTTTGCCGCGTTCAATTCGCAGGAATACGCGCTTTCCGTCCGCGAAAAGAATGCCGTTGAGGACATTACGCGTGTGCTTTATCCCAACGACAGCACATACGAGGGTAAACGCCTGCGCCTGAAGCAGCAGTATTTCCTTTCCGCCGCATCGCTCGGCGACATTCTCCGCCGCCACAAGCGTGTTTTCGGCACGGTTGATAATTTTGCGGAGATGAACGCAATACAGCTTAATGACACGCATCCGACGGTCAGCATTCCGGAGCTTGTCCGTCTGCTTATGAACGAGGGCAAAAGTTTTGACGACGCACTGGACATTGCGCGGCGCACATTCAGCTACACAAACCACACGCTCATGAGCGAGGCTCTCGAAACATGGGATTGTGAGCTCTTCCGCAGCGTTATTCCGAATATTCTCGATATCATCTTCCGCATTAACGATGCGCTGCACCGCGAACTGACGTCCCGCGGGCTGCCGCAGGAAAAGATAAACTCAATGTACATCGTTGCCGACGGACGGATCCATATGGCAAGGCTTGCAACCTTTGTTTCCTCATACGTCAACGGCGTTGCGCAGATCCATTCCGGATTGCTGCGCACCGAAGTGCTTAAGGATTGGTACGATGTTTATCCCGAACGCTTCCAAAACAAAACAAACGGCGTGACCCAGCGCCGCTTCCTCGGGCTTTGCAATCCCGCACTTTCCACACTTATCGGGAGCCGCATCGGCTACGGCTTTATGACCGACCTGTACGAGCTTAAAAAGCTTGAACCTCTGATCGACGATGAACTGATTCGGGGTTTCATTGCCGTCAAACGCGAGGCCAAGCGCAAACTCTCCGATATCATTCTTCAAAAGGAGGGTGTTGAAATTCCTCCGGAGTTCGTTTTTGATATTCAGGTGAAGCGCATGCATGAATACAAACGGCAGCTTATGAACGCACTGAGCATTGTGCATATCTATCGCGAGCTTAAGGAAGGACGGCTTTCCGATATGCCCCCCGCCGCATTCATCTTCGGTGCAAAGGCAGCTCCGGGTTACATAATGGCGAAGAACATCATTAAATACATCAACGAGCTTGCACGCTGCATCAACAGCGACCCGGCCGTTCGCGATAAGATGAGGGTTGTGTTCGTTTCAAACTACAACTGTTCCTATGCCGAGCATATCATTCCCGCAGCAGATATTTCGGAGCAGATCTCTGCTGCCGGAACCGAGGCAAGCGGCACGGGCAACATGAAGTTCATGATAAACGGTGCCGTAACTCTCGGAACATATGACGGCGCAAATATCGAAATCGTCGAGTGCGCCGGCGAGGAAAACAACTATATCTTCGGTGCAAGAGTCGAGGAGCTGACCCGCCTCCGCCCGCATTACAACCCCCGCACCGTTTACGAAAGCAGCTCCGTCGTACGCCGCGCGGTTGATTCCCTTGTTGACGACAGCATTCTGAATGCCGTTTACACACTGCCGCAGGATTCGGGAGCAAAAGAAGAAGCGCGCCGCGTATTTACGGAAGTTTACAACTCCCTTTTGACGGGTGATTGGCGCAAACCGGACTATTATTTCAATCTATATGACCTTGAAAGCTATATCGAAGCAAAGCTCCGTGCAATTTATGATACGGCGGATGAGCGGGCATTTGCGCGAAAATGCCTTATGAACACCGCAAATTCCGGCAAGTTCTCAAGCGACAGAACAATTCGGGAGTATTCCGAAGAACTCTGGCATATCCGTCCGATACCGACGGAAGAATAATGCAGTGCCGAAACAGTTTTTTCTCCGCCGCGGAAAGCCGCGAAAAATTATATCGGATTTTATTCGCATATAGGGCTTGAAACGCGGCGGGTTTTAACTATAATATTATTCAATGGACAGTTATTGTGTGCCGCAGCGGCGCGGAGTGTTCTCCGCATTCCTTCTGCGGTGCATTGACGATTTTATATTCAGGAGGAACACATGGACACCAAGCTGATTTTCGTTACCGGGGGCGTAGTTTCCTCGCTGGGCAAAGGCATCACCGCCGCCGCGTTGGGCAGGCTGTTGAAAGCAAGGGGCTACAGCGTATCGATTATGAAGCTCGACCCCTATCTCAATGTTGACCCGGGAACGATGAACCCCTATCAGCACGGCGAAGTTTTCGTGACCGATGACGGAGCAGAGACCGATCTTGACATCGGCCATTATGAACGTTTTATTAACGAAGAGCTCACAAAGCTCAACAACACCACCACCGGACAGATTTATTCCGCAGTTCTCGACCGCGAACGCCGCGGCGGCTACCAGGGCGGCACGGTGCAGGTGATTCCGCATATCACGGACGAAATCAAGCTCCGCATCAAGAAGGCCATCAACGCAATCAAACCCGAGATCATGCTTGTTGAAATCGGCGGAACCGTCGGCGACATTGAATCCCAGCCCTTCCTTGAGGCTATTCGCCAGCTTAAAACTCAGCTTGCGCAGAATCAATGCTGTTTTATCCATGTTACGCTCATTCCGTACCTTTCGGCATCCGGTGAGCTGAAAACAAAGCCCACTCAGCATTCCGTCAAAGAACTGCAAAGTATCGGCATTCAGCCCGATGTCCTCGTTTGCCGCAGTGATTATCCGCTCGATCGCAGCATCCGTGCAAAGATCGGTCTGTTCTGCAACGTTGCGGAAGAATGCGTTATTGAAAACCTTAACGCCCGCTCCCTCTATGATGTTCCCCTCATGCTTGAAGAACGCGGCCTTTGCAGCGTTGTGCTCAAAAAGCTTGCGCTTGAACAGCGCGATCCCGACCTTGCGCATTGGCGTGCAATGGTTGAATCCGCCCTCAAGCCCACCAAGGAATGCACCATTGCTCTCGTCGGCAAATACGTTGAGCTGCACGATGCTTATCTTTCCGTTGCCGAAGCACTGGAACACAGCGGCATTGCAAACGATGCAAGAGTCAACATTAAGTGGATCGCGGCAGAAGAGCTTGAGCACAATGATCCGAACACAATCCTTGCGGATGTGGACGGCATTCTTGTTCCCGGCGGCTTCGGCGAACGCGGTGTTGAAGGCATGATGATTGCTTCCCGCTATGCACGGGAACACAACATACCTTATTTCGGTATCTGCCTCGGTATGCAAATCGCCGTAATCGAGTACGCACGCCACATTCTCGGCTGGAAAGATGCAAATTCCACCGAATTTGACTTCAACGCAAAGCACCCCGTTATTGCACTGATGGAAGATCAGGTCAACAACCTTGAACGCATCGGCGGCACTCTGCGTCTCGGCAGCTACACCTGCCGCCTTGAGCCCGGCAGCCTTGCAGCAAAGCACTACGGCAAGGAAGAGGTTCACGAACGCCACCGCCACCGCTACGAGTTCAACAACGAATACCTTCAGGATTTTGCCGATGCGGGCCTTCGCTTTACCGGCTGGAACCCCCGCCGCGGCCTGATGGAAATCGTTGAAGTTGCAAACCACCCGTGGTTCGTTGCGGTACAGTTCCACCCGGAATTCAAATCCCGCCCCGATAATGCGCACCCGCTGTTTACAGGTTTCATCGAAGCTGCGGTTAAATACGCCTCAAAGGTCGAATAAAAACGTATTCTCGCACGCGGCGGCGAATATTTTTTTCCCGCCCCTGCCGACAATAAAAATAATTTTGAACAGGAGATAACAATAATGGCTATCAACAAAAAGATGACTATCGAAGAAATTCTCAGAACCGATTACGGCATTGCAAATATCCTCATGGAGAGCGGTATGCATTGCCTCGGCTGCGTCATGGCAAGCGGCGAAGACCTTGAACAGGCCTGCGGCGTCCATGGTATCGACTGCGATGCTCTCGTTGAAAAAATTAACGAATACCTCGAAAACAAATAATCTTCCGAACAATCTTTCGGAGATTGCCTCAAATTTTTTCGATTATGCAAACTGTACACCCCCGCCTGCGAAAAGCAGGCAGGGGTGATGTTGAATAACGGGCTTTTGGTCTTTACAATACGGCATTAATGCTTTATAATGGTTACATCGGCAGGATATGACGATTGATTAAGCGGTATTTGCGGGCGGCAATTCAAGGAGACGCTGCGCTGCATTTGATGCTGATTAGTCAGCGTTTACCTAAGGATTTTATGCAAAGCCGCGCATGTATCGGCGCGAGAGGTGCGTATTTTGCGCATCGGGCAGACCAAGGAGGAACACAAATGGGCATAATTCTCGGAATAGACGTTGGAGGTTCAACGACAAAAATTGTCGGACTGACTCCGGGCGGCGAACTGATTTCAACAATGACGGTTCGCGCTTACGATCAAATAACCTCACTTTACGGCGCATTGGGACATTATATCAACGCCAACAAGTTCTCGCTCAGCGATGTTGAACGCATACTTGTGACAGGCGTCGGCTCATCCTATCTTTCGGGCGACATTTACGGCATTCCGACTCAGCGCATTGAGGAATTTTCCGCGATCGCGCGGGGCGGGCTTGCTCTTGCCGGGTTGGATGAAGCGGTTGTTGTGAGCATGGGCACCGGCACAGCGTTTATTCATGCCCACGGCAAGGATTATTCCCACATCGGCGGCAGCGGCGTCGGCGGCGGCACCATCGTCGGCCTCGGCAAAAAGCTTACCGGTGCATCGGATCACGAGAGTCTTTGCGCGCTTGCGGAGCGCGGCAGCCTTTCACACGTTGATCTTACAATCGGCGATATTTCCAAAAATGACATTGAAAAGCTCGGTTCGGAAATCACCGCCGCAAACTTTGCAAACGTAAAGGACAGCGCAACCGATTGTGATCTTGCTCTCGGCGTTGTCAACATGGTGCTGCAAACTATTTTGACCCTTGCGGTTTTTGCCTGCAAAAACTCCTCTGTCAAAAAAGTCATTTTGACAGGTGCGCTTACCGGACTGCGGGAGCTTTTGCCAATGATTGAGCTTTTTAAAACACTTTATCCCGTTGAGTTTATCGTTCCGGAAATGCAGCATTTGCCACCGCTGTCGGCGCCGCTCTTCACTCCATTGACTGATTGGGCAGTTGTTTCGTATTTTAAACAATCCATCAAACATTGACAATACACAACCGACTTCCGTCACCTGTCGGAAGCCGGCTGTGTTTACTTTCGCTGTGTTTACTTTTTTGTTTTCGGCGTAAAAATCAATGCAAAAGCGTACCCGAAAAGCACTGCGGCGGCGATACCGCCCGCAGTTGCCTTCACCCCGCCGGTTATTGCACCGAGCAAACCCTCGTTCATTGCGCCGTCAATTGCGCCGTTTGCAAGCGAATACCCAAACCCCGTCAGCGCACTGTTGCGCCCGCTCCGCCGAGTTCGACAATGGGTTTATACAGTCCGACAGCCGTGAGCACAACCCCCGCCGTAACAAAAATCACAAGGATTCTTGCAGGCGTAAGCCGTGTCAGGCTCATGAGAAGCTGTCCGATGACGCAAATCGCACCTCCGATTGCAAAAACAAGTAAATAATCCGTTATACTGCTCATTTAATTCAACCGTCCAAATTCTTTATGTTTTCAAATTACAGTTTATTCTGCTGCCGTTTTTCACTTGACCGCCGTTTGGGTCAATCAATATGCTCAATCACAACCGCATGTGCAATTGAGGGAATGCTTTCACCCTGAAGGCTGCTGACAGGACTCATGAGCGCACCCGTTGCAAGGAAAAGAACGCGGCGGATTTCGCCGGATTCAATTTTCGGCAGGAACCAACTGCTCATTACGGTCGCCGCACAGCCGCAGCCGCTCGCACCGCAATTGACATTTTGCTCCGGACTGAACATCAGCTTGCCGCAATCCTCATGCCTGTCGGCAATTTCAATCCCTTCACCGCGCAGCAGTTCATACAGCATATCGCTGCCGAAAATGCCGAGATCTCCTGTTATTATCCTGTCGTAATCCTCCACCCTGCGCGAGTAATCCGAAAGATGAGTCTTAATCGTTTTAAACGCGGCAGGGGCCATCGCCGCGCCCATATTATTTGCATCCGTAATGCCGAAATCCTCCACGCTGCCGATGGTGCCGCCCGTAAGTGCAACATGTTCAAACACATTGCCCGCACCCGGACGGAATTCACCCGCCGCCTGAATGATTATGCTTCCCGCACCCGTGACCGTACGCTGACTGCTCGGAACGGCCTGAACGCCCATTTCCAGCGGATAGCGAAACTGCCTTTCGGCTGCCGAAAAGTGACTGCTTGCTGCACACGCGGCAAGCTCTGCAAAGCCTCCGTCAATAAGCATTCCGCCGAGCATCAGTCCCTCGCTGATGGTTGAACACGCACCGTACAGACCGATGAACGGTGCGCGGATCTCCCGCGCCGCAAAGCCGGAGGAGATTATCTGATTCAATAAATCTCCGCCCAAAAGGCAGCTCAAATCATCGCTTTGCCTTTTTATTTTTGCAAGAGCCACGCGAACCGCGCTTTCGAACATTCTGCTTTCCGCTTGCTCCCAAGAGTCAAGCCCAAGGGTATCGTCGCGGCAAATTTTATCAAAGCATTCTCTCAGGGGGCCTTTCCCTTCTTTGTCGCCGACATAGCTTGCGGATGAAATTATTCGCGGCCTGCTGCAAAGCTCAAACGAATGCCTTCCGATTATTCCCATATTGCCTCCGATTTTTCTTTTTTCTTCTGCTATTTTGAGCAATTCGGAGGAAAATATGCACAAAATAATGTTGCGCTTTTAATAACGCCGCGGCTGCAGCTTATTTCATGAAAAACGGAGCTTCGGCGTAACTTGGACTTGAGAAAATTCAATAAAGAAAGACCGCCGCATTCAACTCGCAGCGATCCTTAACAAACAAATTTCGGCGGCCGACAGCAATTATACGGGGGCATATCGTTCTTGCAAAATAAAGCCGCGCTTCCTTATGTATCTCTTAAAAATCCGTTTTCAGAGGTTCTTCAAGCCCTCGTACAGGTCGTTGAATGATTTCTCCCGTTCGCACCTGCCGTAAGAGAATTCCCTATTCTCTCCAAATTCCAGCAAAAAGCATTTCGTCAATTCCTCAACCGTCTGCTCAAGGGTGCAGAAAAACTGTTGATAGGCAAATTTGCTCGCTGCCGATCCGTCCTCGAAGCAGCTCGTTATCAATGATTCCGTCACCTGATCCAGCGGATACATCTTTATATGCATCAGCTCGTGTACAATGACCTCTTCAAGATTCTCCTGCTTTGGATTTGCTGCATTCAAAAGCAAAATGGCTTTTCTGTCATCGCAGTCAATTTTAAAATCACCGGTTTTTCGCCATGTTGGGTCTTCAACAAATTCAAGCTTTATGTCCCACGCGGGTGTGATTCTCAGCTTTTTTATATACTTTTCGAAAAGAGCCGTCAACGCCTGTTTATCCATTGTATTCCTCCGAAACTTTCTCTAATCAATAGGCTCCTATCGCGGCATTCCCGCAAATCAGTTTTTCTTGTTTTGAGATTCGTCAACATGGTTGAATCCGAGCTTTTCGTCAAACATTTTTCCGGCAGCACGCAGTCCGCCTTGGCCGCAAAATGCGTCCATCATTTCGTTGAAGTCTGGGTTCTCGCTTTGCCCCACGGCCGCGTTTCGAATCCGCACCTGTTCAACAATTGAAAGAATCAAATCAAGTCCCAGAACCGCAAGCCCGACATAAAGGTAGGTCTGCGACCAAATTCCGACAACACAGAGTACGGTTCCCGGAATAAATAAATAGAAAAACCGAAACAGGAAATTCGTCAAAACAAATAACAAAAACATTTTCGCCGGATACTTTCTTTTCATGCCGCGCCTCCCTTTTTACTCTTTCCAAAGAATATTTTCGATGACTTCGCCGTTTTCCTTATGCACGATTGCATAAACCCTTTCTCCGTTGTGCGGAAACCATTCAAAACCAAGGCTGATATCCGCTTCCGTTTTGCAAAAAAGCCCGTTGATTTCAACTCAAAACCAACGGGCTTTCTGGTCGGGGCGAGGTGATTTGAACACCCGACCTTTTGGTCCCGAACCAAACGCGCTACCAAGCTGCGCTACGCCCCGATTACATGGAGCCAATGAAGGGGCTCGAACCCTTGACCTGCGCATTACGAATGCGCTGCTCTGCCAGCTGAGCTACATTGGCTTACACAAGTAAGGATTATAGCATAGTTTTTTGAGTTTGTCACCATTGCCGGGTAAATATATTTTGAGGCCGCGACTCGAAAACGAAGCCGCAGCCTCTTTAAATTGTTTCTTTACTTATCCTATCGGCTAAATTTCAAAAATTCCCGAGGATTAGCTCCCGCATTATTATTTGCTCTTGCAAAACCCGCGCGGCAGGCATTATAATGTAAGCGGGTGAAAAAGGAGGATGGGCTATGAGCGAATCCGAACGGCTATGCAGCAAACTTTTGAACAGGCTCAAGGACATCGGCAGCGCGGCGATTGCGCTTTCGGGCGGCGTGGACTCATGTTTTCTTGCTTATGCGGCTTCCCGCGTTGAGGGTGGAAATTTTGCTGCATACTATGTTCAATCGGCATTCCAGCCGGAATTTGAGCTGACGGACGCACTGCGGGCCGCAAAGGAAGCCGAACTGCCGCTTAAAATTATTTCTGTTGATATCCTTGCCTGCGAAGATGTTGTCCGCAATCCGACCGACCGCTGCTACCATTGCAAAAAACACATTTTTTCCGCGATATGCAAAGCGGCGGCGGCGGACGGGTACAAAACGATTCTGGACGGGACGAATGCTTCCGATACAGAGGATGACCGTCCGGGAATGCGCGCCCTGCGGGAAGCCGGCGTGCTTTCCCCGCTGCGCGAATGCGGACTGACAAAAGCTGACATTCGCCGTTTTGCCCGCGAAGCGGAGCTTTTCACTTGGAACAAACCTGCCTATGCCTGCCTTGCAACGCGGATTCCGCCGGGCGAATTGATCACAAAAAACAAACTGCACTCCGTTGAAGCAGCGGAAAACTTCCTTTTTTCGCTCGGCTTCTCCGACTTTCGCGTTCGGAGCGTTAACGGAACCGCAAAGCTGCAACTGAAGGCCGGGCAATTCGATGAATTATTTAAACAGCGTGAGCATGTTTTAAACGAGCTGCGGCAATATTTCGATGCAGTGACGCTTGACCTTGAGCCGAGATGAGGCTCCGCTGTTCAGACAGCACAACACAAAGACTATGAATGACGAAATAAAAAACCTTCTTGAATCCGTGCGCCGCGGTGAAGTGTCGGTTGACGAAGCATACTTGAAACTGCGCACCGCTCCGTTCCGCGACCTTGGATTTGCAAAGATAGACACCCATCGCCGCCTTCGGACCGGTGCGGCGGAAGTGATTTACGGTGCGGGCAAGACACCCGAGCAGATGCTTGAAATCATTAAAGCCATGCTTGAGAGCGGACAGGAAACGATACTTATTACGCGCCTTGAAAAACATGCCGCAGAGATACTGAATCGTGAATTTGCCCTGAACTACTGTGAAATTGCAAAAATCGGCAGTATCGGCAGCATCCCCGAACCGAGCGGAAACGGCTGCGTTGTTGTTGCGGCAGGCGGCACAAGCGATATTCCCGTTGCCGAAGAAGCGGCACTGACGGCGGAATTTCACGGCAGCCGTGTGCTTAGGCTTTATGATGTCGGCGTTGCAGGGCTGCACCGTCTCCTTTCGCATATTGACGAAATCATGAGCGCAAGCGTCATTATCGCCGTTGCAGGCATGGAAGGTGCGCTTGCAAGTGTAATCGGCGGGCTTGCCGACTGCCCCGTTATTGCCGTGCCGACGAGTGTCGGTTACGGTGCGGCATTCGGCGGAGTTGCAGCGCTGCTTTCAATGCTCAACTCCTGCTCAAGCGGAGTATCCGTTGTGAATATCGACAACGGCTTCGGCGCAGGTTACCTTGCAAACATGATAAACCATATCGGCACCGGCAGCAATGCGCGGTGACGATTCTTTTCTTAATTATAATATGCAACCCTGAATAAAACTGTTGAAAGGCCTTTTTACTATGAAAACACTTTACCTTGACTGCGGAATGGGTGCGGCGGGCGATATGCTTGCGGGCGCACTCTATGATCTGCTTTCCGAAGAACAACGTGCCGAGTTTCGGAATATTGCAGCTGCCTTCTCGTCCGTCGGACTGAATGTTCGCTGCGCTGCCGCCGAAAAATGCGGCATTCGCGGAATTCATTTTGCCGTTGAATACATGAACACCGATGCGGACGAATATGCCGCCTGCATAAACGAACATGAACACCTTCACGAACATGAGCATTGCCATGAGCATGAGCACGAGCACGAGCATTGCCATGAGCATGAACATAATCATGAACATGAGCACCTTCACGAACATGAGCATTGCCATGAACATGAGCATGAACACGAGCATGAGCATTGCCATGAGCACGAGCATCACCATTCTCACAGCGGGCTGCACGAAATTGAACACATCATCCGTGCGCTGCCCGTGTCCGATGCAGTGAAGGAGCATTCCCTTGCTGTTTACAAACTGATTGCAGAAGCGGAGAGTCATGCCCACGGTGTTCCCGTTGAGCTTGTGCATTTTCATGAGGTCGGTGCGCTTGATGCCGTTGCAGATATTGTTTCCTGCTGCGCGCTGATCGAAATGCTCGCACCGGAACGCATTGCCGCCTCCCCCATTCGCACGGGCAGCGGGCATGTGCATTGTGCGCACGGGATCCTTCCCGTTCCCGCACCGGCAACAGCTTCATTCTTCACGGCGTTCCTGTTTATGCGGGCGATATAAAAGGCGAACTCTGCACTCCGACCGGAGCGGCACTGTTAAAGCATTTTGTTCATGACTTCACCGCAATGCCGTTAATGACAATACTTTCCCAAGGGTACGGCATGGGCAAACGCGACTATCCCGCCGCAAACTGCGTGCGTGCGCTTTTCGGCGAAAGTCCGAGTGAAGAATCGGCGGATGAGATCATCGAGCTTCGCTGCAACATTGACGATATGACAGGCGAAGAGATCGGGTTTGCATTTGATAAACTGCTTAACGCGGGTGCGGCGGATGTTTACACCGTTCCGACAGGAATGAAGAAGAACCGCCCCGGAATTATGCTCTGCGTGCTTTGCAATGCCGAAAAACGCAGCGAAATTATCCGCATATTGTTCAAACACACAAGCACTCTCGGCGTCCGCGAGTGCAGAATGCCGCGATACATTTTGCAGCGTGAAACGCAAACCGCCAAATTTGAGGACGGTACGATTCGCCTGAAGACCGCTCAGGGGTTCGGCGTTAAAAGGGCAAAGTTCGAATATGCCGATATTGCCGCGCTTGCCGAACGCCGCGCAATCACGCTTGCCGATGCGGAAAAGATTGCGGAAACTGCCTTTAAGGAGTTTTCCGAATAACGAACCTTAAAAATTAAAATTTGTTTCAACATCGGAGCCCGATCGGTTCGGGCTCTTTTTTGTATTACTTTGTACTCATCTTAAACATATTGTGCGTTCATCCTGTCGGCTCCGTTTGACTGTTTTTTCCTGTTGAAAAAGAATTGTTAACAAATTGTTCACAATTTAGGGTTGAAATGATCTTAATTCGCTGATATAATAGTATTGCGATGAAAGCCGCACCATTGAAACGAATCCGATTCAACACATGTCCCGCATTTGCATATCGCAAATTGCGTATCATAGACTGCGTATCGCAAGCTGCGTATCGCAAGCTGCGTATCGCAAGCTGCGTATCGCACCCAAAGTTTGCACAGCATTCAACAAGTGCAGACTTTGGGGAAGAGAAACCCAACCGCCAACGGCACAAAACCATGACACCGCGAAAGGAGAAATAATTATGGCAAAAAGAATTGTCACAACCTTGATCGCTTTGGCGCTCGTTTTTACCGCACTGTTGCCTGTCGGTGCATTAAGTGTTGTTCCGATGAATGACACTCCGCACGAATACAGTGTTCTGCCCGGCACAGATGCTTGGATAGAAATGAGTCCCGAAGAGCGCCGCACTGCAACCTATGTGGATCAAGCAGAGGCGGAAAACATGACGACACGAGCATTGCTTATAACGACGCTCGGCTATCCGTTTTTAATCGATATGTATTGTATTGGTTATTCATCGGATTTCTTTCTTCCGGGAAACACAGTCTCGGCAGCTTCAAACGGAATTGAAATCGTTGCCGAAACATTCCCCCCGTTAAAGGAATTGCTCCAAAGAACCGATGCAGTTGCAGAAATTGACAGTCTGCTTGAAGTAATTGATGAGGACACCTTTCGAAACGGAAGGATGAAAGCTCTCGATCTCAGGCAATATATCATGTCAGCCTCAGCAGCATCACCGAGCTATCTCGTTAACCCGGGTGGAAAGCCGGTAAAACAGCTTCCGCAGGATGATATCAATATGCGGAAAAACCCGTCCGAAGAGTCTTACGCCGAAGAGCCTTATATCGTTAAGGTTTATGATGCAAACGACTGTGTTGACATTCACACGGCGGTAAACAGCAAGGGCGGCCTGTGTGAATCGCATGCACTCCTGAAGACACACTATCTGATGAGCGACGGCACATGGCGCATCGGCGAAAGCTACGCAAAAGGCCAATGGTACGATAAACCGTATAAGTACAGGTATATCCTGTCAAGCGGCGAAGCGTTTGACGAAACTGCTATTGTGCTTTCGAACAGACCCGATCTTACGTACGTTGACGGACTTAGGTTGATTTACGGCAGCGACCTGAACTACAAGTACAGCCTCGAAGCAATCGTTGTTGCTTGGCATTTCGGCGACAAGACCGTTGCATGGGCCGAAATGCAGGATCAGGTTCCGGCACACTGCGTGTCACTGAGCCACGGGGAACAGCAATAGACGGCTGCTCTGCCTCCGTTGCAGGTTAATGCAGCTTGATTCTGCTGCCGATGTTATGATTGATAATCCGTAGCGCTTCCGTCACGGTTGGGAACTCTGTACGCAGTTCATACAAGCGGGAAATAAACAACCCCGCCGCAGGGCTTAACGGCTTTGCGGCGGGGCTGTATTATTTATGCAGGCTTGTTGTTCATTGCCGTGAATAAAATCAAAGTTCAACGCTGTTGCGGACAAGCAGCTCCCGCGCCGTGTCAACCGAATCAACCCCTGTGCGGTTCTTGACAGGTGCAAACTCCCTTGCCCTTTCAACTTCAAACACCATGCAGCCGTTAAGCAGCCGTATCATATCCAAAATCAGGGTTTCATACTTGAAGCCGTTCGGTTTTTCGGGCGTGACATGCTGCCCGTTTTCATCAAGGCATGGAATCTTTTTTTCCACAACATGCAGCGGAAGGGATTTTTCCATTATGCCGTCCAGCGCATCCACGCGGAACAGGTAGTTCAAAATAACGCCGAAATTGTAGGCGGGTTCGCCTTTTTCGTTTTTCGCATTGCGCATTTCATCCGTAAGCTCATAGTATTCAACGATTGAAGGATGTCCGTCTTCAAGGCACATAACGCCCACGCGCTCATCGGGCGCGGCTTTTTTAATGACCTTTGACCCGACTTCGCAATGCGCAAGCTTTGTTGCGCCGATGAAGAGCGGATCGGCAATGCGCTGAAGAACATTGTCAACCGCAAACACGTTCAGCCATTCTATGCCGTTTCTGCGGACAATATCAAGCATTCCGTGCTTTGCCATTGAGGAATACCAACCGCCGTTGCCGTTCGGCGAAGTTGCAAGTCGGTATTTTTCTTCGAGATAAACCTTGCCGTTGTAATCTGCCGCGGGTGCCGTCTCCTGAGTGAAAAAATGCACGAATTCCGCCGCATAGCCGAAATAATTATGTTCTGCAAAGAACGCACGCGTTGCTGCGTCGTTTTTGTCGCTGGTCATGATGAAAAGGTGAACAAAACTGCCGACTCTTTCCGTAACATTCAGAAGATTGTTTATAAGGCACTCAAAAATATAAAGTTCACGCTTGATTCCGATATTGAACGCACCCTTCGGAGCATCCGAACCGAGCCGTGTGCCCATGCCGCCCGCAAGCAGCACCGCGCCGACATGCCCCGCACGCAGCTCCGCCATGCCCGCATCAAAGAATTCATCTCCGCGAGTGCGTATTTCCGCAAGCTCCGTAACACCGATCGGAGTGATTCTGCCGCGTTTTTCAGGCTGTTTATTCGTGCTGACAACGGAAAAATCGATCTGCTCGATTTGATTGAGCAATGCGGCGCGCTGCGCTTCATCAAGCTCATCATAATATTTAAGCAGGTGCTGCTGCCCAAAATTTGCAAGTTTTGCATATGCCTCCGCATATCCGTATACATTTTTGCCGTTTGGAATGCTCATGTTTTTCTTCCTCCCTTTTGTAATTGATTTGCGATTGATTCAATAACCGGCGGAAAAAGCCGCATAATGCCCGCCGCCGCACATCTTATTCGACGGGCGACGGCGGTTTGTTCGTTTGTTGATTTAATTATTTCTTTTTGGGCAGACTGTGACAGCAAAGACCTTCCCAATCATGCGCCGCTTCCGCAATAACCTCGCTGACGGTGGGATGCGGATGAATGGTTTCGGCAATTGTTTCAACCGAGGCGCCGACTTTAAGCGCAAGAGCAAGCTCCGCTATCATATCCGTTGCACGGGGACCCATGAGCTGTGCGCCGATGAGATTTCCGTCCGCATCGGAAATCAGCTTTGCAATGCCGAGAGCTTCGCCCATTATCATTGCTCTGCCGTTGCCTGCAACATTGAAGCTGCCGATTTTGTATTCAATGCCCTGCTGCTTTGCTTTTTCTTCGCCGATGCCGACAAATGCAATTTCGGGAGCGGTATAAATGCAGGAAGGAACAACCGAATAATCCATCTTTACACTCTTCTGCCCGCATGCATTCGCCGCAGCTGCAAGACCCTGTGCGCTTGCAACATGCGCAAGCTGAATCTTGCCGGTTATATCGCCGATCGCATAGATGTTTTCGATATTTGTGCGGCAATAATCGTCGATGTTCACAAACGCGCGGTTCATTTCGATTCCGACATTTTCAAGCCCGATGTTTGCCGTCATTGCGCGGCGGCCGACGGCAACAACGCAGCAGCCTCCCTCGGCTGTTTTTTCGGCTCCGTTGAGTTCGTACGTTACGGTGACTTTTTCGCCGCCGTTGATGCCTGTTACCTTGGCATTGTTGATAACAGTAACTTTTTTGCGTTTGAGTACCCTTGTCGAAAGCATTTTAACGATGTCGGCATCCACGCCCGGAAGTATGCTCGGCATCATTTCGATAACGGTTACGGGTTTTCCGAGAGAGGCAAACAACGTTGCAAACTCTATGCCGATAACACCGCCGCCGATAATAACAAAGCTGTCCGGAAGCTCTGTCATTGAAAGCACTTCGTCGGAAGTTACGACATTTTCGCCGTCAATACCGGGAATCGGGGGACGCGCAGGCGCACTTCCCGTTGCAAGAATCAGCTTGTCGAACGTGACTTTTTCGCCGTCAACATCGAGAGTGTGCTCGTCAACAAGCTTTCCGAAGCCGTTTATGACCTTCACTCCGTGCGCTTTTTCAAGCCCCGCAATGCCCTTGCGCAGGCCTGCAACAACAGAATCTTTGTATTCGGCAAGCTTTGCAAAATCAAACCCGACCTCACCGGTTGTTACACCGCAGGACGCAGCATTCAGCGCCGACTGATAAACTTCCGCACCGTGAAGCAGTGCTTTTGTGGGAATGCAGCCGCGGTTCAAACATGTTCCGCCCAAATCGCGCGCCTCAACAAGCGCCGTGTTTTTGCCGTATTGTGCGCAGCGTATAGCCGCTTCATAACCGCCCGGGCCCGCGCCCAGAACAACGATATCATAATTGTATTCGCTCATTATTTAAATTCCTTATCCTTTTTGGCAGCGTACCGCCGTGTTTATCCAAAGTATACCACAAACGGAAAGATTTTTCAATCCTGCCGTGACTTTTGACGCATTCTGTTTTTTTAAGCAGCATCACTTTTCACTTGCCGAAAGCCGCGATTTGTGCTATATTATAGTGGGTTGATACGGCATTATGCGCCGGTTTGCGGCCGATGCGGTGACCCGGGAACGGAGTTTGGCAGCATGAACACGGAATTTTTCAATGCAGCAACACAAAAAGAGAACGGAACAAACGTGTGCGGGCGAATCATTCGCGCGGGCGGGCTTGTTGCGTTTCCGACCGAAACCGTATACGGACTCGGTGCAAACGGGCTTGACGGCTGTGCGGTGGAAAAGATTTTTGCTGCAAAGGGACGCCCCGGAGACAACCCGCTCATTCTTCATATTGCAAAAAAAGCGACCTCAAACAGCTTTGGAAACATGTTCCGGACAAGGCGCGGCAGCTTGCGGACGCATTCTGGCCGGGTCCGCTCACCATGGTCTATCTCAAAAGCGACATTGTCCCTCCGCAAGTCACGGCGGGGCTCTCCACCGTTGCGGTGCGTATGCCGGAGCATAAAACCGCACTTGCTCTGATTCGTGCGGCCGGCGTTCCGATTGCGGCACCGAGCGCGAACCTTTCCGGAAAACCGAGCCCGACCTGCGCTCAGCATGTTCTGGATGACCTTGACGGATGCATTGATGCAATTATTGACGGCGGGGATTGCAGAGTCGGCGTTGAATCCACGGTGCTTTCCCTTGTCGGCACACCGACGGTGCTTCGCCCCGGCGGAGTCACAAGAGAGATGCTTGAAAGCGTCATCGGGCATGTTGATATTGCTCATGCGGTGCTCAACCCGTTAAAAAACGGAGAAACCGCCGCTTCACCCGGCATGAAATACAAGCATTATGCGCCCGAATGCGATGTTGTCATCGCTGACGGCGGCAATGACTGCAAAAAAACCGCCTCCATCGCCTGCCGTGAATACACCCGCGCAGAGCTTTCGGGCAAAAAATGCATCATACTCGCAACGGAACAAACCAAATCCCGCTATTCTGGAAAGCGGCATGTCGTTATCGGCGACAGGACTCAACCGCAGACGCTGTGCGCCGCCCTTTTCCGTGAACTTCGAAACGAATCGCGCGGCATGGATTTGATAATTGCGGAAAGTGTCCCCGCCGAGGCTCAGGGGCTTGCATACATGAATCGTCTGCTCCGTGCCGCCGGGTTTACGGTTATTTCCGAATGACCGCTGCGATATGCCAACGACTTTTCGGCTGCGTTCGAAGCCGTTCGGATGCCGTCGGTGTTTACGGAATTTATTCTTGCTCAATCACAAAAATTTTTAATATTTTTAAAGACTTTACGGAAAGGATTTCCCGCGCACCGCACGGGACAATAAAAAAATGAAAATTGCAATTGCATCCGACCACGGCGGATACGCACTCAAGAACGAGCTTTTACCCTATATTACTGAACTTGGTCACGAATTCAGGGATTTCGGCTGCTGCTCAACCGACAGTATGGATTATCCCGACATCGCATTTCCCGCCGCAGAAGCTGTTGCCTCCGGCGAGTTTGACCGCGGAATCCTCATCTGCGGCACCGGCATCGGTGTTTCTATCTGCGCAAACAAGGTTCGCGGCATCCGCTGCGCACTCTGCGGAGATGTTCTTTCCGCGGAACTGACCCGTCAGCATAATGATTCCAACATGCTTGCAATGGGCGGAAGGATCATCGGCATTGAAACCGCAAAGGCGATCGTCAAAACATGGCTCTGCACCGAATTTGCCGGCGGCAGGCACGAACGCCGCATCGGCAAAATTTCCGATTACGAATGCAGATAAAAGCTTCTTGCTTGATTTCAACTTATTTAATAAATAATTTTACAAAGGGGTATTAACAATGAAAAACTACATGGAAAACGTTGTCGTTATCGACCATCCTCTCGTTCAGCACAAGCTCACCCTCATAGGAGGACAAAACACCGGCACAAAGGATTTCCGTATGCTGCTCAACGAGCTGTCCACGCTCATGGCATATGAAGTCACCCGTGACCTTCCCATGGAGGAAGTTGACATTGAAACTCCCGTTGCATCAATGCGCGCAAGAGTGCTTGCAGGACGCAAACTCGGCATCGTTCCCATTCTCCGCGCCGGTCTCGGCATGGCAGAGGGCGTCATGGAGCTGATTCCCGCCGCAAAAGTCGGACATATCGGGCTTTATCGCGACCCCGAGACGCTCAAGCCTGTCAGCTATTACTGCAAGCTGCCCGGCGATACCTCCGAGCGCGATATGATCGTTGTTGACCCCATGCTTGCAACCGGCGGCTCCGCTGCGAGGGTATTCGCATCGTCAAGGAAGCAGGCTGCAAAACCGTTCGCCTGATGTGCCTTGTTGCCGCTCCCGAGGGCATTGAAATGCTGCATAAGCTGCACCCCGATGTTGTCATCTACACCGCTGCGGTTGACAGCCACCTCAACGATCACGGCTATATCGTTCCCGGTCTCGGTGATGCCGGCGACAGGATTTTCGGAACGAAATAAACTGCTTCAAGCGCATTAAAAAACTCTGCATCGGCTTAAATAAACCAAACGGGACTGCTGCATTCACCGCAGCGGCCCCGTTATTTTTTTATCAAAACAGCTTGATCCGTTCTGTTCAATTATCGGTTGATTTATCGGTTGATTCCGACCGATATGCGGACAGTGTTCACTCTTCGTCAGGCTCTTCGATGCGCTTAATATCGGCACCGAGGGCGCGGAGCTTATATTCAAGTTTTTCGTATCCCCTGTCGATATAATAGATGTTTCGCACACGGGCAGTTCCTTCCGCCATCAGAGCCGCAACTATCATTGCCGCGCCCGCACGCAGGTCGGAAGCATAGATATCGGTGCCGTAGAGCTTATCAACGCCGATCACGGTTGCGGTTCTGCCGTTCACGATTATGTTCGCGCCCATGCGGTTGAGCTCACGAACATGGTTAAACCTGTCCTCAAACAGATTCTCCGTGATGAAGCTGTTGCCCTGTGCAACCGCCAGCAATGCGGTCATCGGCTGCTGCAAATCCGTCGGAAAACCGGGATACGGCAGAGTTTTGATATTCACCGCACGCGGGCGGGAGTTTGAAATTATCTGCATGTAAAAATCGTTGCCGTTATCCCCTTCAATGACCTCCACTCCGCATTCCATAAGCTTTGCGGAAATTGCCTCAAGGTGCGCAGGTATGACGTTGTTAATCACAACATTTCCCTGTGTTGCGGCAGCGGCAATCATGAAAGTGCCCGCTTCGATTTGGTCGGGTATTATCGCATAGGTGCAGCCGTGCAGCGCATCGCAGCCCGTTATGCGGATGACATTCGTTCCCGCACCGCGAATGTTTGCTCCCATGGTATTGAGAAAATTCGCCACGTCAACAACATGGGGTTCGCGCGCGGCGTTGTTTATCACGGTTTTGCCCTCTGCACGACATGCGGCAAGCATAATGTTTATCGTTGCACCGACGCTTGCCATATCAAGATAAATCTCCGCACCGCGAAGCTTGTCGGCCGAGGCGGTAACTATGCCGAAGCGATCCTGCACATTTGCTCCGAGAGCGCGCATTCCGTTGATATGATAATCCATGGGACGCTGCCCTATCGCACACCCTCCCGGCTGAGCAATTTCGGCACGGCGGAATTTTCCGAGCAGCGCACCGAGCATGTAATACGACGCACGCAGCTTGGCCGCCATTTCGTTTGTTACGCTGTGGGACTTTATTGTTCGCGGATCGATAACAACAACGCCCGGAGCGGGGCGCGTAATCGCTGCACCCATTGAACTCAAAATCTCCGTGATTCGATTAACATCCTCTATATCGGGCAGGTTTTCGATTCTGCAAGGTTCATCTGCCATTATCGATGCACATATTATCGGCAGTGCAGCGTTCTTTGCGCCGCTCACGGTCACGCTGCCGCGAAGCGGAATTCCGCCGCGAATTTCAAAAAAAGCCATATAAACTCCGTATTATATAAATTTAATAACTCAAAAAGTAATTTTATGCTGCAACCCGCGAAATACCGCTCCGTTTTCGGATTCTGAAAAAGGAACAACCGCACAGCTGCATCCGAAACGCAAACCGAGTTTGTTTTGCATATTCCCGGAGGCTGTTTATTCTTCAATGCGGAATTGCAGTCACATTTTGATTTTACCACAGGCGGCAGAGTTTGGCAACCCGCATAAAAGCAAAATTTGTTCTGTCAACGGTTCAAAACACTGTTTCCGCATTGAAAAAGCATGGTCACATGCTGTTCATTCACTGCATAAGCCCGCTTATATAGGCTTTCGGGTCGCACGGAACCCCGTTTGCATAAATGCCGAAATGTATTCCGTCCGCACCCGCCGTGCCGATTATGTCGCCCGCTGCAACGGTTGTTCCGACGGAAACATGCGCCTTTTCAAGCCCTGCATAAACGGTTGCAAAACCGTTTTCGTGACGAACATACACGGTCAAACCCATGCTGCCGCGCTCAAGCACCGCAACAATGGTTCCTGCTGCCGCGGCCTTGCAGTTTTCGCCTCTGTTCGCCGCAAAATCCACGCCCTCATGCATACTGCCGTTGAGCAGTCCGAAAAAGCGCACAACAGCAGCATCAACGGGCCTTGCAAATGCAATACCCGAAGCAGGGTATTCACCCGTTGTTATTCCGTTTGCTGCCGGGCACGGTCTTGTTCCGATGATAACGGTTTCTTTCAGCGGCAGGTCAAGATACTCGCTCTCAAGCATTCGGCTGCTTTGAAGCGTGCCGTTAATATAAATGTATTCATAAGCACTCATTTTTTTGCCGTTCCGTCCGTATTCGGCAACAAAGCGGGTGCCGCAGTAAAAATCGCTGCTGTTAACCGTCGATACCTCATACGGAATCGTTACAAATTCGTGCTCAATAAGCCTGCTTTGAACCCTGAGCGGCGTGCTGCTGCCTGTCAGAAACGCAAATGCCTCATCATAGGGCATGACCGCCGCATTTTCGTCCGCCTCAACAAAACCGATTTCATTCAAAAACGATGTGACCGCTCCGCTTTTGTTCACAAAACCATCGAAATATGTACGCACGGCTTCAATAAGCTCCTCCGCCGCGCTGCCGCTTGCAAGCGTTGCGATCGGGCTGCCGTCCGCAATGACGGTCGTTTTAACGTGCGCCAAAGTTTCACCCTGCGGGAACGGCGTATCCGAAACCTCTTCTGTCGGTTCAACGGTAAAGCCGCGATTTTCTCCGTCGCCGTTCTCATCAAACGTCGCGGCGTTTTCCTGCCCTGCATCCGCAGTATCATCCGTCGCAGGCACGGAAGCACTGCCGTACCGCTCCGCCCCCGTTCTGCCGAGCAATATCAAAGCAACAGCGGCGACATCAGCAAGCACCTCGCATATTATGAAAGAAATAACGCTGTGTTTCCTGTATGCTTCGTTGTTTTTTTCTTTACCTCGCATGTCCGAAGCATCCGATGCATTGAAGTTTATTTTCCCCCCATTGACATCCGCACCGGACTTCTCATTGCCGTCCGCACCGGACTCATCATGGCCGTCCGCACCGGACAGGCGGAACCTTTCGGAAGCAGCCTTTTTAAGTTTTCTTGGTTTATTCCTTGCCATGCTGATATTATAAACCCCGAATGCGCGGACAGCAATGCTGATTTTTTAATAATTTGTGACAAATTTCACGTTTTTTGCAGACTGACGCAAACTCGGCGGATTGCGGAAGCCCTCCTGCGCGAAAGACGGATACACCGCCGCGACCCCGCCTTTTTCTTTCGTCCCGAAGTGACGAAATTACTTAAAAAGTGTTGCAAATTTTTATGTTGTTTGTTATAATAGCAGTGATACCGGCAATGAAGGACAACACTCCTCGTCGGGCGGCGTCCCGGCTTGGTTTTTATTTGCACTATCGGGCGTAAACTTTATTCAATCTACGGATCGCAGCATTTTGTCTGCGGCTGCCTATTGGTCTTTGTTTATGTAAAAATCGCATACGAAATTTATTTTTTGCGCGTTCGATACCGTGTGGTTATTTTGTTGCACTGCCCTTTCGGCGGGTTTGTTATTCTCGTTTTGTCGGTTTAAGGGAGCTTTGATTTCGAGATCTTTCCCGCAGAGTGAATCATTCAAAGCATTCCCGCACTATGTAAGCGCATATTTTGCTTTGCGCAAAGGAGGGTTTATTTGCTCAACATTTTCAGGTCGCTTGCCCGTTCAAAACGGGCAATGGTATTCGTTGATTACGAATACTGGTTTTATTCGTACAAAAACAAATATAATCTTCGTCCCGATACAGCCGCATGGCGTGCCGAGCTTGAAAAGCAGTTCGACATTGAAGATATTATGATTTTTGCCGATTTTTCATCCCCCGGCATCGGTGAGGAGCTTGCAAAGCTGCGCAACATCACCAACACCATTATCGAAACCGGCACGGCAACGCAATATCGCAAAAAAGATATGACGGATTTTGTTATGCTTGATTATATCTATCAGAACGTAACATCCAGAAACGATGTCGGCACCTATATTATCTTCACCGGAGACGGTCATTTTCAGTCCGTTGTCAAATATCTTGTGCAGAAAAGGCACAAAAAAGTTGTTGTTTACGGTGTGACGGACACGTTCAGCAAACGGCTTCAGGGTGTTGCAAGCGACATTCGTCTGCTTCCCGATGAGGAGGAGCTTAACAACTCCTATATGCGCATGATAGTCAGCAACCTTGCGCACGTTGAAACAAAAGCCAATATCATTCCGACGTTTTGGGGTACCATTGAAGCGGTGTCAAAGCGAAACAATGTTCCCGACGACAGGGTAAAAGCCACACTTTTGCGCATGATGGCAAACGGATACGTTTTCCAAAAAGATTTTTCAATCAATTCAAGCAAACAGGTGCGCATCGTTGCCGCCGATTGGAAAAAAATCAAAGCAGCCGGCCTTTACGACGAAGGCTGAAAACAACCGGCTGAAAATTAAACCCGCAGGAGCCGCTTCCGCCGAATTTGCGCAGCGGCTCCTTTATTTATTCAAACTATCGTCGGTTTATTGCTTATTTCGTTTTTTTTGCTTCACCAAAGTTGTGTATTGCAGCGGAGAGAGTTCTTCCGCCGCTTCAAGTTCAGCACTGTTTTGCGGAGCGGTCGGCATCATGCCCGTTGTTTCGTTTGCCGAAGCTGTTGCATTCCCCGCATCAATACCCAAATTCTGTCCGCAGAAATCCGCATCCTGCATTTTAGGCATTTTCCGTTCGGAATTGTTCTTATCATTTTTCATCTCTTTTTTCATCGGATTCACCTCTTTTTTGTTTGCTGCCGAATAAACATTGTTTTTCCGAAAAAACATTGAGTTTGCACAATTTTTTTCGAATCCAACGGTTCGACTCGGCGCGTTTTCGTCCTTCCGTATGTATTGTTTGTGTAAAATATTGAAAAAATTCTTGATAAATACTTGAAATTTCGGGAAGAATTATGTATAATACATTGCTGTACCAAGTGTGTATAAAAAAGAAAACACGGAGGATTCATTATGTCCCACAAATATGTGTACCTCTTCAATGAGGGCAACGCAACCATGAGGAACCTTCTGGGCGGCAAAGGTGCCAACCTTGCCGAAATGACCGGCCTCGGTCTGCCCGTTCCTTATGGCTTCACAGTTTCAACCGAAGCCTGCACCCGTTACTATGAGGACGGCCGCACAATCTCCGATGACATCATCGAGCAGATAAAAGCAGCTCTTGCCGTTACCGAAGAAAAGGCGGGCAAAAAATTCGGCAGCACCGAAAACCCCTTCCTCGTTTCCGTTCGTTCCGGCGCACGTGCAAGCATGCCCGGCATGATGGACACGATCCTCAACCTCGGTCTGAACGACGAAACCGTTGTTGCTCTTGCAAACCTGACCGGCAACGAGCGTTTTGCATATGACAGCTATCGCCGTTTCATTCAGATGTTCTCCGACGTCGTTATGGAAGTTGAAAAAGCAAAGTTCGACGAGATTTTCGACGGCGCAAAGAAAAAATACAATTGCGAACTTGACACCGACCTTACTGCCGACAACCTTAAGGAAATCGTTGAAGCATACAAAGCCATGTTTAAACAGGTCAAGGGATTTGACTTCCCGCAGGAACCCATGACTCAGCTTCTCGAAGCTGTCAAGGCAGTTTTCCGCAGCTGGGATAACCCCCGCGCAATTATCTACCGCCGCATGAACGATATCCCCTCCGATTGGGGCACCGCGGTCAACGTTCAGAGCATGGTATTCGGCAACATGGGCAACGACAGCGGTACCGGTGTTGCATTCACCCGCAACCCCTCCACCGGCGAAAAGAAGCTCTACGGCGAGTATCTCATGAACGCACAGGGCGAGGACGTTGTTGCAGGCATCCGCACTCCCGAACCCATCGACCACCTCAGGCAGACCAACGAAGCCGTTTACAACGAATTCGTAAGAACGGCCGAAACTCTTGAAAAACACTATCGCGACATGCAGGATATGGAGTTCACTATTGAACGCGGCAAGCTCTTCATGCTCCAGACCCGCAACGGCAAGCGCACCGCAGCAGCAGCTCTTCAGATCGCTGTTGACCTTGTGAACGAGGTATGCGCACCCGCGAAGAAGCGATTGCAATGATCGACCCCAAGAGCCTTGACGCTCTGCTTCATCCCACCTTTGACGCCGCCGCACTTAAGGCAGCAAAGGCAATGGCAACCGGTCTTGCCGCATCCCCCGGTGCAGCATGCGGCATGGTCTACTTCTCGGCAGACGATGCAAAGCGCGCAAGCGAAGCGGGCCACAAGGTTATCCTCGCCCGCAAAGAAACCAGCCCCGAGGACATCGAGGGCATGACCGCTTCCGAGGGCATCCTCACCGCTTTCGGCGGCATGACCAGCCACGCTGCGGTTGTTGCAAGACAGCTCGGCACCTGCTGCGTCTCCGGCTGCAAGGAAATCGTTATCGACGAACCCGCAAAGACGCTCACCTTCACCGACGGCACCGTTCTTCACGAAGGCGACTGGATGAGTCTTGACGGCTCAAACGGCAAAGTTTACGCCGAAGCGATTCGCACCGTCCCCGCCGAACTTTCCGGCAATTTCGCAACCATTATGGAATGGGCGGATGCAATTCGCACCCTTAAGATCCGCACCAATGCGGACTCCCCCGCACAGGCTGAAATGGCAGTCAAGTTCGGCGCAGAGGGCATCGGTCTCTGCCGCACCGAGCATATGTTCTTTGACGAAGCACGAATCCCCGCAATGCGCGAGATGATCGTTTCAAAGAATGCGGATGAGCGCAAGGCTGCTCTTGCAAAAATTCTGCCCATGCAGCGTGAAGACTTCAAGGGCATCTACAAGGCAATGCAGGGTCGTCCCGTTACGATCCGCTTCCTGGATCCGCCCCTCCATGAGTTCCTTCCCACCAAGGATGAGGAGATCGCCGCTCTTGCAAGCAACATGGGCATCACCTTTGATGAGCTCAAAAAGACCGTTGTCAGCCTGCACGAGAGCAACCCCATGATGGGCCACCGCGGCTGCCGTCTGTCCGTTACTTACCCCGAAATTGCGGAAATGCAGACCCGTGCCGTTATTGAAGCTGCAATCGAGGTTCGTCAGGAAACCGGGCTTGAAATCATCCCCGAAATCATGATTCCCCTTGTCGGCGAAACCCGTGAGCTTGCATATGTTAAGAGTTTCGTTGTTGAAACCGCAAAGAAGGTCATGGAAGAAAAGGGCGTGGAAATCCCCTACCTTGTCGGCACCATGATTGAAATCCCCCGCGCCGCTCTCACTGCGGACGAAGTTGCAACCGAGGCGGAATTCTTCAGTTTCGGCACCAACGACCTCACCCAGATGACTTTCGGCTTCAGCCGCGACGATGCCGGGAAGTTCCTTGAAGACTATTATAAAAAGCAAATCTTCGAGAGCGATCCCTTTGCACGCGTTGATCAAAACGGCGTAGGCAAACTCGTCAAGATGGCTGTTGAGCTCGGCAAGCAGACCCGTCCCAACATCAAGCTGGGCGTTTGCGGCGAACACGGCGGTGATCCCTCCAGCATCGAGTTCTTCCACAAAGTCGGTCTTCAGTATGTTTCCTGTTCACCCTTCCGCGTACCCATTGCAAGGCTTGCGGCAGCACAGGCAAAGCTGAACAACAACTGATTCAACCCACCTAACCCATTAACTTTTCCCGCGCAGCTGCCGATACTTAAATGATTCGGCGGCTGCACGGTGCAGACATCAAATAAGGACGCAGAAATTCGGAATTGTTCCGTTTCTGCCGTCCTTTGATTATCATATTCATGCGCACTGCTTAATATGCACTGCTGTCAAAGCATTCCCATTTCATTTTCCTGATGCACCGTTGTGCTCATGCCGTGTGCTCATCCAAAATGCTTTTCAGTGCAGCCATTGAACTTGTATGACTTCTTGCAACGCGAAGGTTCTTTCGCTTCGCCTGCCCGGAGGCAATCTGAAGCATTTTATGAGACATTGTGTTTGTGAAAAGCACGACCAAATCCGGTGTGCCGAAGTTCTGAATTCCTTTATCCGTTTCAATATAAACCTTTGCTTTACATGAATATGATTTGCAAAGCTGCTCATACTGCCTTATCATGCGCTCATTTCCGCCTACGATAACAACGCTCATTTTCTTTCTCTTTCTCCTGTTTGTTATTTTTAACTTTTCGCTTTAATCTTCAATTTCTTTCCGTGCCTTTTTCAATTCCGCCCGTTTTGCTTTTAGTTAGCCTATGCTAACTTCAGTTCTAAAAATAAAACTCTCTGCCGGTGCTTTCACAGCAATACGGATATGCTTCTCCGTAGGGGCTGAAGCGCGAAAAGCATATCCGTTCTGTTTCACAACTTTTCAACCTTTTTTAGTCTTTATGCAGAATGCCCGCAAACAGTCCGCGCCTGCCTTCAATGATTTTTGTCGAGGCGGAGATGAATTCATAACCTGTCTCTTCAATTGCGCGCTTAAGCGCAGCTGCATCGGGTTCTGTTTCGGACTCGATCACCGTTTCACCTTTTGAGTGCGATGATTTCACTTTCTTAACGTTGAAATTCCTTCTTATTGCATCATTGATATGCGCTTCACACATTCCGCACATCATTCCATCGATTTTTACAACGGTTCTGAACATTTTTTCTCCTTTCCGCAAAGCTGTTTCCGTAAATTCGGCCGGCAGTTTTCCTGCTTGCACCGGTTTGCGGCCGACTGTTTATTTTTTATGGCAGGAGCCTGCCATCGGACAATGGGCGCACTTGCAGCCGCAGGAGGACTTGCCTTTTCTTTTGTCTTTAACAAGGCTCACAATGATAAGAGCCACAACAGCGGCAAGCACAAGGCAGATAATAATCGTTGAAAGATTCCGAGCTATCCAATTGAACATATGACCTTCGCCTTTCATGTTTCTGTTTTCGTGAAAAATAAAATCGGTTTTTGCTTATTTTATTCCCGAATTTGCCCGGAAGATGCGGAGGCAATGCATGGCGCACCGCCGTCCGCATCGTCATCCGGGTTGGGGGGAATTCATTCGTCGAACCGCATCGTATTGCCGAACGCTGTTCGACTCAAACCATTGCTAACGTTTTGATTTATCCAATCTTAACGTTCTTGGTAAGTTTTGTTGCCTCTTTGTAGGGGCGGGCAAGCATGTAGATAATGCCGGCAAGTGCAGCAACAGCAAAGATGAGGCCGACAACATGTACATTACCCGTGAACAGGCAGCCGAACTGATAAATCATCAGAGAGATGATGTACGCAAATCCGCACTGGTATGCAACTGCGAACCAAGTCCATTTCGGGCTGTTCATTTCGCGCTTTATTGCGCCGATTGCCGCAAAGCAAGGTGCACAGAGCAGGTTGAACACCAGGAACGAATATGCCTGAATGCCGTTGAAAACATGTGCAAGGGTCGCATAAACGGGACCTTCTGCGCCGTAAAGAATGCCCATCGTGCCAACGATGTTTTCCTTTGCAACAAGGCCGGTGATGGATGCAACCGCTGCCTGCCATTCGCCCCAGCCGAGGGGTTTGAAGATCCAGGCGATCGCATTGCCGACTGCCGCAAGAATGGACTTGTCAAGCTCGTCTTCCGCAAGCATTCTGAACCCGTCGGAAGTAAATCCGAAGTAGGAGGTAAACCAAACGAGTATCGTGGACAGAAGAATGATCGTGCCCGCCTTCTTGATGAAGGACCAGCCGCGCTCCCAAGTGGAACGGAGAACGTTGCTGACAGTGGGAAGATGATATGCTGGAAGCTCCATTACGAAGGGAGCGGGTTCGCCCGCGAACATCTTGGTTTTCTTCAGCATGATACCGGAAATTATGATTGCCGCCATGCCGATGAAATATGCACTTGTTGCAACCCAGGCTGAACCGCCGAAGATTGCGCCTGAGATCATTGCAATAAAGGGAACCTTTGCACCGCAGGGGATGAACGTTGTGGTCATGATGGTCATGCGGCGGTCACGTTCGTTTTCAATCGTTCTGGATGCCATAATACCGGGAATGCCGCAGCCCGTGCCGATGAGCATCGGAATGAAGGATTTGCCGGAAAGACCGAATTTGCGGAAAATTCTGTCAAGGACGAATGCGATACGCGCCATATAACCGCAGCCTTCAAGGATAGCGAGCAGCAGGAACAGAACAAGCATCTGCGGAACAAAGCCGAGAACAGCACCGACACCTGCAACTATACCGTCGTTGATAAGGCCTGCAAGCCAATCGGCTGCGCCTGCTTTTTCAAGACCTTCGCCCACAAGCACGGGAATACCCTTTACCCAAACGCCGTATGCGGCGGGATCGGGTTCGTCGAATCCGTTTTCCTTAAGGTATTTAACGGCATCAACATAAGTCATGCCGATGGTTTCATCTTTCTTTGCGTCTTTGGGGATCGTGGAATAATAAACGGTCATTTCGTTTACCGCAAGAGTTTCCTCATCCTCAACGCCGATGGTTGCGGTTGCATTCTCGCTCTCGGGCTTGTATGCTTCGAGTTCGGCAAGCACTTTGTCCGCATCGAAATCTTCGGCTTCAGTGTCGAAATCAACAAATGCGCCGGCAGCGTTCATTGCGTTGCTGTAATTTTCGGCAGTTTCGTTATATGCCTTTGAGCCGATGCCGAACAGATGCCAGCCGTCGCCGAACAGTCCGTCGTTTGCCCAATCCGTTGCCGCGCTGCCGACTGTTACCATTGAAATATAGTAAACAAGGAACATTACTGCAGCGAAGATGGGGAGACCCAGCCAGCGGTTGGTCACGATTTTGTCGATCTTGTCGGAAGTTGAAAGCTTGCCCGTGTTTTTCTTTTTGTAGCAAGCTTTGATAATCGAACCTATGTAGATATAACGTTCATTGGTGATAATGGATTCGGAATCGTCATCCATTTCCTTCTCTACCGCCTCGATATCCTTATTGATATGCTCCATAACCTTAGGATCGATATTCAGATTTTCGAGCACCTTGTCGTCGCGTTCAAAAATCTTCACGGCATACCAACGCTGCTGCTCCTCGGGCATTCCGTGAACAGCTGCTTCCTCGATATGTGCAAGTGCATGTTCAACAGGGCCCGCGAAGGTGTGCATGGGAACGGTTTTTCCGTTCTTTGCTGCATCGATTGCCGCTTCCGCAGCTTCCGCAATGCCGGTTCCGCGCAAAGCGGAAATTTCAACGACTTTGCAGCCAAGCTGACGCGAAAGTTCGGCAACATTGATTTTGTCGCCGTTCTTGCGAACAAGGTCGATCATGTTGATTGCAACAACAACCGGAATACCAAGCTCCGTAAGCTGAGTTGTAAGATACAGGTTGCGCTCCAAATTCGTGCCGTCGATGATGTTCAGTATCGCATCGGGACGCTCGCCGATAAGGTAGTTGCGCGCAACAACCTCTTCAAGTGTATAGGGTGAAAGCGAATAAATACCGGGAAGGTCGGTGATGATAACTCCGTCATGTTTTTTAAGTTTACCTTCTTTTTTTTCAACCGTGACACCCGGCCAGTTTCCGACGAACTGATTCGAGCCGGTCAATGCGTTGAACAGCGTTGTTTTGCCGCTGTTAGGGTTGCCCGCAAGGGCGATTCTCAAATTCATTTTATCCTCCTTATCCGTCATACGGTTATATTTTTTCCGTTCTGCCGCCGAAAGCCGAAATGCACCTTTCGGCGAAGCATTGTTAGCTTTAGCTAACCTTTTGTTCCGAGAAATACGGGGTTTCCCCCGCATATTTTCCGTTTTATTCGATTTCGATCATTTCAGCGTCCGCCTTGCGGAGTGAAAGCTCATAACCGCGCACCGTGACTTCAATGGGGTCGCCCAGCGGTGCCACCTTGCGAACATAGACCTCAACCCCCTTGGTGATGCCCATGTCCATGATGCGGCGTTTTACGGCTCCCTCACCGTGCAGCTTTACAACCTTTACAGTGTCTCCGATTTTTGCCTGTCTGAGTGTATTCATGATTATTCCTCCCGACTTTATTTTTATAATTTATCTTTAATTTTTCATTCACATTCGCAGCCTCGCCGTTTGCAAACCGCAAAAATTTGCGGGCCGCAAAAGGTTGCGGTTTTTCCGCATCAGACCATTATGCGGCGTGCCATTTCTTCACTTATTGCAACACGCGACTCCTTGACGTTCACAATAACGTTTCCGCCGAGCGCATTCACGACAGTAACGCTTCCGCCGACAACAAAGCCGAGATCCTCAAGATGTTTTTTAATCTCCGGACTGCCGCCGATCTTCTTTATCGTGTTCTCCTCGCCGATTCCGGCCAACATTAACGGCATCATATCATTACTCCTTGCTCAATAACACGAATTTTAAATTAGCTTTTGCTAACTTTCTGTTCAAAAAAATTAGCTCTTGCTAACTTGATTTGTCTAAAAATAATTAGCTCTCGCTAACCGAGACATATCATACAACCGCACTCGGAATTTGTCAACCCCTTTTTTCAAAAAAACTCAAAAAAATTTTGCTTATTTTGCACAAATCGACAGTGAAGCCGTTCACAATGCGCGGCATGTCCGTTTTCGGCTTCCGCTGCCGATTTATATGCTGTTTCACTTCAAGCGTACCATATTTCTTATGCAGTGCCGTCTCCGAACAATGTTTCGGCAACGAACGCATTTTTTACAATACAAAGCTTCTGTTATTGTTTGTATTACATTTATTTGCAAAAGCTGTACTGTTTTATGTACCGAAAGTGCTTTGTTTTGTGTTGACACCGTATATTTCGGGCGGTATAATACAATTGTAAAAGCACCGAAGCTTTTTTATCGTAACCCCTCATGCAGAAGCCGGCGGAAACCTCACCCGCCGGCTTTTGTTCCGCTTTGTCCGCTTTGCAGCCGGAAAACTCAGTAAAAAAAGAACCGTCCTGTTACGGGCGGTTCTCAAAAACAACCTGTTTTGTCAATGTTAAAGTCGGATCGATTCAAAAAATTGAGAATCATCCGCACTCGCAAGTTTTACGGATTGAGCCTGTCGGGGCTGCGGAACAGGAACATAGCTTCCTTAATGTTGAGTCCGAGCAGCAGCATGGTCAAACGGTCAACACCGAGACCGAAACCGCCGTGCGGAGGACAGCCGTATTTAAAGAATTCAAGGTAGAACTTAACGTCTTCACCGAGTCCTTTTTCGTCCGCCTGTTTTTTGAGGATTTCGTAACGGTGCTCGCGCTGTGCACCGGTTGTGATTTCAACACCGCGCCAGATAAGGTCATAACCCTGCGGAACGCCGTTTTCATCGCGCATATGATAGAATGCGCGCTTTTCTGCGGAGTAATCGGTTATGAAGAGGAACTCGTGATTGTAATGCTTCTTCACCCAATCAAAGCTGAGTTTCTCTGCCTCGGTGGTCAAATCGCCGCGTTCGCCTTCCGCGGGAACATAGCCGTATTCCTTTTCAAGAGCATCGTAAAGCTCCGCAAGAGTGATAACGGGGAACGGAAGCGTGGGCACAATGAGTTCAATGCCGAAAGCTTCCTTTATGCGTTCGCCGTATTTTTCGTTGACAACGCCGAGAGCATATGTCAATATTTCGGCCTCAATCTGCATAACATCGCGATAGGATTCGATATAGCTGAATTCAAGGTCAAAGCCCGTAAATTCGGTTGTGTGCTTGCTTGTGAAAGATTTTTCCGCACGGAAAACGGGACCGACTTCAAATATGCGTTCAAAGCCCGCCGCCATTGCCATCTGCTTGTAGAACTGCGGACTCTGGGCAAGATACGCCTTGCGGTCAAAATATTCAACTTCAAAAACATCCGCGCCGCTCTCGCTTGCCGCTCCGATAAGCTTCGGAGTGTGAATCTCGATAAAGTCCTTTTTAAGGAGGTATTCGCGCATTGCGTTCACAAGGCAGCTCTGAACCTTAAACAGGAGCTGGTTCTCGTCCGTGCGCAGATCGATCCAGCGATAGTTCAGCCTCTGATCGATTGCAGAGCGTTCGACCGCCTGTTTTTTCTTTGTTGCGGGAATTTCCTTGCGGATAATGGGCAATGCGTCCGCAACGGATTCGATTTCAAGTTCCGTCGGCAGAAGCTCGATTCCGCCCATTTTAACGTACTCGTTTTCCGCAACAAGTCCGGTGCAGCTGATTACGGAATCGGGCGTTATGCGCGCAATGTCGTCAACAAGCGCGGGGCATTTCTCTTTTTCGACGGTTATTTGCAGCTTTCCGGTGATGTCCTTGATGACGATAAAAGCCATTGACTTGCCGTCGCGGATGTTTTCAACAAAGCCCGAGACCTTTGCCGTTTCGCCGCATTTTGTTCGAATATCCCTTATGAAGGTTCTTTCCATTTTTGTTCAATAATTCCTTTCGTTATTGAAACGCCTGCGCTTTTTTGCACACAGGCAGAATTCTTCCGCTTATTATTATACTCATATTTTGCTGTAAATCAAGGCTGAAATCACCGTGCACAAAGCATTGCGGGCAGTTTTTCGGCAAATTCGGGCCGCTGCCGCGCCTTTTTGACGCACCGACGGCAGAAAAAAAGGCTTTCCGCATTATTGTTGACGCGGCAAGTCTTTTTGCTTACGCTTTATGTATCCTTTTTTGCTTTAAGTCAGCTCATTCTCCGGCATCGACAGGTTCGGAATCCGTCTCGCAATCGATGCTTCCGCCGTTTGAAAGATCCTTTCCGTCCAAAAGCAGCAGCTTTTCGGCAAGCAAACGCGAAAAGCCCGCGACTATTGCGGCGGAAGCAACGAGTTCTTCCGTGGTTTGAACCGCAATATCCGGCTTTTCATCATGATCCAAAAGCGCCGCGCTTGCAAGACGAACCTGCTGAACAAAATATTTTGCGGTCAGATCATGGCGGCTTATGAACGACTCGTAAGCGCTGCGCACACCCGATGTGCAGCTGCTTTCAGCCGAACCGACCGGAGATTTTGCACATTCGTCGCAGCGGGCATCTGCGCTGCACTCACATGTGGGCAGCGCGATTTTTATCATTGACATGTTAAGGCTCTGTTTCAGCGTGCAAATCATCAGCAGGAACGCAATATGGGGTCGATAGTACTTTTTTTTAATCGGACCCGGCATGATCCCGCGGCGAACATAGTTGTTGATGGCGGAACTTGTAACAACCTCTTCATTCTTCAGTTCGGGCGGCAGATAATCCAAATATTTGCGCAGCAAATCAACGGTCTGCTCCATATACAGACCGAAATCGGGTATCTCATCCCATTCGGGAAGGCGAAAGCGCATAAGATGCTTTTCCCACCGACGGAGCTTACCCGCAATCAAGGCTTTATCATATGACATTATTTTTCCCCCTGCGTCCCTTTTCGGGGCGCAAATTGCAAAAGATTATACGGCATTGTGCATATTGTACATTTTAAGCATTGTTCCGCATTTTTCACAATTGTATTATAGTGCAGGATTCAAACGCTGTAAAGCGCATTTGTCCGAAATATATGCTCAAAAGTCTCATTTTGTTACATTGAGCACTTGACACATTCATATGAACATGTTAATCTGTTATAGTAGATTAGATTATGTGAGGTGAATGAACGTGTACCGAATTATTACCGATACTTCCGCAAATCTCGAGCTTGAGCTTTTGGAGCGGAGGGGCATTGCGGAGATACCGTTTTCATTCAGTATACCGGAAAAAGGCGTAGATGCGCTGTACTGTCCGGATTTTTCGGCTTTTGATTCCAAAGCATTTTATGATGCAATGCGCAGCGGAACAAGAGTCACAACCTCTCAAATAACGCCCGCTCAATATACTGAAAAAATGCGTCCCTTGCTTGAAGCGGGGCAGGATATTCTTTTTATCGGCATGTCATCCGGCGTGAGCGGATCATTTCAGGCCGGAATGGTGGCGGCGGCTCAGCTGCGCGCCGAATTTCCCGAACGGAGCATTGAGCTTATCGACACTCTCGGAGCCTCGCTCGGCGAAGGGCTTGTTGTTCTGCGTGCGGCGGAACTCCGCGATTCGGGAATTGCCCTTTCTGCGGCGGTACACCTGCTTTCGGACTATCGCGACAGGATATGTCAGGTTTTCACGGTTGACAACCTCAAATATCTCTGCTCGACGGGCAGGCTTTCGAATGCAAAGGCTGCAATCGGCAACATTTTGAATATCAAACCCCTTTTGAAGGGCGACAGCAAGGGAAAAATCGTCAATTTCGGCAAAGTTCGCGGAAGGAAACACTCCCTGCGCGCAATTGCGGAACAATATCGCGAATACGTTGTTGACGCTGCAAACCAAACAGTCGGCATCGCACATGCGGACTGTATCGAAGATGCAAACACTCTTGCGGAGCTTATATCAGAAATTGCTCCGCCGAAGGATATTTTAACCGTTATGTACGAGCCCGTGACGGGTTCCCATGTCGGTCCGGGGACACTGGCATTGTTTTTTGTCGGCAAAAAGGCTTCAGACAGGCAAAGAGCTGATTCTTCTGTCCGAAGCACCGAAAAGGAATTCCCCCCTTCCTTAATGAAACGTTGGTTTACCGCGTTTCTGTTGTAAAACGAAAAAGTCCGCGTGCCCTCCCTGCGGACTTTTTCGTTTTTTAGCGTTTTATATTAGTTGCATGATTCGATGCAGATCCCGTTTTCTTTATGTGTGCATGTTGTATATTTATGTTTCTCTTCCTTTTATATTTCTTTTTTGCATGGCATTCAAAATCCGTGTTTTCCTGCAAAAACAATTCTCAATTCAACATGCGCCTTGCCGCAGCAGCATCCCACCGTTCGGTTAAAAACCGTTTATATCGCTTCGCATCGTGAAAAATGAATTGTTAACAAATTGTTCACAATTTCAGGGCAAAACCGGGTTGACGTTATTACTTCGATATGTTATCATGCAAGTGTATACAAGAACTGCATCGGAATTCGCTCCTTTGCAAAAAAACAATCTGCGCAGAAACGTCCCGCCACCCGACGGCTGGATAAATCCCGTTGGGGGAAGTGATAAATCACTCTCAGTTTCAAGGAG
>ENA-OQCO01000049-OQCO01000049.1-human-gut-metagenome-genome-assembly--contig:-NODE-49-length-61164-cov-3.624359_pt1 | contig 61164 bp, 60 predicted proteins | sample MGYA00242500_ERZ504582 | MGnify/ENA primary metagenome ERZ504582 (study PRJEB26092, sample SAMD00036346) | human gut metagenome | host: Homo sapiens | study: EMG produced TPA metagenomics assembly of... | reverse complement strand
CTTCTTTTTTTCTTTCACTTTTCTGTTCTTTATAGACAACCTCGATCTGCAGAGTCTGATAAACAGTCTGAATGATCAGATGGTCGATATCTCCATCCTTCGGAATTGTTTTCATATCTGCATAGATCGTCAGAGTGCCATCTTCAAAATCCTCTGCCTGAAATGTATTCTTGTGAAGAGACAGGAAAGTTCCGTCACTTTTTATTCTCCCTACCAGATACCCCCATCCTTCTCTCTTGACTTTTATCTCCAATGGTTCATCAAGATTCATGATCGTTGCCTGATAGATCGTCTTTGCTGCACTCAAGAGAACCGGCTTTTTCTGTCCTGAACTCAACAAAAATTCCTCCAAGATCTGATTCCTGTTTCTCCCCAGCAAAAGCTGATGATAAAGCTCTTTTTCTTCTCTTCGATCTTTTAGATATTCTTCTTTAAACGCTTCAGAAAAAAAGAGTGTTTTTGCCTCTTTTATATCTTCTTTCACGATATTTGTAAAATTTTCCAATGATTCTGACATAATCTTATTCTGCTCCTTGCCAACCAAAAGATTTTGTGGGTATAATTATGATGTAAATATCAAAAATACAAATTCAAGTACACCCATGCGTACTTATCGCATAATATGTATTATACCAAATTTCGACACAATAGAAAAGGAAAAGAGGAATTACCATGTCAGAAAAAAAACAAGAATTTCACGGAAGTGATCTTGAGAAAGTAGAAGCTTATTATGGAATCAAAAAAGAAGATATCATTCCCTTTGCCGGAAATGTCAATCCGCTCGGAATTTCTCCTTTGTTAAAGAAAAGTATGGCTTCTCATATTGAATCGATCAGCGAATATCCTGACCGTGATTATAAAGAGCTTCGTTCCACCCTTGCACTTTACTGCAATGTCCCAATGGAACATATCATTGTTGGAAATGGTGCGACTGAGATGATCAGTCTGACCATGCAGCTGTTACGTCCAAAACATGCCTTACTGCTTTCTCCAACTTATTCTGAGTATACAAGAGAGATCGATCTGGTTGGCGGACATGTAGAAGAATATTTTTTAAGAGAAGATCTTGATTTTAAACTAGATCTTAATGACCTGATTTCAAAGCTTACCGATGATATTGATCTTCTTGCGATCTGTAACCCAAACAACCCGACGTCCAGCGCTTTGAATACCGAAGAGATCACAAAGATCCTAACTCATTGTAAATTACATGATATCTTCGTTATGATCGATGAAACTTATGTAGAATTTGCACCTGATATTGATACAATCTCTGCAGTATCCCTAACAACAAAATTCGATAATTTCATGATACTTCGTGGAACTTCCAAATTCTTCTGCGCTCCAGGACTGCGACTTGGATATGGAATCTGTGGAAATCTTGCTTTCCTTGAACGTATGAACAGTATCAAAAATCCTTGGACGATCAATACACTTGCTGCTCTTGCAGGAGAAGCTATGTTTATGGATACAGATTATATTCAAACAACAAAGGATTATATACAATCTGAACGTACACGCTGCATTGATATTTTATCCAAACGCGATAACCTAAAGATTTATCCAGCTTATGCAAACTTTATCCTTGTAAAATTATTAGATGGCACAACTTCTTTTGAAATGTTTGAACGTTGCATTAAGTCTGGCCTGATGATCCGTGACTGTGCAAGTTTCCATGGACTAGACGGTGAATTTATCCGATTCTGTATTCAGAAGAAAGAAGATAACGATCGTTTGCTGAATTTATTGACACTCTGATCATAAATATTTTTATAAAACAAGAAATCCCTGAGAATGAATCTTTTACAACTCATTCTCAGGGATTTCTATAACTCATCTATTTATTTTACTGCGATAACTTCAATCTCGATCAGTGCTCCTTTTGGTAGAGCTCCTGCCTGTACACAAGATCTTGCTGGTTTGTTATCTCCAAATGCTTCTTCGTAGATTTCATTGATTTCTGCAAAATCGTTGATATCTGCTAAGAACACTGTTGTTTTGATAACATTATCTAATGTAAGATCTGATGCTTTTAATACAGCACCTAAGTTCGCTAATACCTGTTTGGTCTGTGCTGCAACACCTTCTTTTAATTCCTGTGTCTGTGGATCTAATCCGATCTGTCCGGATGTAAATACGAAATCTCCTGCTTCTACTGCATGACAATATGGTCCTACTGCTGCTGGAGCATTCTCTGCATTGATGATCTTTGTATCCATCTTATCTTCCTGCCTTTCTCTTTGGTCATTTACTTGATCACTTTAATCGATGGGTAATACCTGAACCATGCTTTTCCTAAGACTTCATCTCTGGAAACATAATGGGTCTCCCACTCTCTGGCATCATTTGAATTATTTCTGTTATCTCCCATCACAAAATACCCGTTCTTTGGTACTTTATATGGTCCAAAATCTTCTACTGGCTCTTCTTTGATATATGGCTCACTGAGTGCTTTCTTACTTCCATTAATATATACTTTACCGTCTTTTACCAACACAGTCTCTCCTGGAAGTGCTATCACACGCTTAATAAACCATTCTGTCTCATCATCCGGATATTTGAAGATAATGATATCTCCACGTTTCGGATCGTTAAACCAATAGGATGTTCGAAGAGCGATCAGTTTATCATTCGTCATGATCGTATTCTCCATCGAACCACTTGGAATATTCGCATTGATAATTACAAAATTCAAGATAAATTCTGTCAGAAGAATCGTTACAACAATACATGTGATCCAGCTAAATGCCTCACGCTTGAAACTTCTCTTCTGTTCTTTATCTGCATTTTCTTTGCTCATATTGATCTGTCCTTAATAATTAATCCTCAAAACCACGTCTGATGATATCATGTCTTTCTGGTCCGTTAGATATCAAAGTGATCGGATATCCAATCTTCTCTTCTACGAACTCGATGTACTTACGGCAGTTTTCTGGAAGATCTTCGTAGTTTTTGATTCCACGGATATCAGATTTCCATCCTGGAAGTACTTCTAATACTGGTTTCGCTTTCTCAAGTTTTCCTGTTGTTGGGAAATCTGTTGTTACTTCTCCATCAATTTCGTATCCAACACATACAGGAATCTCATCTAAGTATCCAAGTACGTCTAATACTGTAAATGCAACATCTGTTGTTCCCTGCATACGGCATCCGTATTTGGTTGCTACAACGTCAAACCATCCCATTCTTCTTGGACGTCCTGTAGTTGCTCCAAATTCTCCTCCATCTCCACCGCGGCGGCGAAGTTCATCTGCTTCATCTCCAAAGATCTCACTTACGAAAGCTCCAGCTCCTACAGCACTTGAATATGCCTTTACAACTGTAACGACTTTCTTGATCTCATATGGAGGGATTCCGGCTCCGATCGCACCATATCCTGCTAATGTAGAAGATGATGTAACCATTGGATAGATTCCGTGATCAGGGTCTTTTAATGATCCTAACTGTCCTTCTAATAAGATATTCTTTCCTTCTTTGATCGCTTCATGCAAGAACAGGGATGTATCACATACATATGGTGCTACCATCTCTTTGTATTCCATTAATGTATTGTATAATTCATCTGGATCAAGAAGTGGTTTATGGTATAAATGCTCTAATAAAACATTCTTCTTTTCACATACTGCTTTGATCTTTTCTTTTAAAGAATCATCATCAAATAATTCGCTGACCTGGAAACCGATCTTTGCATATTTGTCTGAATAAAATGGTGCGATACCAGATTTTGTTGATCCAAAAGAATTCTTTCCTAAACGTTCTTCTTCATACTGATCAAATAAAATATGATATGGCATGACCATCTGTGCACGATCTGATACTAAGATCTTTGGCTGTGGAACACCCTGACTTACGATTCCTTCGATCTCTTTGAATAATACAGGGATATTTAATGCCACACCATTACCGATCACACTAGTTGTATGGTTGTAGAATACCCCAGATGGTAATGTATGCAATGCAAACTTACCATAGTCATTAATGATCGTATGACCTGCATTTGCTCCTCCCTGAAAACGAACGATAATATCGGATGTTTCACCCAACATGTCTGTAATCTTACCTTTTCCTTCGTCTCCCCAATTGGCTCCAACGACTGCTTTTACCATATGTGTATCCTCCTAATAAAATCAATTACTTTGACTTTTTCTTATATTATTTATAATGCTGTTATATTTAACAACATGACAACACGTTTCATTCTATATCGTTTTGGGCACTCTGTCAAGGCAGAGTGTCCAAAGCTTTGATTTATTTTCCATCTTTTACACTAAACAGGTCTGTACTTACATGTTTCTTATCCATCAGACTGTTATACTGTAGATACTGATACTGTGTGATCAGTTTTGTATATTCATTATTCTCAGACAACTCATGGTTCTTTCCATCTTTATCAACATATCCATTGGCATTTAATGCTGGGACTTCATTTCTCATATTTAATAAGAACTCATTGTATCTTGACATCTTTAAGTTTGTCTGCTGTAACATCAGGCTTGATAAATAGTTTGCACTGACATTTTCCACATCGCTCTTTGCATCAATATCATAATTTGCCCAGATGATAAATGGAACTGTATATTTCTTCTGCAGTTCTTTTAAACTTAAGCTGTTTAGAGATTTTCCATATAACAACTCATAGAAAGAATCCTCAAGTTTTGGCTGATGATCTCCAAACATTACAACGATCGTTGGCTCTTTCTGATTCTTAAAGTAGTTGATGATCTTCTCGAATGCTCGATCTGATTCATGAATCAGTGATAAATAACGGTTTGCTGTATCTGTTGCCTTCTCATCTTTGATCTTGATCTCTTCCTTAAAGTTCTTGTCTGCGATCAGATATCCACCATGGTTTTGGATCGTTACATTGAATAAGAATAATGGCTGTCCCGCTTTTTTCTTATTAAAGATATCTATGATCTTATTGTAATCTTCTGCATCACTATACCATCCTCTGAATTTCTCTCCATTTGGATTCATAGATGTCTCATCTAAGAAATTATCAAATCCAATTAGCGGATATACCGTATCTCGGTTCCATCCGTGTGCTTTGTATGGATGGAATGCCAGTGTATCATATCCCTGCTGTTTTAACTGAGATGCCAAACTTGGCACCTTATGTTTTACAAACTGTGTATATGCATTTCCGTTTAACGGAAGAGATGATACAGAGTTTCCTGTTAAGAACTCATACTCTGAATTACTGGTTCCTCCACCAAAAACAGATACCAGCATATGTCCTTTGATCGTATTTTCACTTAAACTATTGATAAATGGCATAACCTCTTTGTTTGTCTTGATCTTATTTACTACATTCAGATCTGAGAATGTTTCATTCATGATCACGACAACATTTGGTTTCTGTTTTAATTTCTTATTGGTTCCCTGTGTTACCTGATACTTATCTGCGATCTTATCTACCGCTTCTGGACTATATCCATCTGGCTGGGAACGATCGTATACTGAATATTCATTAAAAAGCTTAAAATATATCCATTTTTTAAGTATCCTCTCTTCTGTTGCCAGAAGTTTACAGCAACACCTTTCTTTGACAAAAAGTCTACTCTTGTCAAGAAGAAAGAACTTCCTACTGTTACGATTGCTGTGATCAGTAATGCAACTAGACGTTTCTTCCAATGGAAGATCTTATATGTATCGAGTTTACATGCAAACACACATAATCCCAATAATACAACCGTCGCAACGATTGCTGGTTTATCATAACTTAATACATAATGATCTGCAACGTCCATTGCTGTTCCAAGTGCATAAATATCTGCCGGCGTGATCGGTGTTCCACGGAATGCTAATACAAAATAGTTTCCGATCGCAGCTGCATATAAAAATACATCTCCAACGAGCAACGCCCATTTCACACGGTTAAAGATCAGTAATAAAATGAAGAACAATATATAGTACCATAGGATGTTCATTCCAAATGCCAATTTATTCATCACACTGATCGGATTATAGAATACTTTTTCTACCATATAAAATGCGACCCATGGATTGACGATAAATAATGCCCATGTGAATCTCTTATTCCATTTTTCTGGAATCTTTAATGGTATAAGAATTAAAATGATCAAAGCAAGTGTGATCGCTACTGTTAAAACAACTGCTGATACATCAAGCTGTGTCGTCCACACTCTGGTTCTAACATGAAAATTCTTCTGTGTTACACCATTTAATTTAGCTGACTGATAGATTTTCCCCATATTGCTTGATGTATACAGATATAATGGGCGTTCGGCCTTAATACCCTTTCCTGTTATCTCGATCGTATAAGTTTCCCCTTTATTCAACTTCTGATTCACGACTACTTTGTACCATTTATTTTCATTACGCAAAGTACGACGCATCGTTGCTTTCATATCTGTCAGTCCGTCAACCTCTAACAGTGTTGGAGTAATGTGGAAAATAGATTTTCCTTTACTGTCTTTTACATTCAGATCAATACTTCCAGCTCTTCCTGTCTGTTCGTTTCGGTCGATCATGATATCCAACCGTTCCATCGTATGTGAAACTGCTTTAAATTTCTGAACAACCTTATCACCATCTGTCACTTCAATCTTCGTCAGCTTATGTTCTGGTGTTCCTTTTGCAACTTTTTCGGAAAACTGGTCTTTGTTCATCAAAACCAATACGATAAATGCGATCAATGCTAAAACAATTCCATATTTCAGAACTTTTTGCATGACGCTGTGAAATTTTTGTAATTTCGTTTCACCATTTGTCTGTGTCATTTTACCTTACCTTCCATTCGTTTGTATTTCCCCAGTTATTTTTCCTTTTTCTCTCTTTTTCATTCTCTCTTAAAAATTCCCTAAGATTTTGAAATCTTTGGTTTCTTCTTTAATTCCTGCAAGGGAATTACGGATCGCAGGATCATCCAGATTCCCGATCACATCCACATAAAATCCGTATTCCCACTTTCTTCCTGGAAGTGGTCTGGATTCAATGTTACTCATACTGACATTGTTAAACATGAAATGCGTCAGAATATTGTATAAAGATCCTGATTCATGTGGCACGCTAAAACTGATGCTGACTTTGCCCGCATCTTTTCTGTACTGCTTCTTCTTTGACATGATCACAAATCTTGTTGTATTATTTCCTTCATCATTCACCTCACGTTTCAAAATCTCAAGTCCATACATCTTTGCAGCACGTTCACTGCAGATTGCAGCTTTCACAGGCTTATTATCATCTGCTACTTTCTTTGCGCTGATCGCTGTATTTGCAACTTTTACCTGATCCCAGTCTGGATGTTCATCCAAGAATCCTTTACACTGCATCAATCCTTGTGGATGAGAATATACTTTTTCAATCTTATCTAAGCTCGTTCCAGGAATTGCAGCCAATACATGCCTTACATCTACAGATTCTTCTCCCACGACGCAAATGTCATAGTCAAGGATCATATCATAAATTCCACTGACTGTTCCTGCTGAAGTATTCTCTATTGGCAATACTCCATAATCAGCTTCTCCTCGATCTAGAGTCTTTACAACATCTTTAAATTCTGGTACAGAAAAATTCTTGACATCCTCTCCAAAATACTGTACCATTGCCTGTTCCTGATATGCCCCTGGAATTCCCTGATATACAACTTTGGTATCTTCATTGATATCCAGTGCTTCCACTTCTTCAAATGTCTGATCAATATAAGCATCTTCTTGTGATAACAGACTATACTGATATCTTCGGCTGATACTCATCATCTGAAGAAACATCTCTTCGACAGACTTTTTAATGATAAGTTCATCTTCGTCTTTTGTCAAGGCATCAATTTTCTGTCTTTCACGAACAGGATCATAAATTGCCTTCCCTGTTCCTCTTTTATACTCTGCAACTTCTGCAGAACATCCCATTCTTTCTTTAAATAATGCAAGCATTTTCTGATCGATCTGATCGATCTGCTGCCTTATCTCCGTCAAATCTCTCATAAGTTACTGTTCCTCTTTTATCTTTTCTTTTAATTGCGTGATCGTCTGTCCAAGAAGCGGATGCATCAGATATGGGGCGATTTCTTCTAATGGTTCTAATACAAATAATCTCTTGTGCATCTCTTTATGTGGAATCGTCAGTCTTCTCTCATTCATCACCAGATCATCATACATCAGGATATCAAGATCTAATGTTCTTGGTCCCCAATGAATTGTTCTGACTCTTCCCGCCTGTGCTTCAACATCCATCAGAAAGTCCAACAGTTCTTCTGGCTCTTTTAATGTGTCAATAGCAATACATCCATTCAAAAAATCATCCTGTACCACACCGCCATATGGCTTGGTCTCGATCAGACTGGAAACATGAACAACTCTTGTATCATCCTGTACCTCGATCGCATTGATTGCCTGATTAATGTATTCCATACGATCTCCCATATTTGATCCTACTCCAAGATACGCTCTGTGCCATCCTCTTTTAATCTTCACTGAAACATAGTCGAGTGGCAATCCGATCGGCGCCCATGGTTTTTTTACTTCAATCTCTAGTTTTCTGATCAATGAAAACTCAAGTAATAATTTCTTCGCCACTGTTTCAGCCACACATTCGATCAGGTTAAAGTCATTTTCTGTAAGGATCTCTTTGATCCTATGACATACTTTACCATAATCAACGGAATAATCCATCTGATCACTGACACCTGCAAGTTTCGTATCAAGCGATAAAATTGCAGATACCAGAAATTTTTGCCCAAGTGCTTTCTCTTCTTTATACAAACCATGATTTGCATAAACTTCCAAATCTTTGATTGTAATCTGATCCATCCTCTGTTCTCCCTATTTTGCACAAATTGCTTCTATCATCTTCATCGCACGCATATTTTCTTTAACATCGTGAACCCTGAAAAATCTGCATCCTTTCATATATCCACTGACCGTTGTTGCCACAGTTCCTTCTACTCTCTGATCTGATGGAAGATCCAGCGTTAAACCGATCATGGATTTTCTAGATGTTCCAAGAAGAACTGGTACATCCCACTGATTTAATAACTCCAGATGGTTCATAAGCTCTAAATTCTGATCAAGATCCTTGGCAAATCCAATTCCTGGATCCAGCATGATCGTTTCTTTCTTGATTCCAGCTTCCTTTGCCATCTTCATCGTCTCATCTAAATCTGCTACCACATCATTTAAATAATCCTTATAATCTGTATCCTTACGGTTATGCATCAAGCAAGAAGCAACTCCTGTTTCTGCTAAAACTGCAGCCATAGTTCCATCCCACTTAAGCCCCCAGATGTCATTGATCAGATCTGCTCCAGCCTCGATTCCTGCTTTTGCAACTCCTGATTTATAAGTATCTAGGGATACTGGCACATCAAATTCCTTTTTTAATGCTTCGATCACAGGTGTGACTCTTGCGATCTCTTCTTCATCAGAGATCAACGTGTATCCAGGTCTTGTAGATTCTCCTCCAACATCAATGATCGCTGCTCCATCTCTGATCATCTCATCAGCATGCTTTAGTGCCGCATCTAAATGATCATATTTTCCTCCATCTGAAAATGAATCTGGTGTCACATTCAAAATTCCCATGATGTATCCATGATGTTTCGTATCAAATGTCTTATTTCCAATAATCATAGCATCTCTCCTAGTATATATACTTGTTGTTTTTCTTTTCTTCCGGCCAATAACATTCCTGTCTTGCTTTGCAGTGGATGCAATCTCTTGAAAGTTTATCTGCACGATAAAAGATTGATGCAAAACTTTCGCTTTCTTCTTTCATATCTCTATGCCTTAAGATCGTATCTGTCATAAACTTTCTCTCTTCTCTGGTATATCCACAGTCCGTTAAGATCTCCTCGGCAAGAATCGCTCCCGCTTCCTCGTGAGAAATTCCCTTTTCATACTGATCAGCTCTCCCAAGATCATGAAGCAATGCAGTCGCATAAATGATATCTTTGGACACAGGAAGTCTTTTTTCAAGGATCATCAGATAACTGATTCTTGCCACCGACAAAAAATGTTCTATATCATGACCGCAAAACTTTCGATCTATTTCTAATTGTTGTAGTCTCTCGTATGTCTCCTTGTATTTCTCATGCCATACGATCTTTTGGAATCTTTCCACTGTTTCTATCCTCTATTTTAATTCATTCTGAAATGATAATGTACCACAGATTATGATCACGTCTTCTTTATCTGCTTGTTGTTTTACCTCTTCAAGACACTCTTTCAGTCTCTGTCTTTCTTCTACATCATGATGATATTTTCTTACACATTCTGCAAGATCCTTGCTTGATAAGGCCCTCGCATTATCTGGTGCTACTGTATAAACTTTTGCTGCCATCGGCGTAAGGATCTGTATCATCTGTTCATAGTCTTTGTCTGATAACACTCCCATTATATAGATTAATCGTCTATTTGTAAAATTATTTTGTAAAAAATTTAACAGACTTTTCGCTCCATCCGGATTATGTGCTCCGTCACAAATGACCAGTGGGTCCTTTTCTAAGATCTCGATCCTGCCTCTCCAGATTGTTTTGCGTAATCCATCTTCTGTCTGAAATTCACTGATACAATAATAATTTCTTATCGTATTCAATGCTTCTAATGCCAAGGCAGCATTATTGATCTGATGTCTTCCAAGAAGCGGGATTTCTATCTTTTCATACCATCTTCCATCAGATGAGCGATAAGAAAAGCTCTCCCCATTTAAAGATTCACTTAACACACGAATCCCTTCCGAATTTACAAAAGTAACCTTGCAGTGCATCTCTTTTGCTTTTTCCTTGATCACTTCGTTTACGGATTCTTGATTGTTATATGAAATAACTGGACATCCTTCTTTTATGATCCCTGCTTTTTCTGCTGCGATCTTTTCTATCGTGTCTCCAAGAAACTGCATATGGTCCATTCCGATCGATGCAATGATCACCGCGATCGGTTTCTTAACTACGTTCGTTGCATCAAGTCTGCCACCCATTCCTGTTTCCAATAACACAACATCCACTTTTTTATCGAGAAAATAAAGAAAACTGAGTGCCGTTTCAATCTCAAACATTGTCGGATGTGACATCCCGTCTCTTACCATCTCTTCTGAAATTTTCTTTATTTTTTCCATATAAAAGCACAAATCTTCTTTCGAAATGTTCTCTTCATTGATGCGAAATCTCTCTTCGTAGCAAAAAGATGCCGGGGAGACATACCTCCCCGCACGATATCCACTTTCTCTGAAGATTCCTGCAAGAAATGCAAGTGTTGATCCTTTTCCATTGGTTCCGGCAATATGAACCACTTTAAGCTGATCCTGTGGATTTCCAAGTCTTTCTAATAATTCTTTGATATTATCAAGTCCTAAAACACTTCCAAATTTATTCGTATTTTGTATAAAATTCATTGCTTCTTCGTAATTCATCACTGCCTCCAGTTTCTATTTCCTTCGATCTAATGTACAAATGCTTCTTTGATCACCTGTGTCATAGTTTTTACATAAACGATCTCAAGTCCTTCGACAACTTCCTCTTCAAACTCTTTGACATCTTTTTCATTTGATTTTGGAACAAGTACTTTTGTAATTCCAAGCCGTTTTGCTGCGAGAAGCTTTTCTTTTAATCCACCGATCATAAGAACATCTCCGCGGATCGTAACTTCCCCTGTCATTGCCAGATTTCCACAGACTTTATTACCTGTGATCGCTGACAAAACGGCTGTTGTCATCGTAATTCCAGCAGATGGTCCGTCTTTTGGCACAGCTCCTTCTGGAATATGAATATGTATATCATGTTTTTCAAAGAAATCCTGTTTAATCTTATATTTTCTACTCTGGCTTCTGATATAACTGATCGCCGCCTGTGCAGACTCTTTCATGACATTTCCAAGGGATCCTGTCACCTGAACCGCTCCTTTTCCCGGCATAACATTTACTTCAATCTTTAATGTCACCCCACCAACAGCTGTCCAAGCCAATCCATGAACAATTCCGACATGATCTCTTAGTGTGTCTTTTTCCCATTCATAAACAGGTCTTCCAAGATAATCTTTGATCACTTTCTTTGTGATTGTTACTTTTCTGTGTTTCTTCTGGTAGATGTCTCTTGTCACCTTTCTCGAAACTTGTCCAATTCTTCTCTCTAAGTTTCTGACCCCTGCTTCTCTTGTGTAATCTGTGATCAGAAATCTCAGGGCATCTTCCTTCCAGTGAATCTGTGTATCATTTAATCCATTTGCTTCCATCTGTTTCTTTACCAGATAGTCATTCGCAATGTGATACTTCTCATTGTCTGTATAACTTGATACCTCGATGATCTCCATACGGTCAAGCAGTGGTCTTGGAATCGTAGAAAGGTCATTGGCCGTTGCAACAAATAAGACATCACTTAAATTCAATGCAACTTCCAGATAATGATCTGTAAAATGTTCATTCTGTTCCGGGTCTAATACTTCAAGCAGTGCAGACGCGGTATCTCCTCTCTGGTCTTTCCCTGTCTTATCGATCTCATCCAATAACATTAACGGATTTCTAACTTTTACCTTCTTTAATGCTTCAACAATACGTCCTGGCATCGCTCCAACATAAGTTTCCTATGTCCACGGATCTCTGATTCATCCCTGACGCCGCCAAGAGATAAACGAATATATTTTTTGTTCGTTGCTTTCGCAATTGATCTGGCAATAGATGTCTTTCCTGTTCCTGGAGGTCCTACAAGACAAAGGATCGCTGCATCTTTCTTTCCACTCATAGCACGTGCTGCTAAATATTCCAAAACACGTTCCTTGACTTTTTCCATTCCATAATGATCTCGATCGAGCACCTGTTGTGCATGATCTAAGTCTGTGGAATCTTCGCTCATCTCTTCCCATGGAACTTCAAACATTGTCTCGATATAAGTTCTTAACACAGAGCTTTCTGGTGTCTGATTTCCCATTGTTTGAAAACGCAATATCTCTTTTTTGAGCTTCTCTTTGACTTCATCGGATGCTTTTAGATTCTTAAGTTTCTCCATAAATTCATCCGCTTCATCTTCTACATTCGTCTCTCCAAGTTCCTCACGGATCACTTTGATCTGCTCTCGCAGCACATATTCTTTCTGATTTTTGTCAATATTCACTTTAACTTTCTGTTGGATCTTCTGCTTCAATTTCAGAACATCTAGTTCTTCCTGCAGCATGACAAGCATTAATTCACAGCGCTCTTTTAGATCCATTTCTTCCAAAAGTTTCTGTTTCTCTGGATAAGAAAATGGAATATGTGTTGCAAGTTCGTCCACCAGAATCTCCACATCTGTCAATAATAAAATATAATTTACCATATTCTGATCCAAATGTGGCCAGGCTTTCGCATAACCTTCAAATGCTTCTTTGATCATTCGAAGAAATGCTTCTCTTTCAAATTCCTCAAATGACTGTTGTTCTACATGATCATATAAAACCTCTACTTTATAGAATGGTTCGTACTCAACAGTTTCAGAAAGCTCTGCACGAAATAATCCTTCTGCAAAAACTCTCAAAATATTCTTTGGAAGCTTTACAACCTGTTTGATCCTTGCCAGTGTTCCTACACGATATAAATCTTCAATTCCTGGGTCTTCTGCCGTCGGATCGATCTGATTATTTAAAAAGATCATCTGATCATGTTCCATAGCTTCTTCAATTGCTTTTACAGAACGGCTTCGTGATACATCAAAATGAATGACTGTATTCGGAAATATATACTTGCCTCTCAGTGGAAGCATTGGTAGTGTTTTTTTCATTCAAGTCTTCCTTTCATTTCTGAATTATTTGTCTGTAAATTTCGTCAGACATGAAGAAAAACTGCTTTGACACAAGAATCTCTTGCATGAAAGCAGTTTTTATTTCGGCTAATCTATCTATGCAATCTCACCATGATTGCTTGTCTTTACCCGTTTCTTTGGCACTGCGGCTTTCACCTTCACTCCAGAATGTTCGATCATTGGTTTTTCTTTACCTTCTACGACATCTTTTGTGATCAGGCACTCTGATACATCTGTCTGTGATGGGATTTCGTACATTAAATCCATGATCACACCTTCCATGATCGCACGAAGTCCTCTGGCACCTGTCTTACGTTCTAATGCTTTCTTGGCAATTGCAATTAATGCATCATCATCAAACGTAAGTTTCACACCATCCATCTCGAACAATCTCTGGTACTGTTTCACAAGAGCACTCTTTGGTTCTTTCAAAATGCGCACTAAGGCTCCTTCATCCAATGGATTTAAAGATACATTCACTGGAACTCGTCCAATGAACTCTGGAATCAGACCAAACTTCACAAAATCTTCTGGCAATACCTGTCTTAACAGCTCACCGAGATCTGTTTCCTTCTGCCCAAATACATCTGCTCCAAATCCAATAGATTTCTTGCCAATTCTTGATTCGATGATCTTCTCTAATCCGTCAAAGGCTCCTCCACAGATAAACAGGATATTGGATGTATCAATCTGAATAAATTCCTGATGAGGATGTTTTCTTCCTCCCTGTGGCGGCACAGACGCTACAGTACCTTCAATGATCTTTAATAATGCCTGCTGCACACCCTCTCCAGAGACATCTCTTGTGATCGATGTATTCTCAGACTTTCTTGTGATCTTATCAATCTCATCAATGTAGATGATTCCACACTGTGCACGGTCAATATCATAATCTGCTGCCTGAATGATCTTAAGAAGAATATTCTCAACATCTTCACCAACATATCCTGCTTCTGTAAGAGCAGTCGCATCTGCGATCGCAAATGGTACATTTAACATCTTTGCTAATGTCTGGGCTAATAATGTTTTTCCTGAACCTGTTGGTCCAAGCATTAAAATATTACTCTTCTGCAATTCTACATCAGAGTCTCCACCCATTAAAATTCTTTTGTAATGATTATATACAGCTACGGAAAGTACTTTCTTTGCTTCATCCTGTCCAATAACATACTGGTCTAGAAATTCTTTGATCTCTTTTGGCTTACGTAAATTGATCTCTCCGTCATTCTCTGCATACTGTTCAAATTCTTCTTCAATAATCTCAGAACAAATGTCAATACATTCATCACAAATATAAACATTCTTACCCTTTGGTCCCGCGATCAGTTTGCGGACTTGGTCCTGTGTCTTATTGCAAAAAGAACATCTTAATACTTTTTTTTCGTCATTATAACCTGCCACCAGATCACCCCACTATTCTATCACTATCTATTTTCCATAACCTTATCGATCAGGCCGTATTCCAGTGCTTCCTGTGCAGTGAGCCAGTTATCACGTTCTGTATCCTTGACGATTGTCTCGTATGGCTGTCCTGTATTCTCACTTAAGATCGTGTTTAATTTCTTCTTTGTTCTAAGAATATGTTCTGCTGCGATCTCAATCTCTGTTGCCTGTCCCTGTGCTCCTCCAGATGGCTGATGGATCATGATCTCAGCATTCGGTAAAGCCAGACGTTTTCCTTTTGTTCCACCAGATAACAGGAACGCTCCCATGCTAGCAGCCATTCCCATACACATTGTGGATACGTCACACTTCACATACTGCATCGTATCATAGATCGCCATTCCGGCGGTTACAGAACCGCCAGGGCTATTGATATATAAATTGATGTCTTTATCTGGATCTTCTGATTCTAAGAATAATAACTGAGAAACCACAAGTCCTGCTGTGACATCATTCACTTCTTCTCCTAAGAAAATGATTCTTTCTTTCAGCAGTCTGGAGTAAATATCATAAGATCTTTCTCCTCTGCTTGTTTGTTCAATGACATAAGGTACTAAACTCATCCTTGCATCCTCCTAATGATAGTTAAGGCAGTTTATTTATGTCTGTCAAATAGAACATAAAGTTATAAAATGCCTTGCTTATTTTGCTTCACCTACAAGGAAATCTACAGCTTTCTGTACTGCGATGTCATCCATCATCTGGTCTTTCTGAGCTCCCTGAATGATCTTTTCAAGCTGCTCTGTTTCCATCTGATACATTCCTGCCATCTTTTCCAGTTCTGCTTTGAAGTCTTCCTCGCTTGCTGTGATATCTTCTGCTTTCGCGATTGCTTCTAATACCAGACGTGTTTCGATTCTCTTAACTGCCTGTGGTTTTAAGTCATCTGCGAATTTCTGTGCATCCATTCCAGAGAACATTAAATACTGTTCCATAGAAAGTCCCTGATAGCTTAATCTCTGAGCAAATTCATCTGTCATCTGCTGAACCTGTTCTTCGATCATAGCTTCTGGAATATCCATTGTAGCTGCTTCTACAGCTGCATCTACGATCTTGTTTTCTCTTTCAGTATTAGCTGCTTCTTTCTTTCTATCGCGGATCTTTTCTTTAATATCTGCTTTGTAATCTTCTAATGTTTCAAATTCAGATACTTCTGCTGCGAATTCGTCATCTAATTCTGGAAGTTCTTTTTCTTTGATTGCTTTTACTGTTACTGTAAATACAGCATCTTTTCCTGCAAGATCAGGTGCATGATATTCTTCTGGGAATGTCACGTTGATATCTGCTGTTTCGTTTAAATTCTTTCCTACTAACTGTTCTTCAAATCCTGGGATGAATGCTCCAGATCCGATAACTAATGTCTGATCTTCAGCTGTTCCACCTTCGAATTTCACTCCGTCAACAGATCCAGAGTAATCAATTGTTAAGATATCACCGTCTTTTACTGCACGATCTTCAATTGTGATCTCTCTTGCGTTCTGTTCCTGAACTTTCTTTAATTCTTCTTCGATTTCGTCTTTTTTCACTGTAACTCTTGTTTTAGGTACTTCAATTCCTTTGTAGTCTCCTAAAGTTACTTCTGGTTTTAATGCAAATGTTGCTGTGAAGATAAAGTCTTTACCTTTCTCTAACTGAGTAACATCGATTTCTGGTCTTGAAACGATCTCTAAATCTGTATCTTTCATAGCTTCTGCATAAGCGTCTGGAATTAAGATGTTTGCTGCATCTTCATAGAAGATTTCAACTCCGTATTCTTTTGCGATCAACTGGAAAGGTACTTTTCCTTTACGGAATCCAGGTACATTAAACTGTCCTTTTTTCTTGTTGAAAGCCTGTTTGATAGCGTCATCTAATTTCGCTGCTTCAACTTCAATTGTTACCTTTGCCATATTATGTTCTAAGTTTTCCACTTGCAAACTCATCTGTATAGATCCTCCTAAAAATTATTATCTTTTTTGTAATTTCACAAACATTCACCTATTATAGCATAAGATTTGCGCGTTATACAAGCATCTTTGCGTTATTTTTCACTTTTTTCTTGATAAACATACTCATTTGAACTGCTTAGTACCCTTAGAGCCTTGCTGACGATACTCACTTTAAACGTATCCCCATCTTTGAGATCTTTCTTCGATACCTCCAAAAGATGTTCATTATGGTAGGTTGTATTGATCTTTACATCGCCATTAAATACCTGACAGAAATTCGTAAAATTGTTTCCTACGATAAAGATGCTGTCCTTTGTCTCATATACCTTCGTCACCGTAAGCGGCCGGATTCCAAATTGAAGATCCGTTGCCTTAAATGGATTCTCCTGATTCCATACATACTGTTTTCCGTACAACATATCATACTGAAGCTCTTTCATGTCTTTCTGATAATTTTTTGTACCTTTTCTTGTCTGGTGAAAACTGTTCATTAGTCCTGTATGAATATTACACTTATTCAGAACTTCTGATCCAAGATCATACGCCTCGATCGTTCCGTCCTTCTTCTTCAATCCAATATTATCCCACATAAAATAACTTGTCTGATATTTATTTCCATATGTCAGATCTTCATCTTCGATCTCCAAACTTGGAAGATGATCTCCATACATACAAAGAATCGTTGGTTCTCCACGCTGTTGTAATGCTTTAACCAGTTCCCCGACAAATTGATCCATCTGATAAACCTGATTGACATAATAAGTATATTTATTCTTCAGTGCTTCATCCTCAATTCCTTCAACTGTGATCTCTGGATTCTCGATGATCTGTGTTGTTGGATAATCTCCATGTCCCTGTACAGAAATACAATAAACATAATCCTGTCCCTTCGTAGAATCCAGACTATCCATAATACAACCGGTCAGAATCTGATCTTTTGCCCATCCATTTTCTGTCCATTTCTTGATGTTCATACTCTCTTTTGTTGTAAATGTATCAAAACCAAGCTGTGAGAATACCAGATCTCGATCATAAAATGCCGCACTGTTATCATGGATCGCGTGTGCCTTATATCCGTAATTCTTCAATACCGTCGCCATGCTCTCTGTCGTTGTATTCTGAAGCACTGTTTTATATGGATATTCTGCTGCTCCAAAATGGTCCAGATTCATTCCTGTGATCAGTTCAAACTCAGAGTTTGCTGTTCCTGCCCCATAAGACGGCATAGAAAGCTGTCCAGAGGAATACCCTTTCATATACTTATGGAAATTTGGTAATGGATCTTTGTTAAACTTAACTCCTTTGACCTGCGTAATATCAAAATGTGATTCCAACTGTACAAAGATGATATTTGGTTTCTTTACCTTTTCTTTCTTCATCTTTGCAACCTTCTTCTGTGTTCGTTTCTCAATCTTTTTGATCTTCTTTTCTGAATAATCTGATGGTTTATCAATTCCATTCTTCAAGGCTGTAATACTGAAACAATACGGTGTTCCATAATCACTGAATGCAATTCGGATATTATGGATCTGATCTACCAGCATTCCACTCTTAAATCCATAAGAAGTAACTCCCGAAAATACTGCTATGATCACTATAACTTTTATAAATCCGCTCTTACGGTTTAAGTGTTCTTCTATTGGAAGATACATGTAAGCCACTACTAACAATACCAATGCGATCAGTAACAATGCTCCCATTGCTCCAATCTCAAGTGGCGAGAAGTAATTATTCATAACTGGCAATACAGACTTCATCAACGTAATATCTACATACGTAAATGGAGTATTTCTTGAACTGAGCATCATAAAATTTACGATTCCAACGATACTCCATAGCAGTGTTACTATTATATAGGAAAATAGTCGTCTCTTAGTAATCAGTGTCACAGAGTATGTTACGAAAATAATAAAGATGCTATATAAAAACATCTTACTTCTCTGATCCACAAATCCCACAGCACTAAGATCAAATGTCTGACGTCCCAAAACTTCCAATACAAACGCCAGCACAACTGACAATACAAAATTACATATCAATGGATGTTTTCGAAGCTTCTTTACGATCGTATTCCCGATATTCTTAAAAAAAGTTTTCATGCTTTTCTCCTTTGCTCTTTTTCGCTATCATAGTATTATATCATTCAAAACAGAAAGTATCTAGTTATAACTTCTTAAATCTTTATTAAAATGTAACACTTTCGTCCAAAACTTATTAAGTTTTTATAAAATACCACGTTCTTATTTGACTTCATAGATATTCCGTGTTAAAATCACTAACGTTAAAAACTTTGGGTTTTGAGTTTTTGACAAAATATGTTCGAAGGGAGTTATACAGAATTTAAGCGCCATGCACCTTCCTGATACGGAAACAGACCGATGAGGGTCTGATAGGAAGGTTAACGAGGAGGAAAGTGATCGAAAGATTCGGCGGATGCTTTCCCGCAGCTCCAGACTACGTGATATACTGAGTAAACCCATGAGTGATCATGAAACAGAGGCAGTATAATCTGGACAAAACCGCATATGATTTAGAAAAAGAAAACAAAAGATTTATTTGGAAGTTTTTTACATATCTATACTTCCTTTTATTTTCTTTGCGCAATTTTAAGGAGATTTATATTATGTGTGGAATTATTGGATTTACTGGAAATTTACAGGCACCTGGAATTTTAGTTGATGGATTACAGCAGTTAGAATACAGAGGATATGACAGTGCCGGAATCGCAGTAAATAATGGATCAGAAACTAAGATCGTAAAAACAACTGGAAAAGTTGCAACACTTCGTGAGAAAGTTGAAGCTACTGCTGACCTTGCTGGAACATGCGGTATCGGACATACTCGCTGGGCAACTCATGGTGGTGTTACAGAAGTTAACGCACATCCTCATGTATCTGGAAATGTAACTCTGATCCATAACGGAATCATTGAAAACTACAAAGAATTAGCTGCTTCCTTAAAAACAAAAGGATTTACTGCTATTTCTGAAACAGATACCGAAGTTGCAGCAATGCTGATCGACTCTTTATATGATGGAGATCCATTTGCAGCATTAAAAGAAGCAGATCAAATGCTAGAAGGAGCTTATGGTTTCTGTGTTATGTTTAAAGATCATCCAGGCGAGATCTACTGCATGAGAAACGCCAGTCCTTTAGTTGCTTCCCATACAGAAGACGGATCTTTTATCGCTTCTGACATGGTTGCATTATTAAAATACACAAAAGATTATTTTGTTGTACCAGAAGAACATATCGTTGTCATGAAAGCTGACAGTATTACATTATATACAATGGACGGTGGGGTTGAAGAACCTAAGATGCTTCATGTTGACTGGGATACAACGGCTGCCCAGAAAGGCGGATATGATTTCTTTATGCAGAAAGAGATCTATGATCAGCCAGAGGCTCTTCATAATACAATCATGCCTCGTATCCATAATGGTCACGCTGACTTTAGTGCAGATAACATCTCTGATGATATCTTTAAAGGTGTAAACCGTGTGATCGTGACAGCTTGTGGTACTGCATGGCATGCAGGATTAGTTGGAAGACATCTGATCGAAGCTATGATCCGTATTCCTGTAACTGTTGAATTAGCTTCTGAATTCCGTTACATGAATCCGATCTTAGATGAACATACTTTAGTTGTTGTCATCACACAGTCTGGTGAAACAGCTGATTCCCTTGCTGCACTTCGTCTTGCAAATGAACGTGGAGCAAAAACGATCTCTATCGTTAACGTAAAAGGATCAAGTATCGCTCGTGAAAGTGATTATGTATTATATACACATGCAGGTCCAGAGATCGCTGTTGCAAGTACAAAAGCGTTCTCTGTACAGTGTGCAGGTATGTATCTGATCGCATTAAAACTTGCAGAAGTTAACAACTTAATGACAGATGAACAGATGAAAGATTTCTGTGATAAATTTGAACAGGCGATCGGAACTGTTGAAGAAGTCTTAAAGATGGATGATTATATCAAAGGAATCTCAGAAAAGATCAAAGATACATTCTCTGCTTTCTATCTTGGAAGAGGATTAGATTACGGTATTGCTTGTGAAGCCTGCTTAAAATTAAAAGAAATCTCTTATGTAAATGCAGAAGCATACTGTGCCGGAGAATTGAAACATGGAACAATTTCTCTGATTACAGAAGGTGTACCTATTATTGCGATCGCTACACAGGAAAATGTCTTACCAAAATTAATGGCAAACGTTGAAGAAGTAAAAGCTCGTGGTGCTCATGTGATCGTAGTAACAGATAAAGATATGAGTAATTACGAAGGAATCTATGATGATCTGATCCAGGTTCCTGCAACAGACGACCTGTTTGCAACATTTGCTTCTACCGTTGCATTACAGTTACTTGCTTATCATGTCACAGTATTTAGAGGATATGATGTAGACCAGCCAAGAAACCTGGCGAAATCTGTAACTGTAGAGTAGACAGACATTAAAAAAAGATGCGAAGGAATTAATCCATTCCCTCGCATCTTTTATTTTCTTTCCAGTCAAAATAAATATCGATTAAATTTCTAAATATTTTGATCACCAATGTCACCATAAAAACATCTATAATTTCTACTAAAAAAACTAACATCATATAATGATTAAACTTTCCAGTCAAAACAGATACATAAATCCAAAACGAAATCACTGCCATTACAAACATAACAATACACTGTAAAATTTTTTATACTATTTTTTCTTTCTTTTATCTTTTTAACTTTATATTTTCTTTCTATAAACATTATTACAATCCATAAAATAATCCAAATAATGCTCCATACCCCAAATTGTTTAAAAAAGTTATTCGGAAAAAATATTCCTATTTCAGCGCCTTTCATATACTTCAAAGACATTTTTATAAAATACCAGATTCCAGCCACTGGCATCAACAACATTACTATTAACACTATTAATTTCTTTTTATCTTTCAAAATGTTTCTCCTTAAATTAATCTTCCAATAACTATTATTTTGATATCATCACAAATCTAGTGCCAACTTTCTTTCCAGATTCTGACCTCTCATTTCCAAATCCTATTCCTGTACCCCATTTGCTGCCATCCATTCTGGTAACAATAATTTTTCCGCTTCCTATATGAACAGCTGCCACATCTCCCATTACTTTTTTAGGTTTAAACCAACATTCTTTATTAGAATCTCCAAAATACCAACCAGCCTTCTTTCCGTTACCCAATTGTCCATAGGTATTATCTCCCCACAAATATAGATTATTTTTTTCCGTAATCACAGCCATATTATATCCACCTGCTGCAATATATTTTACATTTTCAAATATTTTCTTAGGTTTACAGGAAATTAAATCCGTATTTTTATCATATCCTAACATTCCGCCTGCATTACTTCCCCATGTCCATACAGAATGATCTTTTTTCATAGCAATGACCGCTCCTCCTTCATTGATGGAAGCATAAATAATATTATTCATAATAAAAACAGGTTGACGAAAAACTGCTGTACTTACATTATTTCTTTTATCTTCTGGCATTTTAATCTGAAATTCTTCAACACTATTCCACCCCATTCCATATAATCTGTTTTTATAATCAAGATACAACAGACTTCCTCTTCCTCCAAAACTAATATGTTTTACATTATGCGCAATCGTATCTTTCATTACATGCCCATATTTTTTCAGTGGATACCCATATTCATCGATTAGTGTTCCATACAATTTCCCATTCTTTTTAATTTGATACTCGTACGGCATTCCTTTAATTCCAGAAGAACAAAGAATCTTTTTGTTATAATGATCTTCTAGTTTATAAGATAGATATTTCAGTTTTTTATATCTTACAGACTTTTTATAATCTTTTTGTATCATTGCACCAGATTTAAACAACCCAATAATTCCAAGAGCTACTATGATACTAATCACTATTACAATGAACACAATCCTATTTCTCTTGCTTTGTCTCATTTACTTTCCCCTCTTTCATATGTTTTTTCTTAATATAATACCACCCTTTCATACAAATAAAAATCCACCTTGCGTATCTAGTCATTTTTTATGCTCAAATGGTTATATTAAAGCCTTTACAAAATATAATTTTGTATTAAAATATATTATTAGAGAAATTTGATAAAAGGAGATCAACTTATGACACTTACTATATTACTAACCCTTCTTGGAACCTCTATTGACACGATTTTATTATGCTATTGTACAAAATATTTTAATTTTCGATATTCGTACATAAAATCAGGTATCCTTTACACATTATGGGGTCTTTCTATTATTCTTTTAAATTTACTTTCTTGCCCATTTATTTTTAAATTAATCTATGAATTGTTTTCCATCATATTTTTAAATCGTTACTTATATTTGGATTTCCAATTGAAATCTACTTTAAAAATGATCGTTGTATTTTATATTGTTTTATGTTTATGTGAATTATTAACTGTTGGAATTTGTTTTAGTGTTTTACATTGCACATCTTTATCCGATATTTTTGATAATCAGGTTCTTTCATTGGAAATGATCATTTTTTCAAAAATTTTATCCCTCTTATTATTACATTTTGTTTTTTATCATAAACAAAACGATATAGAGATTTCTTTTACACCAATAGAAAGTATTCTTTATTTTCTTCCGATCATCACATGCTTACTTCTCATTTTAGGCATTATATATTTGTTGAAAATTTCTAATATTTCTTCACAATATCATGAAGTCTTTTTATGGATCTCTATTGTACTAATGATCAGTTCTTTTTGCCATTTTATATTATTCAACCTGTACCTTTCCAAAAAGGCTGAAGAAAATTATATTAATTTTGTAAAATCACAAGAAGAAAAAACTTTTTATTATTATCAACAAAAACAAAAGGACATTGAAGATTTAAACATTATACGTCATGATCTTAAAAATCAGCTTTTAGCCTTAAAATCACAGCCAGCAGAGAGCAATCAATACACACAACATATTGATTCCTTACTGAATGATCTTTCAAAATCTTCCTATGCTATACACACAGGAAATCCTTTTATTGATGTTTTAATTTCTGAGAAATTAAAGCTGATCCACGAACAACACATTTCTTGCAAAATGAACGTAGAATTAGAGAATATTCATTTTATTCGTAATATAGAGTTATGTTCTTTGCTTGGTAATTTGTTGGATAATTGCATTGAAGCTACCCAATGTTGTGACAAGAACAAAAGCATCACCTTTTGCTGTAATACGACGCAAAATCATTTTTGCATTCATGCATCCAATACATATAATAAAAAATTAAAACATAAAAACGGCTCCTTCATAACTACAAAAAAAAGATTCTTCTATGCATGGTTTTGGAATAATTTCAATCAAAAAAATCGTTTCCAAATATAACGGAAATGTCTCTTTTTCTTCCAACCTTGAAGAATTTGTTGTAAATATTTCCATACCACTCCCACAAAACCTGAATTAAATATAAGAGAGGAAAACATTATGAAAATCTGTATTTGTGATGATGAAAAAGACTTTATTCACAATTTTCAATTACTTTTGAAACAGTATTCTAAAAAGCACAAAAATATCAATCAATTTAACTCCTTTGAAAATGAAAATGATCTGTTATCTTATTTTTATTCTCAAAATGATATCGACATCTTATTTTTAGATATAAAATTCCAAAGCTATAGCGGAATAGAAATTGCTAAAAAAATACGAGATATTGATCCATCCGTAATTTTAATCTTTTTAACTTCTTTTCCAGAATACGCTTTATCTGGTTACAAAGTAAAAGCTTTTGATTATCTTGTAAAACCACTTTCATATCTCCAATTGGAAAATGTTTTGGACCGAGCTATTTCAGAATTAGAATCTAATGAAAAGCATTTTTTAATCATAAAAGATTCAGGAAATATTTTCAAAATCAAATTTTCTGAAATTATATACATAGAAACTTATAACCGAAATATTTTATTTCATTTAACATCCGAATCTGAAATCACTGGACATGAATCCTTAAAAGCATACGAAGATAAACTTGATGAACGTTTTTATCGCTGCCATACAGGCTATATTGTTAATATGGCATATGTAACTTCTATACAAAAGGATTGTGCTATATTAAATTCTAATGTCACCGTTCCTGTCAGTCGATATAAAAAGAAAAAATTCCAAATGTTATTTACTGATTTTTTGTGTAATTCTATTTTTTAATTTCAAAAAGCCCCTGAAAGGTCAATCAACCTTTCAGGGGTTCCCATACTTTACATATCTATACTTATGAAATAATCAGCAATTCTACTCTTCCGTATAATATCTGCCCAAAGCATCCGCACCCATGATCGCAGCATACAGATCTTCTGGTTGCACATCAAGTGGCATATTCCCCATTGTATCATCTGGTGCACATGCAAGACGTGCCACTTCCATGATCTGCTCTGGTTTCACTTCCTCGATTCCTAATCCTTTTAATGTTACAGGAAGTCCAATTTCACTGCAGAAATCAATCACTTCCATGATCTCATCTTCTCCCGCATCTTCTAATACCAGCTGAACCAGTGTTCCGAATGCCACCTTCTCTCCATGATACATCTTATGTGTTTCTGGAATCGCTGTAAATCCGTTGTGGATCGCATGAGCCCCTGCTAATCCTCCACTCTCAAATCCGATTCCTGATAAATAAGTATTAGCTTCAATAACATTCTCCACAGCTTTTGTACAAATTCCTTCTTTAGCTGCTATCATTGCCTGTACTCCATTTTCCATTAATGTATCATAGCATAATTGAGCAAGATTCATTGCTGCCAATGTACATTTACCTCCAACACAGTTACTTGCATCAGATCTTTTACATGCTCTCGCTTCAAAATATGTCGCTAAAGCATCTCCCATTCCTGAGATCAACAGTCTTACTGGTGCTTTACAGACGATATCGGTATCTACCATGACCATATCTGGGCTTGATGGCAAGAACAGATATTTTTCAAAAACACCTTCATCTGTATAGATAACAGATAATGCACTGCATGGTGCATCCGTAGATGCGATCGTTGGCACGATGATCACTGGTTTCTTTGTATAATAGGCAACCGCTTTTGATGTATCATGAATCTTACCACCGCCAATTCCAATGATCACATCACTTCCTGCTTCTTCCACGATCTTTATAATTCGGTTGATCTCCGTCATACAGCATTCTCCATTGAATACATCATAAACAAGATTGCTGTCTTTATTTCCTTCATTGATCGCCGGTTCTACTCTTTTTCTTCCAGATGCACTCGTCAGAATAAAGAGATTCTTTCCAAATTTATCTGCATAAGAACAAAGATTCTTCATCTCTCCTTTACCTTGAATGTAGCGTGTTGGACTTCCAATAATTGCTGCCATAATATTTCCCTCCATATCAACTCTATTTCTCATCATGATACCATGGTCAAAATACCATTTGATATCAACATCTCGTTATTATTATAACACTCTTTTTGTTATATTTAAACATAAATATATTTATATTCATTCTTTTTTTATCTGTTTTTACCCGTAAGTTTATTATTTTTTTATTTCTCACGTTAATATATTGTCAAATTTTCGTTTAGATTTTTTCTATTTTCTTGCCTTTTTTATCATTTTTCCATATACTTATACATACTGAATACAAAATCCGACAAAAGGAGACATTTACAAATGATGATCAAAACTTTATTTTTGCTAAGCTTCCTCTTCTTTATCTACTCATTTATCGGCTGGATCTTAGAAGTGGTACAATCAGCATTTCATCAGAAACGTTTGGTAAACCGTGGTTTTATCAACTCACCGCTTTGTATTTCCTATGGAATCGGAGCTATCGTTATTACGATCAATACGCATCAGATGACCGGCCTATGGATCTTTGCTGCCGCCATGATCGATGCCACAGTCATTGAATGGTTTGGCGGACATTTTATTGAACATTTTTACCATGAACGCTGGTGGGATTATTCCAAAAATAAATGGAATCTTGATGGCTACATCTGCCTGTCCCATTCGGTTTTCTGGGGACTTTTAGGATATATCGGAGTAAAGTTTGTCAATCCACTGCTCTTTAAATTTTATCATCTGATCCCGCCATTTATCCGACATCTTATCATTTTTATCCTTCTTGCAGTCCTGATCATTGATATTTTAGCAACCACGATCGTTGTCTTTGGAAAAAATATCGATAAACGACGTTGGGAATCTGCGGATGCTTATCTTACAAAGATCAGCGTGAAATTGAGTTCGTTGATAACATCTTATGTGGATCGTCGTGTTGAACGTGCTTATCCACAGCGTAAATTAAAACTGCCAACGATCCCAAAGACTGGTGTATTTGCCCAGGGATGCGGTTTTTATAAGGTGTTTTTGTTATTTTCCATCGGTTCTTTGCTTGGAGATATCATTGAAACGATCTTCTGTCGTTTGAAGATGGGCGTCTGGATGAGCAGAAGCAGCCTTGTATGGGGTCCTTTTAGCATTGTGTGGGGATTTGCCTTTGCTGGTGTTACATTGCTTCTATACCGCTATAAAGATCGTTCAGACAGCTTTCTATTTTTAACTGGTACTTTTCTTGGCGGTGCCTATGAATATCTCTGCAGCGTTTTAAGTGAAATCGTCTTTGGAAAGGTTTTCTGGGATTACAGTAAAATGCCTTTTAACTTGAATGGAAGAATCAATCTTCTTTATTGTTTCTTCTGGGGAATTGCAACCGTTGTCTGGTTTAAGAGGATTTATCCTTTCTTATCCAATCTGATCGAGAAACTTCCGATTGCATTTGGAACTGTATTTACATGGATCATTGTCGTTTTCATGGTATTAAATATGTTCATGTCACTATCTGCCTTGATTCGTTATGATCAGCGTGACAAAAAAATACCTGCTTCTAATTTCTTTGAACGATATCTGGATACCTATTATAACGACCAGAAAATGGAACTCATCTATCCTAAAGCAAAGAAAGTGCATTGATCGAGGTACTTTTACAAAAACTTCTGATGCAGAAAAAGGGAATGAAACTAACATTTTGTTGTTTCATTCCCTTTTCTTATCTTTTCTTTAAAATATGATCCTATCCGATCACATCACTCATATCATACATACCTGCTTCTTTTCCTGCAAGATAAAGAGCTGCACTGACTGCTCCCTTTCCAAAAATAGCTCTGCTGTATGCAGTATGTTTTAACTCAATAACTTCATCCTGTCCTGCAAAAATGATCTCATGTTCTCCAACGATCGTTCCACCACGGACTGCTGAGATTCCAATCTCTTTCTTTGGACGCTGTTCTCTTCTCTGGCTTCTGTCATATACGAATTCATATTCGTTATTCAACGGCTCATTGACAGCTTCTGCAAGCGCGATTGCTGTTCCAGATGGTGCATCTAACTTTCTTCTGTGATGTTTCTCCACGATATCAATATCAAATCCTGCATCTGCTAATAACTTTGTCATAGATTTTAATACTTTGAATAATGTGTTAACTCCTAATGACATATTCGCAGAACGAAGAACTGCTGTCTTCTTACTTGCTTCATGAACTCTTTCTAACTGTTCATCGCTTAATCCTGTTGTACATAACACAACTGGAATCTGTCTCTCTACTGCAAAATCCAGTAAGCCATCAACGGCTGGTGCTGCGGAAAAGTCGATGATCGCATCAACTTCTACATCACACGCATTGATATCTGTAAATACAGGATAATCGTTGTGCCCATCATCCACACGGTCAACACCGCATGCCATAACAGCTCCTTCTGTCTCTTCTACGATCTTGCTGATCACCTGTCCCATGACTCCATTGCAGCCATGCATCATAATCTTAACCATCTTTTGTAACTCCTTAAAGAATTCCTGCTTCTTTCATTGACTGAATTAATACCTGTGCGTGATCCTCTTCCATCTCTGTTAATGGACGGCGAACGATATTTTTACAATATCCCATCTCTGCTACTGCACGTTTTGCAGGAATTGGGTTTACTTCGCTAAATAAGTTATGGATCACATCCATGTATTTTAACTGGATATCTAAACTTCCTTTGACGTCCCCTTCTAAGAACTTCATTACCATATCATGAGTTTCTCTTGGTGCTACATTGGATAATACAGAGATGACACCTTTTCCACCTAATGCTAAAAGAGGTACAACCTGATCATCATTTCCTGAATAAATATCTAAGCATCCGTCTGCTAATGCTGCAAGAGTTGCTACCTGACCGATATCTCCGCTTGCTTCTTTGATCGCTACAATATTATCAACACTCTTCGCGATCTTCACTGCTGTAGCTGGCTGGATGTTTGTTCCTGTTCTTCCTGGCACATTGTACATGATGATTGGAATGTCTACAGAATTACCAACTGTTGTATAATATTCTTCCAAACCTTTCTGTGTTGCTTTGTTATAGTATGGTGTTACGACTAACAGTCCGTCTGCTCCTGCTTTCTCTGATCTCTTGGCAAGGTTCAGTGCTTCATCTGTGCAGTTCGCTCCTGCTCCTGCGATAACTGGAACTCTTCCATTGACATGAGAAACACATGCACTGACTACTTCGATCTGCTCGTCATGAGACATTGTAGAAGCCTCTCCTGAAGTTCCACAGATAACGATACTGTCTGTTCCGTTATCGATCTGGAAATCAATAAATTTCTCTAACTGATCATAATCCACCGATAAATCTTCTTTGAATGGTGTCACTAATGCAACACCTGCACCTGTAAAAATTGACATTTTTCTTTCCTCCTATCATCCTATGTAGCATCAACATTAAGATTCTTTGATCGTACTGATCTCATATACTGCATCCGCATATGGAATCAATGCTTCTGGAATCTGCCGTCCTGTCATGATGATCGTCTGGTCATCACTACGATTTTCTAACATCTCCACCAGTTCTTCGGTCTTTAATAGTCCAAGGTCCAAAAGTCCAAGCACTTCATCTAAAACGACCATGTCGCACTGTCTTGTATCTATGACTTTATGTGCATATTTTAATCCATTATAAATAAAATGATCTTGTTCTTTCTTCTCTTCTTCATTCAGATCCTCATACAATCTCTCGTACTTTTCAAAACGAAACAACTGTACTTCTGGTTCTAAACGTTTGAAAAAGCTTAATTCTTCGGTCTCCTTTCCTTTCAGGAACTGAACCATAATGATCTGCTTTTCCTGCCCGGCTGCTTTCACACACTGGCCGATCGCACAGGATGTCTTCCCTCTGCCCTGGCCACAGTATATTTCCACTCGTCCTTCCATCTTTTCACCTCAAAGAATCTTCCTTTTGTAGTAATATATTTGGTTTAGGATATTATATCATTTCTGATACTATAAATACAACTATTCTTCATCCTTTTCATGAAACTCCAGTTTGTTTACTGATACCTCATATGCAACTCGTCTGATCAGTTCATTTTCTGAAACTCTTTTCTGATATTCTCTGCTTTGAATTCTTCCAATCAGCTGAATTCTTGAACCGATTTCAAGATTCCCTGCAAATCTCGCATTCCTTCCCCAGCAGATGCATGGTATGTAGTCGGATTTGCCATAGGAACGGTTCACTGCAAGCAAGATGTCACAAATCTCTCTTCCCAGCGGTGTCATCCGATATACTGGCTGCTTACAGATAAATCCATCTAAAATGATCTGATTCGGTCTGACTCCATCCATACTTTCTATAAATTCCAGATCTCTGACGAATACAGATAAGATCAAATGATTACGATTCTCCTCATGCTTGTTGAAGGAACGGAATTGACCGCAAGCTCTTACAAGCATTCCTTTGTAATCTTTTGTCACATCAACGAGCCGCTCTGATATTAATAATGGTATCTCGTCTGTTGCTTCACTTAATCTGTTTACTAAAAGTTTGACTGTATAAAATCCTTCTCCGAAAATCTCATGGCTGTATTCAAACGCTGAATTGATACGTCCGCAAACCTCCACTTGATTATGATTGATTCCCTGCTCTGTCATACTCTTTCTCCCTTCTTGTGTTCTATTAGTATACTTTAAATCGTATTCCAATTTTGACACAATTAGAAGAAAAATCCTTCGACAAAGTTAGTCACACTTTTTCGACATGTTTTAAACGGCTTTCATACCGTGCATGATCTTATGAGAATTTTGCACGTTTTCTCATTGTTGGATCTAAGATCTTCTTGCGGATACGGATATTCTCTGGAGTGATCTCAAGTAATTCATCCGTATCGATAAACTCTAATGCCTGCTCTAAGCTTAAGATCTTTGGAGGAGATAATTTTAATGCATCATCTGATCCTGAAGCACGTGTATTTGTAAGCTTCTTGCTGCGGCATACGTTGATCTCGATATCTTCTGTTTTACCAGTCTGTCCGATGACCATTCCACCGTATACTTTCTCACCAGGTCCTACAAATAAAGTACCTCTCTCCTGTGCATTAAACAGACCATATGTGATCGTTTCTCCTGCTTCATATGCGATCAATGATCCCTGTTTACGATACTGGATATCCCCTTTGTATGGTCCATATCCATCAAACAGTGTATTTAAGATACCATTTCCTTTTGTATCTGTCATAAATTCTCCACGATACCCGATCAGTCCTCTGGATGGGATAGAGAATTCAAGTCTTGCATAACCTCCATTGGCTGCTGTCATATTCTGAAGTTCACCTTTTCTCTGGCTTAACTTCTCAATAACTGCCCCTGTAAATTCTTCTGGAACATCAATGACGGCAATCTCCATTGGCTCTAATTTCTTACCATTCTCGTCATAATGATATAATACTTCTGCTTTACTGACTGCAAATTCATATCCTTCACGACGCATGTTCTCAATCAATACAGATAAATGTAATTCTCCACGTCCAGATACTTTATAGCTGTCCTGATTCTCACTTTCTTCCACACGAAGGCTGACATCCGTATTCAATTCTCTGAACAATCTGTCTCTGATATGTCTTGATGTAACATATTTACCTTCCTGACCTGCAAGAGGACTGTCATTTACCATAAACTGCATAGAGATCGTTGGCTCTGAGATCTTCTGGAATGGAATTGCTTCTGCTCCATCCACATCACAGATCGTATCTCCAATTGACAGATCTGAGATTCCTGAGATCGCTACAATAGATCCTACCTGTGCATTCTTTACATCTACTTTATCAAGTCCTTCAAATTCATATAATTTTGTGATGCGGACTTTTTCTTTACGTTCTGGGTCATGAGCATTCACTACGATGCATTCTTTGTTGACCGCAATCTCACCATTATCTACTTTACCGATTCCGATACGTCCAACATATTCATTGTAGTCGATCGTACTGATCAATACCTGTAATGGTTTCTCTGGATCACCTTCTGGTGCTTCGATATGTTCAATGATCGTCTCAAATAATGGTTTCATATCTTTCTTCTCACCATCAAGATCTAATGTTGCGAATCCTTCTTTGGCTGATGCAAATACAAATGGACAGTCAAGCTGTTTATCCCCTGCATCTAATTCCATTAATAGTTCTAATGTCTCATCAACAACTTCATCTGGTCTTGCTTCTGGACGGTCTACTTTATTGACACATACGATCACAGACAGATCAAGCTCTAATGCTTTCTTTAATACAAACTTTGTCTGTGGCATCGGTCCTTCAAATGCATCAACAACTAATACAACACCATTTACCATCTTCAGTACACGTTCTACTTCTCCACCAAAGTCAGCATGCCCCGGTGTATCGATGATATTGATCTTGATCCCATTATACATAACTCCTGTATTCTTAGACAGAATCGTGATTCCTCTTTCTTTCTCGATGTCATTTGAGTCCATGACTCTTTCTGCGACTTCCTGATTGTCACGGAAGATTCCGCTCTGTTTTAACATCTCGTCTACTAATGTTGTCTTACCATGATCGACATGGGCAATGATTGCAATATTTCTCACATCTTCGCGCTTCATTTATATCCTTCTTTCTAGTATCTTTCTGTATCAGTTTCCATGGCATTTATAAAGCATGCCAAGATTAACTTTCTTATTCTATCACAATCAATGAAAAGTTGCAATTTTATTATTTAGTACCAAAGATACGATCTCCTGCATCTCCAAGTCCAGGCAAAATATATCCGTTTTCATTCAGCTGACGGTCAATGCTTCCACAGTAAATCTGAATATCTGGATGTTTCTCTGTTAACATCTTGATTCCCTCTGGGGCTGCAATAATGGATGCAAATTTGATCTGTTTTGCTCCCTGTTTCTTTACAAACTCAATCGCTGCGTCTGCGGAACCTCCAGTTGCAAGCATTGGATCTACGATCAATACCAATCTCTGGTCGATATCTTCTGGCAATTTGCAGTAATATTCTTTTGGCTGTAAAGTCTCCTCATCACGATACATTCCAACATGTCCAACTTTCGCTGTTGGAACTAAAGAAAGAATTCCATCTACCATTCCAAGACCTGCACGAAGAATTGGAACAACTGCTAATTTCTTTCCTTTGATCATTGGCACCATTGCCTTTTCCATTGGTGTCTCAATCTCTACTAATTCTGTTTCAAGATCTCTTAAGATCTCATAACCCATTAATGTTGCAATTTCTCCAATAACAGTACGAAATTCCCTTGTCCCACAATTCTTATCGCGGATCAATGAGATCTTGTGCATGATTAATGGATGTGTAAATTCTGTAACATTTCCCTTCATGTTTGCTTCCTCCTGAAATTTAAACATTTTCCTTTATTCTATCATATTTCTTTGGTTTTTTCTTCTATTATATGTTATATTTCTTATAGACCAGAAAAGGAGTTGGACATTATGAATTTACACGAACTAATTGATCGTTTGCATAAAGAGCATACATTGACAAAAGAAGAATTTATCACACTTATTAAAGAACGGAACGAAGAAAGCGCATCTTATCTTGCCTCTCTTGCCAGAGAAGAAGCTGTAAATATCTATGGAAATGGTGTTTTCCCACGTGGATTGGTAGAATTTACGAATTACTGCAAAAATAACTGCTATTACTGCGGAATTCAAGGCAGCAATCCGAATGCAAATCGTTACCGTCTGTCAAAAGAGGAAATCCTTTCTGCCTGTGAGAATGGTTACCAGCTTGGATATCGAAGCTTTGTTCTTCAAGGCGGTGAGGATCCTCATTATACAGATGAAGTTATGGTTCCTATCGTGGCAGAGATCAGAAAGCGCTACCCTGATTGTGCCATCACACTTTCTCTTGGGGAACGCTCCAAAGAAAGTTATCAAAAATTATATGATGCAGGGGCTGATCGTTATCTGCTTCGACATGAAGCTGCTGACCCAGAGCTTTACCAGAAACTCCACCCAGAAAGTCTTTCTTTAGAAAACCGGATCCAGTGTCTGTGGAATCTAAAAGAAATCGGCTATGCTGTAGGAACTGGATTTATGGTTGGAGCCCCTTATCAGACGGTTGAGAATCTTGCAGACGACCTGCTATTTATCAAAGAACTTGACCCACAGATGGTCGGAATCGGTCCTTTTGTTCCACATCACGATACAAGATTTAAGGAATTCCCTTCTGGAAGTGTGGAACTTACCACATACCTTGTGAGTATTCTTCGTCTGATGAATCCTCATCTTTTGCTTCCTTCCACAACAGCACTTGGTACGATTGATCCTCGTGGAAGGGAAAAAGGAATTCTTGCAGGTGCAAATGTTGTTATGCCGAATCTTTCTCCTGTTGCAGTAAGAAAAGATTATTCTTTATATGACAATAAGATCTGCACTGGAGAGGAAGCTGCTGAATGTGCTGGCTGTCTTGGAAGACGTCTTGCCAGTATTGATTATCAGCTTGTATTCAGCCGTGGAGATTATATCGAATAATCTGCTTATCAGCAGTTAAGAAAAAATCCTTGCATAGGGAATTCCATCGGAATTTCCTATGACATGAAAAAGCGTGTAGAATCTTTGAAATCCTACACGCTTTTATTCTGTCTTTTATCTGTTAAGAAATTATCTTCTTCTGCTCTTTAATAAGAACTCTGGTATGTTGATCTTAGAGCTTTCCTGTTCGATCTCTTTCATCTCAGGTTCAGAAACATAGCTTGTTGTCTGTACTGGCTGTTCTTCCTCCATGACCTTTCCATTATGTAATGGCTGCCCAGAAAATTCCGGAGCCTGCTGTGTCTGCTGTACTGGCTTCTTCGCTGCAGCAAATCCAGTTCTTGCATTTCCTGTAATATCTGCGGATTTGATTCCTGTTGCGATGATCGTTGCACTGATCTGATCTCCAAAATCTGCATTGACTGTACCGAAGATGACATTGACATCGTCTCCTGCTTCGTCTTTTAAGTATTCCACAGCCTGCTGTGCTTCTAACATTCCAACCGCTCCTGCGAAATTGACGATCACATCTGTAGCTCCTGCAACAGTTGTCTCAAGCAATGGACTTTCCATCGCTGTCTTGATTGCTTCAAGTTCTTCGTCTGCAACACCCATACCGATATGTGCAATACCTTTATCTCTCATAACTGTCTGAATATCAGCAAAATCAACATTGATCAATCCTGGGTTGTAGATCATATCTGTAATTCCCTGTACACCCTGCTGCAGTACTTCATCTGCTTTCTTCAGTGCATCTGGAATCGTTGTTCTCTTATCACAGATCTGTAACAACTTGTCATTCGGAATGACGATCATTGTATCCACCTGATCCTGAAGGCGTGCAATTCCTGACATTGCATTGTTCATACGAGGCTTTCCTTCAAATGTAAATGGTTTTGTCACAACTCCAACTGTTAAGATTCCAAGTCCTTTGGAAATCTCTGCAATGATCGGTGCTGCACCTGTACCGGTACCTCCACCCATTCCACATGTTACAAATACCATATCTGATCCCTGAACCAATTCTGTGATCTCTTCACGATTCTCTTCAACCGCTGCTTCCCCGATCTCAGGTTTTGCTCCTGCTCCAAGTCCCTTTGTCAGTTTCTCCCCGATCTGAATCTTTGTTCCTGCTTTACATAAAGATAAAGCCTGTCTATCTGTATTCACACCCACGAGTTCAACACCCTGGACATTCTCATCTACCATTCGGTTTACCGCATTGTTTCCTGCTCCACCGACTCCTATTACTAAAATCCTTGCTTGTGTGTTCTCAACACTAGGCATAATCTCAACCACGTTGTTCCTCCTTCACGCCATCTATGTTAAAATGACTCCCTTAAATTCTGTACACTAACTTAATGATACCTTCTTTACTAAGTTTTTTCAACTCTTTTTTGGTTGAAAAACAGCAATTTTGTGGTCCTCGCTAAAGTACTTCATGTCAATAGTTCCACTTTTCCCTTTTACTTTCTTAAGCATCCCTGCTAATTCAGAAATCTTGATATCAATATCCTTTTTATTATAAAGATCAACCGTTATCTTATCGCTGATCAATAAGGCATTTCCATCTTCTTTGATATAAATCTGATCGATTGGAAGATTATATTTATCAATTGCAGTCGTAAGTTCTAAAAGATAAGAAAAAACTTTCTCTTTCTTGACTGGAATCTTCTCCTGCATGACCAATTCATCATATTTAAGTCCAGTAACCAATGGAACATCATCATATTTCTTTTCATAGCTTTCCAATGCATAACCATTTTTATCAAAATAGACGTATTTTCCATTGTACAGAAGGCATCCAGCCCTCTTTTTTTCTTTTACCTCGACCGTGATCGTATCTGGCCGGTTGATCCTTACATGAATCGAATCTATAAATGGCAGAAGATCTGGTGACGCAATCTTACATTTTAAGAAATATGCAACCGAGTTATCAATATATCCATTCTCTACAACTGCCTTTTTAACTTCTGCTTCTGTATAATAACTTAATCCAGAAATTTTAATCTGTTTTGTTTTACACGTCCCTGCAATGATCACAACCGTAAGGATCAAAACTGCAACGATACCAAGCAGTATTTTCTTCCCCGATAGTTTATGTACTTTATTCTTGTTTTTATGCTCATCCATACGGATGACTTTTTTTTCTTCCATCACACTCACCCTTATCTTATGTGAATTTTCTTAGAAATTGATAATACGATTCCCATTTCGATCATGACAACAAGGATCGATGTACCTCCATAACTGATAAATGGAAGTGGAATTCCTGTCGGTGGGATCGTGTTTGTTACAACGGCGATATTAATGAATACCTGAATTGCGATATGTGTCATAAAACCGATCACAACCAGTGATCCAAATAAGTCTTCTGTATTCAGTGCGATCAAGAGCATCCGAAAGATCAGTGCCACAAACACAAGGATCAGACAAACTGCCCCGAACAATCCTAATTCTTCACAAATGATTGAAAAGATCATATCATTGTGTGATTCTGGAATAAATCCCATCTTCTGCATACTCTGCCCAAGTCCTTTTCCAAAAATCCCACCGGAACCGATCGCATATAATGCCTGCATCGTCTGAAATCCCTTTTTGTGACTTTCTGGATGCAGCCAAATCTGTACACGCTCGTTTCGATAACTATTTGCCGTCAACAGATACACGAACAAGAGTATTATTCCACCGCCTGCTGTTAATATAAGTTCTTTCATCCTCGGACTTACCACAAACAGCATGACACCGATCATCGAACACACGACAAGTGCTGTACTTAAGTTCTGTGTAACGATCAGAGCAATGATCGGAACCGTTGGAAGAACGATCACGATACTATCTTTGAATGTTCGAATCTTATGAGCATTTGCTGATAATCTGTTCGCGAGATAGATCACAACCAGGATCTTAGATACTTCTGATGGCTGAAACTGAAATCCTGCGATGCTGATCCAGCGGACTGCACCCTTCTTTGCTGCACCTATGATCAACACAAGAACTAACAGTACGATACTAGCCCAATAACAGCCATTTCCAAACTTCTCACTTTTTATGATGCGGTAATCTAGTTTACAGCATACAACCATTGCAACCGCACCTAACACTATCGCAACTGCCTGCCTTAACAGCCAGTGATAGGAATTTCCATATGTGACAGTACTCTTATATGAACTTGTACTATAGATCATAACCAGACCAAAACATATCAGAAATATTACCAGAAACAACATCGGATAATCAAAGTATCTTTTGCCGGCCATATATTTTTCTTTGATGCGATTTGCCACTTTTTAGTTCTCCTTTAATTTTCTGACACAATCTTTGAAGATATCTCCCCTGACTTCATAATTCGGGAACATTCCCCAGCTTGCACATGCAGGTGATAATAAAACTGCTTCTCCATCTTGGGCTTTTCCTGCAATGTATGAAACTGCTTCTTCCATAGAATCAACAAACTTGATCTTATCAAATCCATGTGTTTTTGCACAATCAGCGATCTTTGGTGCTGTTACACCCATCAAGATCAGTTCTTTAACTTTTCCGTCAAATGCTTCAATCCACTCATCATATGTAGATTTCTTGTCATATCCACCACCGATCAGCCATGTTGGGCGGTTCATTGCTTTGATTCCTTTGATCGCTGCATCTGGATTCGTTCCTTTAGAATCGTTATAGTATGCAACACCTTTCACTGTATCCACATATTCAATACGATGTTCTACACCTTTAAACCTCTTGATTCCTTCTTTGATATATGAAACTGGAACCCCCATAGAATAAGTCACTGCGATCGCTGCTAAAATATTTTCATAATTATGGTCTCCTAACAGATTCACATCATCTAATGTACATACGATCTGTTTCTTTCCATTTTCTTCGATGATAAATGCATCACCTTCCATGGAAACCCCTTCTTTTATTTTATGATGCAAACTGAAAAACAGAACTGTTCCATTCGCTCTGTCTGCCATAGCTCTTGTTGTATCATCTTCATAATTTAATACCATTACCTGGTCTTTTGTCTGGTTTTTTCCAATGGATTCTTTTGTCTGTGCATAAACTTCTACTGTACCATGACGATCCAAATGATCTGGTGTGATATTAAGAACTGCACATACATCCGGTTTAAAATCAACGATCGTTTCTAACTGGAAACTGCTGATCTCTGCAGTTGTTACACTGTCCTCTTTTGTATCAAGCGCAACACTTGTATAAGGAATTCCGATATTTCCGACAACAAAACTGCTTTCATAATATCCTTTCATGATCTCTCCAGTCAGCGCTGTTGTCGTTGTCTTTCCGTTGGTTCCTGTGATCGCTGCAATTCTTCCTTTGGATGCCTGATATGCTAATTCAATCTCACTCCATACTGGCTTTTCCTGATCACGAAACATCTGTGCGATCGGTGCATTTACTGAAATCCCAGGACTTAACACTAATAGATCGAACTTACTTACATCTTCTTTTGTGATATTTCCTAAGATCAATGGAATCTCTTTCTTTTCATATAATTTCTCATAAAGTGCCTCTTTCTCAAGGTCTTCCTTTCCATCATACAGACTGACATCTGCACCTGTTTTTAAAAGCAGATTGACAGAACCAATTCCACTTTTTCCTGCTCCTGCTACTAAAAATTTCTTGCTTGTATCTATCATTTCTTTCTCCTTACTAAATCGCTACCAGTCCGATCAGGCAACAAACTGCCGTGGTGATCGCAAAGATTGCTACAACCTTTGTTTCTGGCCATCCTGACAATTCAAAATGATGATGGATCGGTGCCATTTTAAATAATCTTTTTCCTTTTGTCATTTTAAAATATAATACCTGTGCCATAACAGATAATACCTCGATCATATAGATCAATGCAACAATTGGGATAAATAAAGACAGGCGAAGCATCAATGCTGTTGTTGCCACAAATCCCCCAAGTGCAAGCGAGCCTGTATCTCCCATAAACACTCTCGCCGGATATACATTAAATACTAAAAAACCAAGAAGTGAGCCAACCGTCGCACAAGATACCGGCCAGATTCCAGCTGCCAGATCATTATGCCCCATTCCAATGGCTGCCACTGTAAAAAATGTTGCGATCAATACCGTAACACTTGATGCAAGTCCATCCAATCCATCCGTAAAATTAGCTCCATTCACAGTTCCTAACAAAATGATAAAAACCGCTGGGATAAAAAATACTCCAAGGTTTAAATATTTACCATGTGTAAAAGGAATCAGCATCGAAGTTCCTGTCTGCGTGTAATTTATCAAATAATACGCAAAGATTCCTGTGACTATGATCTGCCCAAACATCTTCTGCCAGGCCCGCAGTCCCAGGTTCCTTTTCATAACTACCTTGATGTAATCATCGATAAATCCGATAAATCCAAATCCCAGCGTCACAAACAGCACCGATGATCATCGGATATCTTCTAACATAAAATAACGATGCGATTACGATTCCAAGTAATATGATCAGTCCTCCCATCGTCGGAGTCCCTGATTTCTTCAGATGTGATTCGGGTCCTTCTCCCCGGATAAACTGACCGAATTTTAATTTGTGTAAATACCTGATCATCATCGGGCTAAGAAGTACGCTGATAAAAAAGGCAATTAAAACTGGTTTTACAATACCATAATTCATGTCGCCACCTCATTTGTTCTTGTTTCGTCTACGGTTCTTTTTTATCTGGCGTATATTCTTTATAAATCCCCATGTATGGAAGTGCAGTTTGAAACACACTTCTCATCACAGGGGCTGCGATCGTTCCTCCATAGTAAGTTCCATGTGGTTCATCGATCAACACGATCCCAATGATCGCAGGATTGTCTGCTTTCGCAAATCCTAAAAAAGAAGAAATATATTTTCCATTTCCTCTTGGAAGTTTCTCACTGGTTGCCGTCTTTCCCCCAATGGAAAAACCATCCATCCGGCAGTTTCTTCCTGATCCATCGGAAACAACTGCTTCTAACAATTCTTTCATCGTCTCCGATGTCTGTTTTTTTATGACACCTTCTTTCACTGGATAAAAAAAGCTTTTAATCTTGTTCCATCCTGCTTCTGAACATATCTTCCAAAATGCGGTGTGATCAGCTTCCCGCCGTTGATCACCGCACTGACTGCTCTTAACAGCTGTAACGGTGTGATCTGTATGGACTGTCCAAAAGACATCGTTGCAAGTTCAACTGCACCGACATTCTTCTTTTGATGCATGATCGAAGATGCTTCTCCAGGAAGGTCGATCCCTGTTTTCTCAAACAGTCCAAGCTGGCGGAATGTCTGATACATTCCATCCACACCAACTCTGGCACCGACATCCATAAATACTGGATTACAGGAATTCATAACGCCTTCTTTAAATGTCTCACTTCCATGTCCTCCGACTTTGTGACACCGGATCTTGCGATCCTCCACAATCCGAAATCCTGGACAATTAAAATGATCATTCACGCTGACTTTCGATGATTCCAGTCCTGCAGTCGCCGTTACGATCTTAAAGATCGATCCCGGTTCATAAGTATCATTTAAACAGGAATTCCGCCACTTCTTATTGAGATATTCCTGTTGTTTCTTACTATTTGCCTTTCTTTTCTTTGCTGACAAAGAAAAAGGATCATTCAGATCATATTCTGGAACATTGACCATTGCATAGATTTCTCCATTCTGTGGATTCATCAAGATCATGGATACCTGTTTTGCCTTCTTCTCTTTCTTCACCTTCTTACATGCCTGTACGGCATAATTTTGCAGATTCACATCAAGCGAAATATAAAGATCCCCTCCAGCAACTGGTTCTTCCCTCTCTTCATATGCTCCATCGATTTCTATGCCGCTTCCATCTGTCAGTGTCCGGATCCTTCCAGACTTTCCTTTAAGATATCGATCATAAAAAACCTCCAGTCCAATGATTCCCTGGTTATCTCCTCCTGTAAATCCAAGAACTTTCGATGCCAGGTTATTATATGGATATACTCTTTTGTAGTCTTCATCCACCTTGACCCCGTCAAGTTTAAACTTACGGATACGGTCTGCGATGTCTTTTTCTACATTACTTTTAATTTTTTCCCTTACTGAATTTTTATATACTTTTTTTCGGATCAAAGATTCTTTGATCTTAAGATTCTCAGATAAGACCTTTATTACTTTTTCCCTGTCGGTCACCTGAGAATATATCACAGAGATCGAATAGACTGCTTTGTTCGAAGCGATCTTTACGCCATTTCTGTCGTAAATACTGCCTCTTGGCGCTTTAATCTCCCGGTCTCTTTGATGCAGGTTTCTGGCTAAACTTAAATATTTATCCGCCTGAGCGATCATCACATAAGAAAGTTTTATCGTCACAACCAAAAACCCTGTGAAAAATGCAGCCGTGACAAGCAACAGTTTTTTCTTTGCTTTCGTCCTCATTTTATCTCCATGATCCCTGTCTTAATATAAAGATTATGAAAATAAAATGATGATATTACTTTTTGCTGCTTTTCGCAACATTTAATTCCTTGAGTGATCCTTCTAATACCTTCTTTGCGATTTCAACTGCAAGTCCTGTATTCGTCTGAGAATCCCTCTGAATCTCATCGATCACAACATAAACTAGCACCTGTGGATTCTCCACTGGAGCAAATCCACAAAAAGATACGATATAAGTTCCTGCACTTCTTGGAATCTTCTGTGCAGTACCAGTCTTACCACCAGCTGTATAATCTTTCATCTTTGCCTTTGTTCCAGTTCCTGAATCAACAGTTTCTTTCATGTATTTTCTTAATTTATCTGATGTCTCTTTTGAGATCGTCTGTTTCACTAACGTCGGCTCTATATTGCTGACAACTTCTCCATTACTGCTTCGAAGTTGTTTGACCACATGCGGTTTGTAATAATTTCCTCCATTGATCAGAGAACAAAATGCACTTCCCATCTGGATCATAGAGCAGTTAAATGACTGTCCAAAAGAACTTGTGGCAAGATCTGCGGCTGTCATATCTTTTGCATCATGAAGAAGCGATGCTGTCTGTGCTTCTCCAGGAAGATCGATCCCTGTCTTATTTCCAAAATTGAAATTCTTCTGATATCTTGCGAATACATTCTTGCCTTCTTTAGCTGCAATCTGCATCAATGCATCATTGCACGATAATGAAATACTCTGAGACAACGTGATCAATCCATGTCCGCTTCTATGAGAACAGTGAATAGTATGCGGTCCAACCTTCTGGTATCCATCACAATAATAAGTTTCATTGCCCTTTAAGATTCCTTCTTCAAGACCAGCTGCTACCGTAAATGGCTTATATGTTGAACCTGGTTCAAATGCATTTGATACAATTGGATTCTTCCAGATCTCATTAAATGCTTTTGTCTTTTCTTTCTCACTCATCTTATTAACTTGACTTTGTGAGTATTTCTTTATGAGATTCTTATCATCTCTTGGGCTTTCCAGATTATAGGAAGTAGAATTTGCCATTGCATAGATCTCTCCATTATTGGGATTCATCACAAGAATGCTGCTTCCCTTACTTCCATATTTCTTTTCAAACTTAGAAAGCTGATCTTCTGCCAGTTTCTGAATATTGGAGTCAATCGTTGTGACAACTGTTTTCCCATTCTCTGGCTCCACAATGGAGCTATCCTGTTCTAATTCTTCGTTTAAATATTTATATTTTCTTCCATCGACGCCTGATAAAGTACTGTTATAATACTGCTCGATCCCTCCAGTTCCGATCGTACCATCTGATACAAAGCCAATGACCTGGCTTGCCAGTGACTGATTCGGATAACGACGTTTGTATTTTTCATTAAATACGATCCCTGAGACATTCTCTGCTTTGTCTGAAGCGATAAAATCTTTCAGATCTGCGATCTGACTATAAGAAAGTTCTTCTCGATATACAGAATAGTAAGAATCTTTATGTCTTTTTATAAATTTTAACAGCTTATCTTCATCTAACTTCATATATTTATGAAGTGCATCAATGGTTGATTTCTGTACCTCTTCGGATCTCAAAATATTCTTTGGTTCTAAAACCAATGTATACATCTTCTGGCTGGTTGCTAATGTATTTCCATCACGATCTAAGATATCTCCCCTTTTATACGGAAGCGTTTCACTAGAATAATTCTGCTGTGATAATACCTGTCTTTTGTAAATTCCGTTCTTAAATATACTAAAATAGATCAATCTTCCAATCAGTAGAACAAAAAGAAGTGCTATGATTCCGCACGTGATCATCGTACGTCGTTTCATAGCATCATTTAATCGTTTGATAGGTTTTCTTCTTTTCTTCAAGTTTGCCACCTCTTAGTCTGCTTTTGGTATCTTCCCGTACTGGCGTATGTATTCTGCATCCTGGCTCTCATAACGAAGAGTATGTTTGGAATCTGGTTTCACCATTCCATATTTCTTTGCCGCAGTTTCTACAGTATCAAAACGAATACTCTGTTCAATCTCAAGATTCAGATCTTCATTCTCTACCTGCAGCGTGTTCAACTGTGTCTTTGCATCCGTAAGAGCCGCTTTTTGATTCAAAACTTTCGTACGCTCTGACAGATAAAAGAAACTTGCAACTGCGATCACACAAAGTCCCGCAACTAATACCTTGATAAAGGCCAGATCGATCGACATCGCTCTCTTCTGATTCTGTCTTGTTGACTCCTTTACCTGATGTTCTCTTCTTGGTCTTGCCTTTCTTGTCTTCCTTGGCTGTCTGCGCACTGGCTCTGCAGCAAGATCTTCTATCTTCCTTGCTGTGTTGCCATAGATCATGTTATATCGTTCTTGTCTCGTCTTGTCCATTGATACTCTCCCTTATTCTGCCCTTTCAAATACTCGAAGCTTGGAACTTTTTGCTCTCTTATTGTACTCTAGTTCTTCTTCCCCTGGAATGATTGGTTTTCTTGTTAACTGTTTTCCTTTCGATACGTTGCCACATACACATACTGGGAAGTTTGGCGGGCATGTACAAGGATTCTCATTCTTCTTAAAAGCTCGTTTGACGATACGGTCTTCTAAAGAATGGAAGGTAATGATACATAATCTTCCACCTGGATTTAAAAGATCGATCATCGCATCAATGCTGTCTTTCAATACGTCTAATTCTCTGTTACATTCGATACGGATTGCCTGAAATGTCTTCTTCGCTGGATGTCCTCCAACGGCTCTGACTTTCATCGGAATCGCACCTTTGATGACTTCTATTAACTGTCCGGTCGTCTCGATCGGACTTTCTTTTCTCTTATTCACGATATGTTTTGCAATGTTCTTTGCAAATTTCTCTTCGCCGTAGTCTCTGATAATATGGAATAGTTCCATCTCGGAATATTCATTGACAATATCTCTTGCAGTCAGTGACTGTCTCTGATCCATTCTCATATCAAGCGGAACATCTTCTCTGTAAGTAAATCCACGTTCCTTCTCATCTAACTGAAAGGATGATACCCCAAGGTCTAACAAAATTCCATCGACATGTTCAATTCCAAGATCATGTAACACTTTCGGCATATTTACATAATTATCACGCACGATCGTTACTTTGTCCTTAAACGGTTCTAACCGCTTCGTGCTTGCAGCAATCGCATCCGCATCCTGGTCGATCCCGATGTATCTTCCTTTCTCTGATAGTTTCTGGCATACATGATATGCATGTCCGCCTCCGCCCAGAGTCCCATCCACATAGATTCCGTCTGGTTTAATATGTAGTTCTTCGATCGTTTCGTCTAATAAAACGGAAATGTGTTTAAATTCCATAATCCACCTAATTTATATGCTTAATCCTAATTCCTGCATGCTGGCTGCGATATCATCCATATCCTCATAAGAATTGTTCTCGATCCACTTCTCCTTACTCCAGATCTCGATGCGGTCAGCCATTCCTGTTAATACAACTTCTTTCTTCATCTGGGCAAATTCCCGAAGTGTCGCTGGGATCAAAGTTCTTCCCTGCTTGTCCATCTCACATGGAGCTGCCCCTGCCATGAAAAATCTCGAAAACTTTCTGGCATCTTTATTAATAAGTGGCAAAGTTTTTAGCTTCCCTTGAAAGCTTTCCCATTCGTTTTGTGGGAACACAAACAGGCATCCATCCAATCCCTTTGTCATCACAAATTCCTGACCTAATTCTTCCCGGAATCGTGAAGGAATGATCAGCCTGCCTTTTGCATCAATCGTGTGATTAAATTCCCCCATAAACATGGACATCACCACTTTCCACCACTTCTTACCACTTATAAATTTCATTTTATACGATAGACTTATAAATTGCAAGGAATAATCCACAATCAAATCTTAGTTTTTTCTTAGAAATCCTTGTTTTTTTGCACAAAAAAGAAGGGATTCCCTAAAAGTGGTTTTATTTCCCTTCTTTTTGTGTCTTATTTCGTTATTTTCTTCCTTTTATATATGATAAATGCCGTTCCAAATACTGCAAGGATCAGTGCTAAAATCTGGGATACCCTGATCCCTGTAGATCCGATCATCAGGGAATCGGTCCTTAATCCTTCAATCAAAAATCTTCCGATTCCATAACCAATACAATAAATGGCGATCAATTCTCCATCAAATTTCTTTCTCTTCGTAAAAAAGAAAATGATCAACAGTAGTAAAACAAGATTCCACATAGATTCATATAAGAATGTCGGATGTACCTGAATAAAGGTTGCTGCTTCATTTCCAGATACAACATAAGTTGCCTTATCATACAATCCATTGGATACGATCTCATCAATCCTTCCGTGTTCAATAAAGAAATTTGTCGGAATCTGCATTGCAAATAAACTGTTGGTATATGATCCAAACGCTTCTCTGTTAAAGAAATTGCCCCATCGTCCAAGAATCTGACCGACAAGCAGCCCTTTTACCGTCACATCTCCAAACTGAAGCATAGATAAATGTTTCTTCTTGCAGAAGATATATAATGTGATTGCACCTGCGATCACACCTCCATAAATTGCAAGTCCTCCATTTCTGATCTGTATGATCTCTGACAAACGATTCTTATAATAATCCCATGAAAAGATCACATAATAGAGTCTTGCTCCTACGATCGCCGGAATGATCATCGTGATCAGATAGTCAAAGACTAATTCCGGATCAAATTTATTTTCATGTTTTGCTGCGTAATAGGAAACGATCAATCCAAGCAAGAATCCTGTTGCAATGATCATTCCATAATATCTGATCTCAAACCCTCCAATATTGATTCCATCACCGACATTTTTCAGTACGATCCCTAAATGTGGGAATCTGATTTGATGTTCCATCACTTTTCTTCCTTTCTAAAGCCTCGTTTTGTCTCTTCTTTGTTTTGTTACTCAAATCAAAGATATCTTATCCCATTTCTCTTTTCTTTTCAAGTCGCTTATGGTAAACTATCTACAGTATGACCTTGGATATTTTTTCAAGGTCTGTTTTAAGAAATACCCATGAGAAAGGAAATTAATAGATTATGAAATTAGGAATCGTTGGATTACCAAACGTCGGAAAGAGTACATTATTTAACTCTTTAACAAAAGCCGGTGCTGAATCCGCTAACTATCCATTCTGTACGATCGACCCTAATGTGGGAATCGTAACAGTTCCAGATGCTCGTGTTGATTATCTGGCTGAGAAATACCATTCAAAGAAAGTGATCCCTGCAGCGATCGAATTCGTTGATATCGCAGGTCTTGTAAAAGGAGCTTCCAAAGGGGAAGGTCTTGGAAACCAGTTCCTTGCAAATATCCGTGAAGTCGATGCGATCGTTCACGTTGTTCGTTGTTTTGATGATGGAAATATCGTTCACGTTGATGGTTCTGTAAACCCACTTCGTGATATCGAAACGATCAACTTCGAGCTGATCTTCTCTGATATCGAAGTGTTAGACCGTCGTATCGCAAAATCAACAAAAGGATCAAGAAATGATAAATCTCTTGCTCACGAAGTTGAATTCTTATCTAAGGTAAAAGCTCATCTGGAAGATGGAAAGCTTGCTAAGACATTCGAAGTCGATGATGAAGAAGATCAGGAAATCTTAAATTCCTGCAACCTGTTAACGATCAAACCAGTCATCTTTGCTGCAAACGTTAACGAAGATGAACTTGCTGGAGAAGATAATGATTATGTAAAAGCTGTCCGTGAGTATGCTGCAGACGTTGATGCGAAAGTATTCGTTGTATGTGCTCAGATCGAACAGGAAATCTCTGAATTAGATGATGATGAGAAGAAAGAATTCTTAGAGGATCTTGGATTAGAAGAATCTGGTCTTGAAAAACTGATCTCTGCCAGCTACTCTCTTCTTGGACTGATCAGTTTCTTAACTTCCGGAGAAGACGAGACACGTGCTTGGACGATCAAAGAAGGTACAAAGGCTCCTCAGGCTGCTGGTAAGATCCATACAGACTTTGAGCGTGGATTTATCTGTGCTGAAGTTGTTTCTTTTGAAGATTTGAAGGAGTATGGTACGATGCAGGCTTGTAAGGAGAAAGGGCTTGTACGTCAGGAAGGAAAAGAATATGTTGTTAAGGATGGAGATATTATTGTATTCCGCTTTAATGTATAGAGTTTCTTTGACATAGTCTTTGAATATGTAAGTAAAAATTATAATTGCAATCAAAAAATAGTTGCTGGTGAACAACACGCATTTTATTCATCATTTTTGACCGATCGCTTGTTCGCCGACATTCCTTGTATAACTCGCTTATGGAAGTCCAAAATGACTTCCATATCGCTCAGACAATACACCATGTCGGCTGCAAATCGATCAAAAATAATGATAAAATGCTAATCGTTGTTTCACCAGTAACAAAATGTCAATAGTTTTTTAATCACTTTTTTCCAAAAAAGGCAAAAAAATAGAACGTATAGATTATTTCCATACGCTCTATCTCACATTTCATATTAAATTTTTTGAATTCTACAAACTGGAAGTTCGTAACTCTATTCTTCCAACATAATAGTCTCTTCATGTGTCTGAACATCCTCTGTAGTCGGGTAAGCAGAAAAAAATGCAATATTCATAACTATAAGAACAATACATACAACAATGATTACTGCAAAGGCTATTCCTATCGTTTTCCATATTCTTTTACGTTGACGATTTCTGATTGCCATCTGTTCAGCAATATGTGCTAGTTGCTCTGCATAAGCATTCTGTTTTTCTTCTGTTGTTTGCACATCACTATCTACCTTTACTTCAAGCAACTGACTTGTTTGAACCTCTAATACATCTGCTAATTTTACAAATACTTCAGCATCTGGAACCGAATAGTTTTTCTCCCATTTTGAAATAGTCTGTCTTGTCACATGGAGTCTGTTGGCAACCTCTTCCTGTGTATATCCTTTTTTCTGTCGATAAGTTTTTATATTTTCACCAAGCATCTCTAGTTACTCCTTTCGTTTGATAAAACTAGCATACCGATTAGCCATCAATACATCAAGCAACGCAAATTAACATTCATGCAACGCCCAATATTACAAGGATTCATTAAGTCCTCTATAAACTTGAATTTTGTGTTTTCCATTTGACTTATAAATATTTGCTTGCTTCTCTGATACTCAATTTATCCATCTTGTCTTTATGAGTTTCAACAAAATTTTTTACCCAATCCTGATTTGTCTTAGAATAATCTCTCAGACTCCAACCGATGGCTTTGTTGATAAAGAACTCTGAACTGCCAAAGTTATTCACTAATATTTTTTCAAGCAATTCCGTATTTGTTCGCTCTTTCCTACAAAGCTGGTGGTCAATAGCAATTCGACGCACCCAAAAATCTTCATCTGTTGACCACTCCAACATTAGGTCATTTATTCGTTCATCTGTAAAAGCTATATTCCCGACAATTCTATCAAGTCCGTCTATTGTGTCCCACCATTGATTTGTTTTGATATATTTTTCTATATGAGGTACATCATCGAATTTTAAAAACTTCTGCATTGCCACAAGATAATCCATCACAAAATAATGAAATTCTCTATGTTCATCTGCATAACATCTGTCAAGCAAATCCCAGTCAATTATTTTTTTGCGTTTCTCAAATTTCAGAAAATCCTTGTAAATTGCTTTTCTTTTAGGTGTTGGTAAACCATAAAATGAAAACAAATTCCTCATATACGCCGCCATTTTTACAGCATTTTCATCATCTCTATTTGCTTCAAATTTTTCTTTTAGTTCAAGGTATTTATCCATTTCCATTCCTTTCACACTTACAAATCCCGATTTCCTTGATTCTGCAAACTTTATCGTCTTGTTCCATTCTTATCAAAATTCTTTTTTAATGCTATTTCTGTTGGGAGAATAGACCCAATTAAAGGGATAAGTTGAACACCACAAATAATTCCTCCCATACTCCCAACACAATCTTCACTTTTTCCAATTACTAAAAGCATGAATATTACTGTTATTGGCAACATAACCATTCCACAGACATACCAGACTTTACCGCAATATTTATGAGCAAATTCCCATGTGTCTTTATTCTTCATAGACATCGAAGTCCGATATCCAAATACTGAATTTATTTCCTTTGGAGCCTTTTTCATAAAATATCTTCCAAAACCAATCATCGTAAATGGAAGAAGCAAATCCATAATCAACATAAAAATCCAAAACTCCATTGTAAATCTCCTTTACTATAACTTCCGCTTTGTATTTTCGTTTTTATTCCTTTTTGTGAAATTCTTTCAAATTTAATTCACGTTTCAATTCTTCCTCTGACGGCAGATAGGTGAAATATTTCGATGCAAATATCTGGTGATTATCTTCAGGAAGCGTATATTTTACAATAGAATCTCCCTTATCTGCACAAAGTACAATCCCAATAGGCTGCGTATCTCCTTCATTCATCATTTCACGGGTATAGTAATTCACATACATCTGCATTTGTCCTAGATCCTGATGGGTCAGTTTACCCATTTTCAAGTCAATGAGAACGAAACATTTTAAAATATAGTTGTAAAATACCAGATCAATAAAAAAGTCCTGTCCATCCAATGTAAACCTTTTCTGGCGTGCTACAAATGAAAATCCTCTTCCAAGTTCCAAAAGGAAATGTTGAAGATGATCAATCAATGCCTGTTCATCATTTATACGCATCAAGACACGATAATGTGACCAGCTCAATTCAGGACACAGTGTGTCTCGAATTGGAAAAGTGCAATAAAACTGCCTCATCTTACGAAGATTCGATTTATCAAAACCTTTTCCGAACTCTGCGGTCAGCTGCTCAGAAAGATATTCCAATAATTTCTTTCCGTATTCTGCGCGATCATTTTCTCCACATGCTTTAAAAATCTGTTCTCCAATTTCCCAATAAGTTGTTACCATAGCAGAATTTACCGCTGTGCTTAAACGATGTTGTGCAGACACAATAGAATTACGAATAGAATGATAAGTCTGTTCTGCATTTTGATTTTTTTGTAAATTATAATTCATGCTCTTTACTCCTCTGAATTTCTAAAATAGAACTTACTGTTCTTCTATTGATTCAATATTTTCAATTCGCATCAGCTTAACTACCTGCTTATCTTTTTTCTCTGTATAACAAATTTTTATCCATTCATCATCTGCGTCTATTATCTTGCAGGATAATTCAGTTTTTCCCGCAAAACTAAAAATGAACTCTGATCTGATAATACATTGTTTTCCTACAAGATCATTAATCAGCTTTGACATATATGCCACTCCTCTCTGCTTTTTCTCCAATCGTTTTACTTTCGTTTCTAAACGCTTTACTTTTCCCGGATACGCTGAATAACAAAGTAACAGCAACAATGCTACAATTCCAACCCATTCCATATTATTCTCCTTAGCAAACTTAACGCTAGCATGTCTGTTCCTTAAAATATCTTTTGCCATTCAAATCATATCACACTATCAGACATATTTCCATTTCAATTTACTCAGTCAAGTCACTTCTCTCAGCTACATTTCCTGTCGGCTTGCTTCTGTAACCAGCATCCGGGTAATCTTTTCCTGCATGGTTTCCTTTGCCTCTTCGTTGAATGATAACGGACAATATATACTCATAAGAATTGTTGAAGAAACATTGAAAAATAAAGACTTATAGACAGTCACAGGCGGGGCTTGTAGTAAATGGAATATAGATTTGTAGATAGGCACATCTGATATTGAAAACGGGTGTGCTTTTCTATTGCTGTAAAACAGCATACTAACTCATTTCTGCTTGATTACCATGCACTTATCAGAGCAGGATTTGTCAAAAGCCTGTTGCGAAGCAATGCTCGCACTCTTGATAACACATGAACTGATAAGTATAATACCTAAAGTGGGAATGAATTAACTTAATTCAAAGTTTTCTTGTAATGGTTTCAAGAATGAATTAATTGTTAATTTTAAAGTATTTATAGAAATATTGAGGGTTATGTCAAATCATTCTAAAGTTAAAATTTTGTTTTCTTAATATTTGTTATTATCAATGTACTATGTTAAATTTTATGAAATAATAGTGAAAGGGTGATTATATGTTTAAAAGGTTACAAAAAAATAACAGGATAGAAAATGTACGTCTCGAAGAAAATACAAAGCACTTTATTGATGGTTTTAAAAAACTTGTAGAACAAAATAACCAACCTACAATAAATAGATTAATTAAGTTTATGGCAAATTCTGTACAAGGAGAATTAATTTCCAAATGTTTATATAATGATAGAAATTATGCCGAATACACTAGGTACATTGTTTATAGTTTAGTGTTGAATTTGTCATTTGAAGAATTTCATGAATGCAGTATCAAATTTAATGTAGAAGAAACACCAATAATATCATGTATTTGGAATTATACTAGAATGTTTGATAGTCTAGAATATATTGGAAAATGCAATAAAAATCCATTTGATGGTGATGCACATTCTGGAAATATCAACGCATGTTTAATTAATCCTTTAGGACTTGTCATTGTTGATAATGGTAATCATTCTGTGAATTCTGCAATAGTGCATAATGAAGGGGAAATAATTGCAAATGTTACTGTAGATATATCTCCAGTATTGGAAAAATACAAATTCAATGGAAAAGACTATGTAGATATTATAACTAATGAAAAAATAAATAATAATTTTCTAAAGAATAATTCGGAACCTTTTATTTATACTTTAGGATTATTTTTTGAAATGGCTAGAGTATTAAAAGAAAGGCAGGACAGGTGACACCGTGCGAAGCGAAAGGTGTCGTCCTGTTCCAGCCTTGCAGGAGTGGCTTTAGCCACGACTGCTTTGCCCCCGGTATCTAACAGGGGGCACAAATACGACTAGAAACTGTAATTAAAATTCTTAAAGCACTGATTTCACAAGGCTTTGAGCCACTTTAAAGCAGATGTGACAATTTTGCAAAATGTCACATACCTGTAGTTTTATTTGACACATTAAATTGATTATGATAAAATTTCTTTGTTTTCAAGCAAAGGAGACTGATTATGAATAATTACTATATAACGAATCAACCTAAAAAGAAACTTATCTCTGTACAATTAAATCCGATGAAACATTGTACAGAGTATAGCATATAAAGAAATGCGTAAGATTTCATCGGAAATGTGGCAATGAAGCAATGTACCTTTGTGGGTAGATGGTTTTATTGTCTCTTTTCCGTATGTTATAAAACGTAAGGGATTAAGGCTATAGGCAATGTTTTGTCTATAGTCTTTTGTTATATATTCATAATTTTAGCAGGAGACTATTGCACTTTATGTATTTTGTCTCCTGTTTTTTTATGCTCAAAAACAGAGAAAGGAACATGAAATATGAGTTTATTAGAAATTACAAATTTATCACATTCGTTTAGTGAAAACGTCTTATATAAAAATGCAGATTTTTCATTAAACAAAGAGGAACATGTTGGAATCGTTGGACAGAATGGAACAGGAAAAAGTACGCTGATTAAACTCTGTACGGGTCAGTTGCTTCCCGATGACGGACGTGTTACATGGCAATCCAAAACAAGTATCGGTTATTTAGACCAATACGCTGAGATTAATTTGCAACTTGATATGAAAAGTTTTTTGAAAACTGCATTTTTAAATCTTTATGACTTGGAAGAAAAAATGAATTACTTGTATGAGAACATGCAGGAGGGGGATTTTCAAAACTTAAATACCGCTGCGAGGTATCAAGAAGAATTAGAACGGCAGGACTTTTATCTGATTGACACAAAGATTGAGCAGGTTGCAACAGGTTTGGGGTTGTTGGCAATCGGTTTAGACAGACCCATTGCACAAATGAGCGGCGGTCAAAGAGCAAAGGTAATTTTGGCAAAACTTTTGCTTGAAAAACCGGACGTGTTGCTTCTTGATGAGCCAACGAATTTTTTGGATAAAGAACATGTTGATTGGCTGTCAGAATATCTCTGCGGTTTAAATAATGCTTTTATGGTTGTTTCGCATGATTATGCTTTTTTAGAAAAAATATCAAATCGAATCTGTGATATAGACAATCATAAAATCACAAAATATTATGGTACCTATTCGGAGTTTTTAAGAAAGAAAACTGCCTTACGTGAAGATTATATACGTCAATATTCCGCACAGCAAAAGGAAATCAAGAAAACGGAGGAATTTATCCGTAAAATATAGCAGGAAGAAAATCAAAAATGGCAAGGGGCAGACAAAAGCAACTGGATAGAATGGATAAAATGGAAGCCATTGACCAAAAAGAAATTATACCATTTTTTCATTTTCGTGAAATGCCTTTGACAAATACGGAGCATTTAAACGTCAAGCACTTATCGGTTGGCTATCACTACCCTGTTTTATCTGATATTAATTTTACAGTAAATGGCGGACAAAAAGTTGTGATAACAGGTTTTAATGGCATTGGAAAATCAACTTTATTGAAAACATTAGTCGGACAATTAAGTGCTTTAAATGGTTCGTTTTCTTTTTCAGAACAAGTGAAACTGCGATATTTTGAACAGGATTTACATTGGGAGAATGAGGAAAAAACGCCAATACAGATAGTGTCTGATTGTTACCCGTCACTTACGATAAAAGAAGTGAGAAAAAATCTAGCCTGTTGTGGAATTATGGGCGAACACGCAATGCAGGCTATTGGCACATTAAGCGGTGGAGAACAGGCAAAGGTAAAGATATGCCTGTTAATTCTTACTCCTTGTAATTTTATTATCATGGACGAGCCGACAAATCATTTAGATATTCAAGCAAAGCAATCTTTAAAAATTGCATTAAAAGAATTTAAAGGCACAGTGTTACTTGTTTCCCATGAACCTGATTTTTATAAAGAATGGGTTCAGAAAATAATTAGCATTGAGAATATCATTAAGAAAAGATAACTTGTTAATAATTCTTCTGCCAGAATATTTTTTCAAAAATGAAATTGAAAAATGCTGTGTGGCGGTAATAAAAAAACCGCCATCCACAGTTTCTTATTTGTGTGTCATAATTTATATATGAAAACGATGGTTGAGAGACTATCGTTTTTTTAACGGTATTTCATAGGAGCGTTGAGGCGGTTATAGGAGAACACGCCTTTATGACAAACCTATTCGAGTACATTAATTAAAAAAATCCGTTACTGTTAAAAAAATTTATTTTAATACAATAATTCCCTGCGCTTGTAAATGTGGTTTTTCACATTACACAATAGGAATAATCAAAGGAGTACAAGAACCATATACCGTTGTTCTTGTGCTTTTTTGCTGTTTGAAAATATTTTTAAATCCATTTAAAGACAGGATAACAAATCTCATCTCTGTGGTGAGTGTCAGAGCGGAAAGATGTAAGAATCTCTACGCTTTTACATTGCACAGGAGGTGAGATTATGAAACCTTCTTCATTTGAGAGTGCCATAAGGCTACAGTTTGACTGCCTTATCCGCAAAGTCATAGACAGAACAGTCAAGAATTATTATAGGGAACTTGGCAGACGGGCAAAACATAAAATCCCGTTCTGTGATGTAACAGAAATGGATCTGAACCATGCCGGTGTTATGTTCCAGATGACAAGTAGAGGTATTGTTTATGATTGATTGACAATGCCTTTTTTGTTGCCCTTTTTTCTTTTACACCTTTGGACATTGTGTCCAGAAGTGTCCTGCTATTACTTTTATTATCTCCGTAAATATAACGATAATCCTCACAAAAACAATAATACCACCAATCAGACCTCCAACGATACAATTCAGTGCCAGTATTCCCATACTTCCTGCAATTCCAAAATTCTTCGGCACAAGAAACATACACATTTTTCTGATACCATAGGGACATCCTACCAAAATCCAATAAAGGAAATAATCAAACCCATCTGCTTTATTGCAAACCTCCTTCGTTTATTAAATTCCTGTTCTCATCCCATATCCGTTCCTGTACCGGGTGCTGATGTTTCCGGGACGTATTAACCAGAAAAGACACGCTGAATGCCTATTCAGTTCTGGTATCACTATGGGCAGGCTGTTTCGTTTTCAAGGTTCGTGTAAGAAGTAAAAAAAGATTCTTACACTAAACGAAATGCTCAGAGGGTTTTTTACAGCCCCCTTACTGCATCTTTTTTGATTTCGTGTCATCTTTTTAAAGTTCCTTACACAATCTTTGTACTGACGAAACAAAATACGGACATGTTTTGAAATTGTTTTTTACAAAATACAATTTTGGTCTTTAAGGTAAAAAAATAAGCCTCAAGAGACTTTTTAATCATTTTGGAGCTCCAACTCTTTAAAATTGATTGATTAAGAAGTCTCTTCAAACTTACTACACCAGCAACTATTTTTATTTGAATACGAGATATTCTCTTACATATTTGAAGTTTGTTGACAATAACTATTGATTAACAAAATATATTGGCTAAATTATAACCATTTTTCTAAAAATAATACTGTCATGTTTTAATGTATTATTTTATATATTATGTTTTTAATATTTTAAATATAGTTGCATATAGTGCTACCCCAATAACTACTGCGATCAGCTGTATAATTAAATCTGGTATTAACATTGCTTCCACCTCTATTTAGCTTCTTCTGCTTCCCAGATAATGATATTTCCTTCATCTTTACCTGAGTGTTCTTTTTTTAGTTCTCTGACTTGTTGCTTTGTTACTTTTCCTTTGGCTTTGTCTTTGATCGTTACGCCTTGGTATTTGTTTGTTGTGACTGTGTCTTCTTTCTGCTTGACGGAGTTAGTTTTGTTTTGTCCATAAGTTGTGCCTGCGCCGTATAATGCAGCTGTTAGGCATCCCCCTGCAAGTAGTATTGATAATTTTCTCATATCTTATTCTCCTTAATGTTTTATACTATATCATATCGTATTTTTCATGGAATATCAAATCCCTAATATCTAATAGTTTTTCGACTTATTATCGCACACACAATGGATGCAGCAAGCATTGGTATAATGCTGTCTTGACTTATAATCTGAATCAAATTTCCAACGAAGCAAACAATCATAAATATACTGATTATTTTCGCTGTTTTGGCACCATAGTCTTTTGGATGTCTATGTGCTATAGCCCAGCTGATGACTGCTAGTATTATACATGGGATCATTGTGTAATGGATGCCGTTATATGACAATATATATCCACTATTTCCTGACCAACTGTTGAGACTCAAACTATCCAAAATCATATCTCCAATTGACACCGTCTTCTCATAAAATGGGATACTTAAAAATCCATTAATCATAACCAGTATCAATGCCTCTGTTCCAAATCCTAATTGCTTTTTCAAAAGAATTTTTTGCAACAGGTTCTCTAGGATATACCCGATCAGAAATCCTAATGTATTAAAAATGATATCATCAATATCACCAATTCTTCCTGCAAATACAACTTGTACAAACTCGATCATCAAAGATATCAATGTCCCTACAATTATTGCTTTTCCATAGTTCCATTTTATTTTCTTTATAAATATAGGAACAAAAAGTCCCATTGGCAGAAACATTAATGTATTTAACAGCATCAATTTCCAGCTTTCATTCACAAATGGTACAATATTCCAGGCTGTAAATCCTCCATATGACCATGATGTGATGTCTAATACTCTCGTGACCATGCCAACGGTTGCTATGTAAACCAAAAATATGTATTTTATGATCCATCCTGGCTGACATATAATCTTTTTATTATATCGTAAATAGTAAATTGTGCTTATGACTGCAAATGCAATCGTTGCCATAACAATAGCTTGAGCTAGATAACTACTCCCAAGCAGAATTTTCTCCATCATGTTCTTTTCTCCTTTAATCCAATCATTCCTGCACATAACAAAAATACTATTATCATATAAGCCACAAAATCAGAAGAATATATTTGAATTATTTTTATGTGTTTAGGAAACAAGAACCGCAAAAATACATTTGCAAATATACTCCCACTTGTACATAGAGCTACTGTTTTATATACCAATGTTTTCACTTTTCTTGTATTCACAGCCAGTACTTTATATACAACGATGAATTCTAGTAGCAAATTTAAACTCATGAATATCAATGCTTTTTCAGTTGTCATTGGTAATAAATTATTTGATTTCCATTTCATCTGCGGTACCACATAACGATAACCTGTCTCCCTGCGTATTCTTTTTAGCAAATTACTTATTTGACGATACTCTTCCTCATTCTTATAACAAAAATAACCTGAACATTTTACTGACATTAATATTTTTTCATTCTCTTGTTTCATTGTTTTCATTTTACTTACTGTTGGCATAATCAATGTTTCATCAAGATTTAATTCCGATGACAACCTAGTATTCTTATGTAAAAACCCAACAATTTTAAACGTACAATTTTCAGTTCCCAAATATCCTGCCTTAATTTTCTGATTCAAATAAAAAACTTTTTGATAATCATATCCTGCAATTAATGGAATCTCTTGATTCAAAGGTCTTTGATACTCTTTTGAAGTAAAGCAACGACCTTTTTCAATATGTTGTTCTATCTTCTTTTCACTTATCATTTTCTCTGGCATCTGAAGTACAGGTAAATTTGTGAGATATCCATCTTCCGTTTTGTCATTATATGATCCAGATGCAAGTTTTTCATTCCCACAAAAATATTCATGATAAGATAGAATCTGTCTGGAATATTCTCTGTATAACTCTGCTTTTTCTAATTCTTTATATATTTCTTTTAAAATACTGAGAGAGTTTTTCTGATGAAGGAATTCCATATAGCTAGAATTTCTATTATCATATTCATCTGATAACTTCCATACTCCAGGGTATTCTATCTCCACTTGTTCATTATGACGATCAATCTTATTTTGATACGAATATATAACAATTCCCAGTAAACACCCAATGCTTAATATATAAAATACCATAAAACGAACTATGTGTTTCCTCATTTATCATTCCTCCACACAAATCGCTATTCCTATTTTTATCTTCTTTTTATAACGATTTTCAACGAATACTTTATATTTTCCATCTTTTTTCACATAAAAGTCATGTATAATATCGACCGCATGCATCACATATCGTTCTTTTCCTGTCTCATCTATAATTCCTGCCACAAAATCCTTATCGTCTCTTTGTATTTCTTTAGATGAAAAAACGGTCAGCTCAATTCTCTCACCTTTTTTTAATCTCAGCTCTTTTGTTTCTAACCTTGTTTTGGCATTTACTGGCTGAACTACATCTATTTCTTCTCCTTTTTTGATATTTTGTTTTAGCTTTGTAACTGCTAAGTTTGTCCCGATCCTTTTTGCAGTATATTCTTTCAAATCCATTGTATATTCTGTCTCTTCTTCAGGAAGATCCTCTTCTATTTCCGTTGCCCAGACTGTTTCTACATAAATTTTATGATAGCCGATCGTGCTTAGAATAATTATCGCAACGACCACGAAAGATAATCCTATACAAAGGAATGTTCCTGCCATTACATTCCTTGTATTTTTGTTTTCAATTGATTTAATTCTTAAAATTCGTGTCTTTAATTGGCTTTTGTCTTCTCCTAATGCTGCGCACAGATATGCTCCTTTTGCAAATGGTGATATTCCGATTTCACAGATCGTCGTAAAATATCTTTTTTTGCTTTTCATAATTGTGATTGATTCTAAATCGCAGTATGTTTCATTCCAGCTGTCTACATCCATATCTAATTGTTTTACTAATGGATTCCACCAATGAATGACCCTTACAAGTCCGCATAACTGTTTCCACAAAATATCTTTATGCTTACAGTGAATCAACTCATGGATGCATATAATCTTTAATTCTTCTTTGTTATATTCTCTTTCTGGAAGCAAAATCATCGGTTTTAGAAATCCGCAAATAATCGGTACCACCAATCCATATACGGTTTTGATTTCGACATTTCTACAAACACCTACTTCTTCTTTCCATTGATTCTTGCAATCTAAAATAGATCTGCTGCATACACATGCCCTCTTTCGTAATTGATTCATTTGTGCCTGAATACGTATTGTTTTCAGTATAGCTTTTAAAAATCCAATCGTCCAAATGATTCCTACAACAAAAAATACCCATCCTACCAATGGAGACAGTGCAAACATCGTATAATCTTCTTCATATACATAATAAATGAAATAGATCAATACAATTACAATTGGCATCAGAAATGATAAAACTGCTCCTCTAAAACAGTAATGCACATACTGATCAGTCCTTTTTTCTCTAGTCGCTGCCTTATCTTGCGAAAGCACATATACGAAATACTTCCCACCAAACCATTCAGCAGTATCATACTGATGACATAAATATATATTTTTTTAATCATCCAAATCATTGATCAAATCCTTTAATTCTTCTTTTTCTTCTTTTGATATTGTGTGTGTTAACGTCTGAACCAATTCCTTCACCGACCCATCATGCCAAAAATCCTTCATCAATTCCATCTGTTCTTCACGATACATTTCTTCTGTAATCTTTGCTGTGATATAGCTGTAATTGCCTTTCACTTGTGTATCTACGAATCCTTTTTTCTTTAATTTTGTGATATATGTCTTTACTGTGCTTCTTGTATATTTCCTGTCATATATTTGATCTAGATAATCGATAATTTCATATACCGTAATCCCATCCCCAAGTTTCCAAATACTTTTCATGATAAGTATTTCTACTTCTGATAATTCTATTAATTTCATTGTTCTTCCTTTCATTTAGACTGGTTATTATTGTAATCATTATATAGATCAAACCTATCTTTGTCAAGATTAATTATAATTATAACCAATTTGTATACAAAAACTATCTTTGATTTTTCACTTTTGTCTTTTTTTCAGCCTTCGCATATCCATTTTTATTGACTCATACATATTCAACACGCTAAAAAAAGACCAAATAAAATCCGACCCAAGGAAGTCTGGTCAGATTTTCTAGCTTTG
>ENA-OQCO01000048-OQCO01000048.1-human-gut-metagenome-genome-assembly--contig:-NODE-48-length-61215-cov-6.620744_pt1 | contig 61215 bp, 60 predicted proteins | sample MGYA00242500_ERZ504582 | MGnify/ENA primary metagenome ERZ504582 (study PRJEB26092, sample SAMD00036346) | human gut metagenome | host: Homo sapiens | study: EMG produced TPA metagenomics assembly of... | reverse complement strand
CTCGCAGGAGGAAAAGCTGGAACGCGAGTTTGCAAAGGAGATCCATATTCTCACCGCAGATGAACGGCTGCGCTCCATTGCAAAGGATTTTGTGGAGCATTACTCTGACCTTTGGACCAGCGGCAAGGCGATGCTTGTCTGCCTGAATAAGGTCACCTGTGTGCGGATGTACAACTATGTGCAGGAATGCTGGCAGGCAAAGATCAGGGAGCTGGAAGCCCGGCAGGGCACAGCGACCCAGCAGGAAGCACAGGAGCTTGCCCGCAAACTGGCATGGATGAAAGAAACCGAAATGGCAGTGGTGATCAGTCAGGAGCAGAACGAGGTGCAGACCTTCAAAAAGTGGGGACTGGATATTCTGCCGCACCGTGCCAAAATGGAAAAACGAGAGCTGGATAAAGAATTCAAGGACAGCAAGAATCCGTTCCGGGTGGTGTTCGTCTGTGCCATGTGGCTGACGGGCTTTGATGTAAAGTGTCTGTCCTGTCTGTATCTGGACAAGCCGTTGAAAGCCCATACCCTGATGCAGACGATTGCTCGTGCAAACCGTGTTTCGGGAGGGCAAGAGCAACGGCTGATCGTGGACTATATTGGTATCGTAAAGGCGCTGCGCAAGGCTCTGGCAGATTATACGGTCAGCAAGAACAGCCCGGCGGGCATTGACCCAACGGTGGACAAAACGGAACTGATTCAGCGCATCCGCACGGTCATCGGAAAAACGGACGGCTTTCTGGCAGAACACGGGTTCCGGCTGCAGGAACTGGTGGATGCACAGGACTTTGAGAAGATGAGCCTTGTGCAGGATGCAGTCAACGCGATGTGCGAGACGTTGGAAACCAAGAAAACCTTCCAGACCTATGCGTCTGAACTGGCGCGGCTGTTCCGCTACGCAGACCGTGACGATGTGGACGATGCCGTGCGCGCCCGGAAAAAACGCAATTCTCGCCATCTACGAGGGCTTGCAGCAGAAGCGGAAACATGCGGACAATACCGACCTGATGGTGCAGATCAACGGCATCGTCAACGAGTACATCCATGTGGAAAAGCCGCATCAGGAGGCTTTACCATCCCGGCAGTTTGACATCAGCAAAATTGATTTTGAGCTGCTGAGCCGGGAGTTTGCCCATACCCGGCGGAAGAATCTCTTGCTGCGCGATCTGGATGAACTGGTAAACCAGCAGCTGGCGAAAATGCTGTTTGCAAACCCGCAGCGCATTGATTATTATGACCGCTATCAGGAGATCATCGATGCCTATAATGCAGAGCAGAACCGGGCAACCATTGAGAAAACCTTCATGGATCTGATGGAGCTTGCAAGTTCACTGGACACGGAGCAGCAGCGCTATGTGCGTGAGGGCTTTTCTAGCGATGAGGAGCTTTCAGTGTACGATTTGCTGTTTTCGGAGAACCTCACGAAGCAGGAAATTGAAACGATCAAGAAGGTGTCTGTGGACTTGTTGACAAAAATCAAACAGCAGATTGCCAAACTCGACCATTGGACGGACAAGCAGGAAACTAAGGCGATTGTGGATAACCTGATCCGTAAGACCCTTTGGCAAGAACTTCCCAATAGCTATGATGTAAGCGATATCCAGACCTACCAGAAGAAAATCTACGAGTATGTATATATGCGCTACCCGGAAGTAGCATAACGCAAAAATCACCCCAGAGAGAACGCACAAGAGGCTATTCTCTCTGGGGTGATTGCGTATCAAATCATCTTAAAATGCTTCAACGCCTCCACAATCGCATCCTCTTTTCCTTCGGACACTGGGGCTGCTTTGCATTCTCGTTTTTCGCTTTATGGTAATTCTCACGCTCGATGATGCCGTGTTTCTGCTTCACCTGTGCGATATAGAGATTGGATACCTTCAACTGATGGTGTTCCCACACATAATCCCCGAATCTCGTTGTAAGTCGCCTTGCTTTCTGCAGCGGTCACATCCAACTCGTCCATGCTGACGTCCACTTCGATGTGCCGCTCGACATTGAGTTTGGTCAAAAGGAGAACCGATTCAACGGTATTCCCTTTGTCCCACAAAAGCTCCGTAACTTCCCCGCCATCCTTGAACACCGGAAAATTCAGACCAATCCGCTTTAGCGGATATTCAGACTCGTCATTCCTGTAAATTTCAATTTCCTTAATCAAGGCTGTGACCACATTTCTCTTTTCTTCGTCATTTATTATATTATAAACGCAGTCGAAGTTCACCATGATTTTGTAAATATTCTCAAGAGTAATTGCCTGCTGCTTAATTGCATCTCGCCGAAGTCTAGCATCTTCGATTTTTTCCTCCAGCTCAACAATGACATCATATAGGGAATCTAACCGCAAGGTCATATCATGGAGCTTTCGTTCCCGGTATTTTGCATCAGCAGGGAGACTGTCAATTTCCCGTTCCAATCTTGTTTTATTCAGATCAACTTCCTTCAGCTTTGCCTGATAACCCTCCAGTTCTTTATCCACTGCTTTCGTGTCAATCTGAACGCCAATCCGTTTTTTAATGGCCTGGGCATATTCCTCATTCCTTACGATCTCACGAATTGCCTCAATGACCATCGGTTCAATATCGGTCTTTCAGCATTGCCTTATATTCACAATGCTTACCCCGTACCATCCTATTCCGACTACATACATAATAGTAAATTTCTTTGTAAGTGCCATCTTTATTTGTCCATGCGTGTTTATTCGTATACATGGGACTTCCACAAACCGGGCATTTCAGCAGACCGGATAACAAATGAACTCGATCCCGCCCAATTTTTGACGGTTGCTTTACTCCGGTTCTAAGACGCTTGGCATGAGCCTTTTCCCATACCTCCTCACTAACGATTCCTTTATGCTGTCCCTCTGTCAGAATGTAATCGTCATTTCTTTTCATCTGGTAATCGTTTTTTGTGCCTTTGACTTTTTCCTTCGTTCTCCGTCCATAGGCAATTTTACCGCAATAAACCGGGTTATCCAATATCAGTTTAATAAAATGTCCTGTCCAATCCTCTAATGTGCCATTCTGCCTCGGAATTTTCCGTATACCTTGTAAGTTCAACTGATTCGCAATACCACCCAAACCGATTTCCGATGAAGTATATAATTCAAAAATCTTCCGTATTGCCACAGCCTCTGTTTCTTCAATCATCAGCTTGTTATCTTCCAGTGTATACCCGTAGGGAGCAAAGCCACCATTCCATCCACCTTGCCGTGCCTTTTCGCGCCGCCCGTTCATCGTCTGCTCGATAATATTCTCACGCTCAATCTCAGCCACAGCAGATAGTACAGAAATCAAAAGTTTTCCGCTTGTCTGAGAGGAATCAATCCCTTCTTCTATGCAAATCAGATTTACACCATAAGATTGAACCAACTCCAAAGAGTTAAGTATATCTGCTGCATTACGACCAAACCGTGACAGCTTATACACTAAAATATAGTCAATGTCCAAGCCATCCTCAATATCTCTGAGCATTTTTTGAAAGGCAGGCCGTCCCTCAATGGATTTACCGGATTTACCGGCATCTTCATAAGTATCAACAACGATCATTTCCTCACGATCCGCAAATCGTGTCAGCATATTTTTTTGACCTTCTAGGCTGTATCCGTCCACTTGCATCTCTGTGCTGACCCTCGGATACAAAACACAGCGTTTTCCATATCGGTTCATAATTCATACCTCCAAAATTTACTTTTGGAAAATATCCTATGTAAAGCTGCGATTCTCACGCAGCTCCGTCAACCTCGCCCAGCACTCTCATACCATATTTCTCGATGATATGTGCCAGCGAAGTGATAAACGCTTCAAATTTTTGTTCCGCCAGAAGTTCTTCTGACCGGATTTCATCTGAAGGAATCAATGCGCTTTTATTCTGGATATTCTCCATTCAGAATCACCTCCGCAATTCCTAACGAAATTATAACTCTACTTGCACAGCCTGAAAATGATACGCCCTTTCGGCACTTTTATGTAATCCCCAGACTGCACAAAAGCGTCTTGTTTATGTTTTCCATGTCATCCTTGTTTAGATGGCCAATATAGTTTTTTAACCTCGACTTGTCGATTGTTCTGATCTGTTCCAGCATAACAACAGATGGTTTCACCAAACCGCATCTGTCATTTAAGTGGTAATGCGTGGGGAACTTTCTGCTTTTTTTGCTTACACTGGTAATTGCTGCAATAATAATCGTAGGACTGAAACAATTTCCCACATTATTTTGAAGAATGAGTACAGGGCGAGAGCCACTTTGTTCAGAGCCGATACCAGGGCTTAAATCAGCCGAATATATGTCACCTCGATGGAATTTTTCAAACATCACTCTCGCCTCCTTAATATCTTAATACTTAAACAGCCGCACCAGTCTGAAAGAAATCTTCGGATAAAAATCTGGTGCGGCTACTGTTATTCTGTTCGGATTACTCGTCATATTTGCCACGCCCCCTGACGATGGGAACACAACAGGTCTCCGCTGGCGCGGCTGTCATAACTCCGCAGCATCGTTTGTATCGTGTGCCACAGGGTTCCCCCCAAGTCTTTGGCGGGCCGTGAGGAAGTATCTTTAAGCCCCCATGCAGTCATCGCGCCGGATCTGCCACAATCCGTTTTATGAAATCGTAGATCGCTCCGAAGCAGTTCTTTCATCACCTCCCTGACTGCTCCATCTTCGCGGCGTTTCACATTCGCTCGTACATGAGTTATGTACCTGTTGTGCTGTCTATTCAGTTTTCAAAGATCTTGAGGTCACGAGGATAGCGTGTCCTTCTAATAACCGTGAGGCTTTGAGCCTTTCTTTCAGGGGCGTTACAGACGATTTTTAAGGAAAGTCTCCATGTTCCGAAGGCCGCGCTGGATAGATTCGCTGACCGATGCAACGCTGACTCCTTCGCTCTTGGCAATCGCTGATTCTGTCAGTCCCAGGAAGTAGTAAGCATAGATGCGCTTGGCCTGCTTGTCCGGCAGAGCGGCAATCGCAGCGTGAAGCTGCTCCATCGTCACTTTGCGCTCATACAGCTCACAAGGGGTCATGGAAACGAAAAGGGCATCATACTCAATTCCGTCTCCGCGATCCAGAGAATAATGCGCCTTGTGGTAATATGTACGGCGGCGGTATGCGGCCTCCAGACGGTCATGCTCTTTCATAACAGCGGCTACTTCATCAGGAACCTCAATAATGTAATCGGTCTTATAAAAATCGGGATACTGCTCCCGCAGATTGATCTTGGTCATAATTTCCTCCATTTCAGTTGTTAGGGACAAAGGGCAACCGAAATGGCTATGGCGGAGAGCGACACCGGGGATGTTCGGGAAAATTCCCGTAAAATCGACAAAGAAAAACGTCAGACGGCCTTAATAGCTGTCTGACGCATTTTGTATGATGTGTTGTACGATTGTGCGGATTATTTACGCTTGATTGCGCGTGTCCGTGTGTATAATTTCTCTTTGGTAGGTCATTGATTTTTTTAGGTAATCATCTACCTGAAAACCATAATTCTGCTGAAATAAATAACCGCCCATCGTAGACTCCTCAAACGGCAGTCACGGGCGGTAATGGAAATATACCCTGCCGTGAAAGGCCGTTTTTTTTATTGGCCTCCCGTCAGCTTTTATGTATATTTTATCTTTCAAAAGTGCATGATAAACACATATCAATACGCGTGATTGGGTGATGGTAACTTTCTCTTACGCACGATAGAATGTAATAGAGGTGAGCAATCATGCCGGAAGATGTATTTGTGTATTTGGGACAGTGCCTCAGAGATGCAAGAGAAGAATGTGGACTGACCCAACAGGAGCTTGCGGATCAAACCGGCAGAGGGCTTCGTCATCTCCAGGACATTGAAAAGGGCAGGAAAAATCCGTCTTACGATGTACTGGCATCCTTTATCAAGCGATTAGGCATTTCTGCTAATGAGCTGTTTTATCCTGACGCTTCGGAACAGGAAAAGCAAGTACAGCATTTCATGGGAAAGTTTCTGGCCTGTACCGAGGATGAGCGGCAGATTATCTTGAAAACACTGGATTGTATGGCGGAGCAGTTTATCAGCCGACGTTACAAATCCTCCGATCCGCAAAATTATGAATAAAACCAGCAGGGCAAAATGCAATTTTGCAATTTGTTTCTGTTGGTTTTATTTTGCCTCCGGCAGTAGACGTAAATTTTCCTAGCCCCATCAATCGCTGCTATTTTGTTTCCGGTATTCAGCCGGTGCAATCTTCATGACATCTCGAAATGCTGTTGCAAATTTACTCTGATTCTCATATCCAACCTGGCTGGCAATTTCTGCTATGGTTGCCTGCGTCTGACGAAGCAGAGCAGCGGCCTGTTTCATGCGGTACACTTTCATATAGGTTCCAATGGGCTGTCCATAAACTCCCTTGAACGTATCCTTTAAGGTTGCCGTATTGATAAGATACTCTTTGGAAAGTTCCTCAATCGTTGGCCGTTCCTGCAAGTTGGAGATAAGCCGCTTGTGAATGTCCCGTACAATCTCCACCTGGGGAGAAGTATATAACTCTCGCTGCTTTTCTTTATTTACATCCACCATACACAAGAATAAGAGAAGCTCCTGCACCTTCAGCATGAAGTATGGCTTTTGCAGGCGATCCGGTACGGAATACAGTTCAGAAAAGATATGCTCAATCTCATCCTTGGCCCGCATGACAAAGCATGAGCCATCGGCACAAAATTTGTTTTTGAAATCTGCAATACCAATACCGCTCTCGGCGAGGATTCCAGGCGGATTTTGAGAAACCAGCTCCAGATCAAGCACTACTGAGATTCCGCGATAATGTCTCAAAGGAAAGGCCATTTCAGAAGCACAGTTATCCATTGTATGAATGGAAAGATCCCCTTCTCCGAGGTACAGGCAGGAACCGCTTTGCAATACGCTCCCTTCACGCCCTTCCCGGCAATGATTGATCTCCAGCACATTCTTATCAATGGTTCCGTCCCAATAACAACTCGTTGCTTCAAAATCATTGTAAATAAGCTGGATACCGGGATAAACCTGATAGACTGTCATAAGCCCCAGGCCATCCTCACAGTCCATTTTATAGACGGTGCAATATCCGTCATTATCTTTTGGAATAATCGCAGATAACCCCGTAGCATTGGTGATAGGGTTTTTGTTCATAGTATTCATTCCGTTATCTCGTATTTGTTCTTCCAGGATTCTCCTGGCGTCTTTTATTATATAGTTTTTTCTCATTTTATACCGCTCCAATCGGCAGGATGTGCAATCCAATCAGAAAGCAAATTCTATTATAGTGCAGCCCTGCCGAATGTGCAAATATACGAAAAAGCCGATGCCCTCCAAAACGGAAAACATCGGCTATATGCGGGATTTTATTTGCTGCAATATTCCTTTCCTACACAACCGGAACAACTGCCGCTACAACAAGAACCATTTTTGCGGTTCTTATGGATTTTTCGCACAGCCCATATTGCATCGAACACAATCCCGATAAGGATTATACCAGTAACAAGCATCTAAAACTCCTTTCTGACTGGAAACTCACAACTTATTAGCTTTGGGTCTCCGATCCTCTTTTCAAAATCCAAAGTCCAAATGCGACCACTGATAAAATGGCCGCTGAACGAAGCACTTTTCCAAACGTCATATTCATACCTCACAGCAAAAGTCCAACACGATAAACCACAAAAGTAACAGCCCAGGCCACAACCAACTGGAACAGGGCCGAGAACAGCATCCACCTTGTACTGCCGGATTCCTTGCGAATTGTAGCCAGGGCCGCTGCACAGGGAACGTAAAGCAGGCAGAAAATCATCAGGCAAAACGCATTGAGCTGTCCAAAACCGGCTGCACCCAGGATGCCGACCAATGTATCCATTCCCGCGCCGGAGTTGATATTGGGAATCCCAAACAGAACGGCACAACTGGACACCACAACCTCTTTTGCAGAGATGCCAGCAATCAGAGCAACCGCTATCTGCCAGAATCCCAGTCCAATCGGTGCAAAGATCGGTACAAGCCAATGGCCCAGGATAGACCCGAAGCTGTCTGCCATTTCCGTAGTATAGCCATGCGGCCCAAAGTTCAGGATCACCCACATAAGGATAGATGCTACAAAGATGGTAGTACCTGCTTTGGTAAGGTAGTCCTTTACCTTTTCCCATACATAGATTGCCACAGTTCTGGCGCTGGGGGCCTTATATTCCGGCAGCTCAATCAGCAGATAATTTTCCGATTTTCTCCGGTCAATCAAATGGATGATCGCCGCTACCAGGATAGCGACCACCAGGCCGATCAGGTACATGGAATAGGCCACGAGCATGGCGCGTTCCTGAAAGAACATCTCGGCAAACAAGATGTAGATTGGCAGACGGGCGCTGCAACTCATAAAGGGCGTAATCAACATGACCTTAAAACGGTCACGCCGGTTTTCCAAAGACCGTGAAGCCATGATTGCCGGAACAGTGCAGCCAAATCCCAAAATCATGGGGATAAATGCCCGTCCGGAAAGTCCCAGCTTGCTCATAATCCCTTCCATGACATACGCAACACGGGCCATATATCCGCTGTCCTCCAGAAAAGCCAATGCCAGAAACAGAATGAAAATGTTCGGCAGGAAAGTCAGGATACCGCCCACACCGGCGATGATGCCGTCTACCAGCAGGGAGCGCAGCACTTCATTGACCCCGACAGCAATCAGTCCATCGCTTATCAATGCCGACAGGCTCTCAATTCCTAATTCCAGGAATCCTTTCAGCCAATCGCCAATGGTAAAGGTCAGGAAGAACACCGCCGCCATGACAACGAGGAAAATCGGGATGCTCCAAAACTTATGCGTCAATACACGGTCTGCCTTTTCCGTCAAAGCGTCTTGACGATCCTTATTGACCAGAACCTCCCTGATGATTTCCTCAATAAAATCATACTTCTCATTGATAATGTCGGATTCATAGTTCCGGTCGATCACATCCGGCATATTGACCGGATAACGTGCAGAGATTTCCTTATCCTGCTCCAGCAGCTTAATGGCGTGCCAGCGGTAATTGGACAGGTTCGGATATTTCCGCTTCAGCTCTGCCATGATAAGATCAATCTTGTCCTCAATAGCATCACTGTAAACCATTGCGTATTCTGAATGGTGGTCGTGCCGGTGTTTTGGAGTATATTTATGATGATGAATCAGACACTCCGGATCTTTACAGTCTTTATGGTGCGCGGCTGCATGAAGTAGCACATCCAGTCCTGTCCGTTTTCTGGCTGAAACTGGAATGACCGGGATGCCCAGCATTTCCGGCAGTCTGTGTGTGTCAATCTCCATGCCGCGCTTTTCCACAATGTCCATCATGTTCAGCGCCAGCACAACCGGCTTGCCCAGCTCCAAAAGCTGCAAAGTTAAGTATAGGTTTCGCTCCAGAGCGGAAGCGTCCGCAACATCAATAATCACATCGACTTCATCGCTTAGTATAAACTGTCTGGATACCTGTTCTTCCATTGTGTAGGAGGTCAGGCTGTAAGTGCCAGGAAGATCGACCAGTCGAATATTCAGATCATGGTCTTTAATGGCACCCTCTACTTTCTCAACGGTTACACCTGGCCAGTTTGCCACTTTCAGATTTGCACCGGTGTAAGCATTGAAAAGTGTTGTCTTTCCGCAGTTCGGATTTCCGATGAAGCCGATAGTCAAATTTTCTCTCATCGGAATTTACCCCACTAAAATATTCTTTGTGATATTGCGCCCAAGTGCAAAGCGTGTTCCCCTGACTTTCACAATCAGGACACCCCGACTTTTGCTGTTCAGAACAGCGATAGAGGTCCCACGGGTCATCCCAAGGGCCTCCAAACGCTTTTCTATATTGACAGGCAGATCAATATCCTCAACTTTATATTCATTTCCTATTTTTCCATCGCAAAGATACATGAACGCTCCCTCCTCACCGATTTACGGAAGAAGTCTCCGGCAGCTTGCCAAACTCATAAAGCATCATAGAAACGGTAATAACCACCAGAATTGCGTCTGTCAGAGCAATCGCCAGCCATACGCCACGAATACCCATGCCGCCGATCATCGGAAGAACCACGCAGAGAGGAATAAACAGAATGATCTGGCGGAACAGCACCAGCCAAGTTGCCTTTTTCGCCTTGCCCAAAGACTGGAACAGGGTTACGGCAATCATAAAGCTGCCTTGCAGGACATAAGTGCTGAACATGATACGGAAGTTGGTTGCACCCGATGCCGCGATACCCGGCGTTGTCAGGAACATGGATAAAATCTTCTCTGGAAACAGCTCGGCAGGAATATAGAACACCAGCGACAGCAGCGTTGCAGCAGTAATAAAAACCCTGGTCAGCGTCTTTACCCGGTCATAGTCCTTTGCACCATAGTTTGTACCGGCGGCAGGCTGGAATCCCTGACTGATCCCCCACAGAGGAACGAAAGAGAAATTCCAGAAGCGGAGCGCCGCACCTAAAAGAAGCTGTGAAGTTTCCCCGCCATAGTTCGATGCCACACGATAGATCACTGTCTGCTGTACCAAGGTCAGAATCTGCATCAACAGAGCAGATACCCCGACAGAAAGAACCTGGGGAAGCAGTTCTCCGTCAATGCGGATGCGCCCAATCTTCACATGAGGACTTTTTTTCTTGAAATACCACAGCGTAATTGCAGCCTGGACAAACTGGGAGAAAATCGTTGCATAAGCAGCCGCCTCAATGCCCATACCGTAGGGATTCAGGATACTGATAAAAATAGGGTCAAGAATGATATTCAAAATAGCGCCGCTGGCAATAATCGTCATTGCCTTTTTAAGCTGGCCTTCTCCGCGAATGACCATGTTTGCACTTTGAAAAAAGTTTACAAACAAGGAACCGGCAAAGATAATCCGTAGATATTTTTCCGCATAATTCAAAATGTTGTCGCTGGCTCCGGTCAGGGACAAAAGCTGGCGGGTGAACACCATGCCTACCACTGTATAGATAACGGACAGCAGAAGAACCATAGCAACCAGGTTGCCCATGATCTTCTTAATTGTGTTTTCATCCTTCTTGCCGATAGCGCGGGACAGTACCGATGCAGAACCCACGCCCAGCATGGCCGCTGAACCGGCATTGATAAGCGTCAAGGGATAGGATACCGATATGGCTCCCATCTGCACGTCACCGACCATCTGGCCGACAAAGATGGAATCCATCATGTTATAAAGCCCAACGACCACCATGCCAAGAACCGCAGGGATGCTAAGTTCAATCATCAGCGGCCAGGGGCTTTTTGTTAAGAGCTTTGTTCTTGTGTCAAGTGCCTGTTTCATCACTCTATTCCTCCTGGTCTATTTTAATTTCGAGGTATCCAGCAAAGCGCGCCAGTGACGTGCCTTGCTGGATTAGCCATATCTAACTAACCACTTAAAGTATATAAAATCCGGGCTTCTTTGTACGCTCCCAACCGCAGGATTTACAATCCAATCTGAAACGAATTTAGGAGCGGAAAGGACATAAGGCCCTTTCCGCTCCCGTTGTTACTGTATCATTTTTTCCAGTAGTTTCAGGGCTTCCTCAAGTTTTGGATTTACGGCGTCCGTTTGCAGGGCCTCCCGGACGCAGCTTCGTATATGGCTTGCAAAATCTGCTGATTGGCGCTTTTTAATAACGCCTGTGTAGCAAGAAGCTGATTGGAAATATCCACGCAATAGCGATTTTCCTCAACCATTTGCAGGATACCGTCAATTTGTCCTCTGGCGATTTTTAGCTTGTGAACAATATCGCCTTTCTTGGCCTTCATAAACGGCCCGTTACTGGATACTGACGAGCTGATAGCCAGCGTCCTCAATAGCAGCTTTCAACACAGCATCCGGCACATCCTGGTCAAGCTGCACCTGGGCCGACTTGCTCTCCAGGTGAACGGCCACATCCTTGATGCCCTGGATGTCCCGCAGCGCCTTATCAACGTGTTTCACACACATTCCGCAAACCATACCTTCGATGTTCAATACTTTTTCCATGTGAATTGCTCCTTTTCGTTCTTCTTTTACTGTTGTCTGTTCGTACATAGGGTCTGAATCCAGTTCTGTATTGGCCTGATGCTTCGCCTTGAACCACCGCAGACGCAGGGCATTGGATACCACGAATACCGAACTAAAGCTCATAGCAAAAGCGCCGATCATGGGGTTCAGCTTCAACGCAAAGGGCAGATAGAACACGCCTGCCGCCACCGGGATACCGATGATGTTGTAGATAAACGCCCAAAACAGATTTTGCTTGATGTTGCGGATAACCGCCTTACTAAGCTGGATTGCCGTAGACACATCCAGCAGATCGCTTTTCATCAAAACAATATCCGCTGACTCAATCGCCACATCCGTTCCGGCTCCGATAGCGATACCAACGTCCGCTCTGGCAAGGGCCGGAGCATCGTTGATACCGTCACCGACCATCGCCACTTTCTTCCCGGCGCTCTGCAAACGGCGGATCTCCTTCTCCTTATCCTGGGGGAATACCTCTGCCACAACACGATCCACGCCGACCTGACGCCGAATCGCTTCTGCGGTCTTTGCATTGTCGCCGGTCAGCATGACCACCTCAATGCCCATGCCGGTCAATTCCGCTATGGCCTGCTTGCTGGTGGGCTTGACTACATCCGCCACGGCAATAACACCAATAAACTGACCACCACGGGCAAAGAACAGAGGTGTTTTCCCGTCAACGGCCATTTTCTCACCCAACTGAAGGAGTGCGCCGCCATTGATGCCATTTGCTGCCATCAGTCGGCGGTTTCCGGCAAGGCACGTTTCGTTTCCAATCTGCCCCACAAGGCCCTGACCGGGAATCTGCTTGAAACCGTCCACCGGAAGGAAGGAAAGGTCTGCTTTTTCGGCCTCCGCCACAATCGCGTCCGCCAGCGGATGCTCGGACATTTTTTCCAGCGAAGCGGCGATTTGCAGTAGCTCCTTTTGTGGAACGCCCTCTTTGCAGAGCATATTTGTCACTACGGGCGTACCCTGAGTAATTGTGCCGGTCTTATCCAGCACAACCGTATCAATGCTATGGGCCGTTTCCAGGGCCTCCGCCGATTTAATCAGAATACCGTTGCTTGCGCCCTTTCCGGTTCCGACCATAATGGCCGTAGGCGTTGCAAGGCCCAGCGCACAGGGGCAGGAAATGACCAGAACGGAAATGCCGATAGACAGGGCAAATTCAAAGCCATATCCCAACAGCAGCCAGACAACAACCGCGATCAGCGCGATGCTGATAACTACCGGCACAAACACGCCGCTGACCTTATCAGCCAGTTTCGCAATAGGGGCCTTGGAGCTGGTCGCTTCATCCACCAGCCGGACAATCTGTGCCAGCGTGGTATCATCGCCCACCTTGGTGGCCTGCATCTTGAAATAGCCGGACTTACTTGTGGTCGCACCGATCACTTTGTCCCCGATATGCTTCTCCACGGGGATGCTCTCGCCGGTCAGGGCAGATTCATCAACGGAGGAAAAGCCCTCTATGACAATACCATCTACCGGCACAGATTCACCGGCCTTGACAATCAGGGTTTCGCCCAACTGCACTTCTTCCACCGGCACCTGAAGCTCTTTTCCGTCCCGCTCCACGATAGCCGTTTTGGGAGCCAGATTCATCAGCTTTGTGATTGCGTCCGAAGTCTTACCCTTTGCGCGGGCCTCCAGGGTTTTGCCCAAGGTGATAAGGGTCAGGATCATGCCTGCGGATTCAAAATACAAATCCATCATAAAGCTGTGAACCGTAGCCATATCCCCATGACCGAATCCGATGCCGATTTTGTAAACGGCGTAAATGCCATAAACGATTGCGGCGCTGGAGCCTATCGCAATCAGCGAATCCATGTTAGGCGAGCCGTGGAACAGGGTCTTGAATCCCATCCGGTAATATTTGAAGTTGATAAACACCACCGGGATCAGCAGCAGGAATTGGGTAAATGCAAAGCTGATTGCATTTTCCATCCCCAGCAAGGAGCTGGGGAGCGGCCACCCCATCATGTGACCCATAGAAATATAAAACAGCGGGATCGTAAAAAGGGCAGAAAGCAGCAGCCGCTGTTTCATCTGCTTGTATTCTGCCTGTGCCGTACTGACCTCCGGTTTTGCTGCCGGTGTGGTCGTCCGGCTCTTGTTTTGTGCGGAGGCTTTGGGAATCGCGCCATAACCGGCCTTTTCAACGGCCTGGACGATTCCCGCCGTATCCAAAACGGATTCATCATAAGAAGCAACCATGCTGTTTTTTAACAGGTTGACGGATACTTCTTTGATGCCAGGTAGCTTTGCCACGCTCTTTTCCACTCTGGTGGAGCAGGCCGAGCAAGTCATACCCGTAATGTCAAATTGCTCCTTTTGCAAAATTATCCCTTCTTTCTTATGAAGATTTGTGCGAGTACCCCTCCCCCGTAGGGAACTAAATACCGTTATGAAAAGGGGCGTTTGGCACCTTGGGGGAAAGATGCTAAAGCCCCGAACATAAAGTTTACGCACAAGGTCTTTGACCGTTTTTCATTATACTTATCCTGCTTCTCCTTTGTCCGCTCCAAAGTGGAGCTTTTTTTATCCAAAGAGAAATGAGGTTTTTGCTGGAAATCCAATCAGCAGGTTTTCCAATCCAAAGGGCAGAATCGCTCCCAAATCCATTGACTTTGAGGGGCTTCGTGAATATACTGGCAGCATGAACGATTAAACAACCTTTTAATTGTTCATCCATATCAAACCAACCAAATACCAAAATGAAAGGGGGCTTTCTCCATGAAAAAGACCATTAAACTGCTTGACCTGGACTGCGGCCATTGTGCTGACAAAATCCAGAACGCCGTGAAGAAGATCGACGGTGTGACCAGCGTATCCGTCAACTTCCTGGGTCAGAAGATGATTCTGGAAGCGCCGGACGATCAGTTTGACGCTGTTCTGGCCGAAGCAAAGGCGCTGATTAAGCAGATCGAGCCGGATGTGACTGTTAAGGCGTAATGAAAAGCTGGACACCGGCTGCCACACGGTAGCCGGTGTTTTTCATCAATAGACAGAAAAAGCGTGACACGCTTTATGCTGCAACGAAAGGAGAATACACTATGACACGAAAACAAAGGCACTTGCTCACACGCATTATCGTGGCGGCGGTGCTGTTTCTTGCAGGCAGCTTGCTCCACCTCCCTGAATTGGCGGAGATGGCGGTCTTTCTCGTCTGCTATGTGGTTGTCGGTTGGGATATTGTCTGGAAGGCAATCACGAACATCCTGCATGGACAGGTGTTTGACGAAAATTTCCTGATGACGATTGCCACCATCGGCGCACTCATTTTGGGCGAACATTCCGAGGGCGTTGCCGTTATGCTGTTTTATCAGGTGGGTGAATGGTTCCAGTCCTATGCGGTGTCCAAGTCCAGAAAATCTATCGCAAGCCTAATGGACATTCGCCCGGACTATGCCAACATCGAAAGGGACGGAAAGCTGGTTCAGGTTGACCCGGATGAGGTTCAGATCGGAGAAACCATTGTTGTGAAACCGGGAGAGCGCATCCCGCTGGACGGTACGATTCTCAAAGGCTTTTCCACCTTGGACACTTCGGCCCTGACCGGAGAATCCATGCCCCGCGAGGTGGAGCCGGGAATGGAGGTCATCAGCGGCTGTATCAACCAGACCGGCATCCTGAACATTCAGACCACAAAAGAATTTGGGGAATCCACCGTAGCCAAAATCCTTGACCTTGTGGAAAACGCAAGCGATAAGAAGGGCCGTATTGAGAATTTCATCACACGCTTTGCCAGGTATTATACCCCGGTAGTGTATTTGCTGCTCTGGCGCTGGCAATCCTGCCGCCGCTGATTACCCAGCAGCCATTCAGCACCTGGATTTACCGGGCCTTGACCTTCCTGGTGATTTCCTGCCCCTGTGCGCTGGTCATCTCCATTCCGCTTAGTTTCTTCGGAGGCATCGGCGGCGCGTCCAAGATCGGCGTTCTGGTAAAGGGCAGCAACTATCTGGAGGCCCTGGCAAATACCGAGGTCGTGGTCTTTGATAAGACCGGCACACTGACAAAAGGCTCCTTTGCGGTCAGCGAGATCCACCCTGTCGGCATGAAGGAAGCGCAGCTTTTGGAGCTGGCCGCATACGCTGAGGACTACTCCAACCATCCCGGATTTCTCTTTCTATTAAAAACGCCTATGGACAGAAAATCGACAACAGCCGAGTTTCCGATGTCCAGGAAATTGCCGGTCACGGCGTGCAGGCCGTGATTGACGGGAAAACGATTCTGGCCGGAAACACCAAGCTGATGGAGAAAGCGCATATTAAGTACACGCCATCCTCAGCTGTCGGCACCGTGGTCTATCTGGCCTGTGACGGGAAATACGCTGGATGTATCATCATTGAGGACGAGATCAAGGCCGATGCTCCAGCCGCAATCAAGCTGCTGAAATCTGCCGGTATCCGCAAAACGGTCATGCTGACCGGCGATGCAGATGCCGTTGGAAAGAAAGTCGCAGGGCAGCTTCATCTGGATCAGGTTTATACTGAACTGCTGCCCGCTGATAAGGTTGACCGCGTGGAAAGCCTGCTGAAGCAGAAAAGCGAAAAAGGTATGTTGGCCTTTGTTGGGGATGGTATCAATGACGCTCCCGTACTGGCGCGGGCCGATGTCGGTATTGCTATGGGCGGCTTGGGTTCCGATGCGGCCATTGAAGCTGCTGACGTGGTTCTTATGACGGATGAACCGTCCAAAATTGCCGCTGTTATGAAGATCGCCCGTAAGACGATCCGCATCGCAAATCAGAATATTGTGTTTGCCCTGGGCGTGAAATTCCTGGTTCTGATTTTAGGTGCGCTAGGCTATGCAAATATGTGGGCGGCGGTGTTCGCGGATGTAGGCGTTTCCATTATTGCGATTCTCAATGCCATCCGCGCCATGCGGGTCAAGCTGCCGGATATGCCAGCGGGCAGCACAAATCAGGGTTAAGCGCAATAGAAATGCGCCGCAACTTTCACACGCTGCGGCGCATTTCCTTATTGTTCAGTCGGGCATGATACTTCAAACAACGCATCTATGGCATGATGCAGGAGCTTTGCCTGCGGCGTGTCCGACAGCGAATAATAGACTTCTTTTCCGTCCCTGCGGCTTGAAATGATCCCGCTCTTTTTTAATATCCGCAGATGATGTGACACAGCAGGGGCGCTCATATCCACAGCCGCCGCGAGATTGCATACACATTCTTCACAATGGCACAGCAGCCACAGAATCCGCAGCCGGGTCGGATCGCCAAGCTGCTGAAATAAAAATGATATATCCTTAAACCCTTCCGCAGAGGGCATCTTATTTAAGACTTTTTCAATATTCTGTCCGTGGTTATGGGGTAGATTGTAATGCGGCATAAAAATCAGCTCCTTCCTGTGACTATGATACTGACATAATTCTTGTCTGTCAAACAGCTTCATTATAGATTGGAGAAAAGTACATGAACGAAACAGAGAAAAAAACTTTTTCCGCTCCAAGCCCTGGCGAATTGGAACAATTAACCGAGCTTCACAAAGCGATGGGCGATTACACACGGATGCGGATACTTTGGTATCTGATGCAGAAAGATTCTTGCGTCAGCGAACTGGCACAAAAGATGGAGGTCACAGAATCGGCCATATCCCACCAGCTTCGTGCGCTTTGGATTGTCCGGTTAGTGCAATCACGCAAGGCCGGGAAAAACGTGATTTATTCCTTGCAGGACGAACATATCCGGTGGATTCTTGAAGAAACCTACGCTCATATTTCAGAAAGATAAAAACGCAGCCCCTGTGCTGTTTTGCAGGGGCTGCGCGGGTATTCAATTACAGCGTTTCGTAGGAAACCAGCTGGCTCATCGGGATGCGCTGCTTATTGAAGCGATTGGGGTCGCCGGTTCCTTCATCGGAATAGCCGACAACCAGAATGTTGACCGGCTCCAGGTTGGCCGGGAGGTCAAATTCCTTGCGCAGAACATCGGGCTTGAAGTAGCATACCCACACCGTTCCAAGGCCCAGCTCTGTGGCCTGGAGCATCATGTGGTCGGTCAGGATGGAGGCGTCAATGTCACCGGTCTGCTTCTGATCGAAAGGCCGTACCCACGCCTTATCGTGATCGGCGCAAACAATAATAGCCAGGGGCGCACCGTAGATATTGGCCGCTTTACTGATCTTCGCAAGACCTTCCTCGCTCTGAACGGCAATCAGGCGAATCGGCTGAAGGTTGGCAGCGGTCGGGGCCACATGAGCAGCCTCCAGAATCTGCTCCAGCTTCTCAGGTTCTACCTTCGTTTCCTTGTAATCGCGTACCGACATACGCTGCTTTGCAATCGTGATAAAATCCATAATATATAGTCCTTTCAGTATTTTTATTTTGAGCATATCAAATCAACCATTGACCTAATTGTAGCACTAGAACACAAAACCGCAAGAATGCACTTTTTCGGAAGATACTTCCCAAAAAGATAGCACCTTGCGGGAAAGGAGAACCATTTTATGAAATGTGAAAAAAATCAATTCAACTGCCCAGTTGAGGCAACCCTGTCTTTGATCGGCGGCAAGTATAAGCCGTTGATCCTCTGGCATCTGATTGACCATCCATTACACTATATGGAGTTACAGCGGCTGATTTCAAACGCCACGCCGAAGATGCTTTCGCAGCAGCTTCACGATCTGGAAAACAACGGCATGATTCATCGTGAAGTGATTCCAGAAAAGCCGCCCAAGACGGTATATTCTCTTACCCCATTTGGACAGAGTATTGTTCCTATTCTGGATGCAATGTGCCAGTGGGGAAACAACTATCTGGACGGCCTGGATGTTCAGCCGCCATGCTGTCAAAGTCGCAAATAAAAGGCTGGGCATAGCTGACGAAAAACGGCTATGCCCAGCTTATATTTTCTGCTCTAAATTTGTGACTGCCGGACGTAATTGCACAGCGCGGCAAAGTCAACATGGGGATTCTTACTTAAAATCTGTTGCAGGCTTTCCCCGGCCTTTTGATGCAGCTTCGGCTTTTTCAGATCGTCCAAGCGGAAGAAGATATTGAGCCGCCTGCCGACAGTAAACAAAAGCCTTTCATCCGGTGGCAGGGTCAGAAAGCGGTCAATCGTAGAGAGCATTTCCTGTTTCTCTGTTCGCAGATTTCCCCTGACCTCCAGAAGCAGATTGACGATGTGTTCATTCACATAGTAACTGTCCATCTCATGTAGCTGCTGCAAGAATAACTTTTGCTCTATAACGATTTCTTCCTCCGATTGCAGAGTAAACGAGCCATCCCTGACAAACTCGCCCAGCTTGGACTCTAGCTTAATACCCGTGGCGTGGACACGGATAAAATCAGGCTGGATGATGTTCAACGCCTTTGCTGTTTGAGCAGCATTTTCTTCAGACAGCTCCTTGCCGCCGATCCCCAGCAATATGAACTCCGACAAGATCATATCCGCATCTTTTGCCATGCAGCCGCTTCGTACAACGGTATCCGCATCAAAACCTTTGTTGATAAGTTTCAGTATCCGATCCGAGCCGGTTTCCATTCCGCTGTAAAGATGGTTCAGGCCCGCTTGCCGGAGCGCCTTTAGCTCTGCCGGATTTTTCCGAGTGATACTATCAGCGCGGGCATAAGAAGTGATGTACTGCATATCGGGAAAGTTTTGATTGATCGCATCCAAAATGCGGAGTAGATAATCCGTTTTCAGCACCAGGGCATCCCCGTCCTGCAAGAAGCAGGAAGTAATCTTTTTCCCCCGGTTGAGCTGGGCCTGCCGCCTAATATCTTCTATGGTTTCATCAATGGGCCGCATGGAAAAGCGCATGGATTTATAAAGCCCGCAGAAATAACACTTATTCCAATGGCATCCCCTTGTGACCCGGATCAGCAGGCTATTACTTTCAGAAGGTGGGCGAATAGGCCCGATTTCTATATCTTTCATGGTGGTTATCCTTTCAGTGTATTCACGTTAAGGGTAGCATTTCACGGCGGGCTTAACAAGAACGCACTTTTAGGGTAGACACTTCCCGTAAGGATAGCACCCAAACAAAACTGGCAAGCAATGCCTGTGTTAATACACACAGGCCCGCAGAGAAGAAAATCCCTCCGTGATTTTCCTCTCCGCTTGCTTGTTGAGGGCAGCGCCCCCAAGCCCCTTTGAACACAGAATTTCATTCTGTGGCTGCGCGTTCTGCGAACGCTTTTGACCAGGACCAGCTTACCGCTGGCCGTGGTCTTTTTCTTTTTCAACATCCTGTTCTACCTCCATTTTCAGGACCCGATCCACATTGGCCTTTGCCGTTAAAAGCTCTCGCATTTCTTCACGGGAACGCCGGTACTCGGCATAGGTCTTTTTCTTTTCTTCCAGCAATTTCGCATACTCTGTCTGCAACTCTTTGACCTTGGGCAGCTTCTTGACGCCCATCTCATCAAAGGCATTCTTAGCAGCCTGGTGGAGCAGAATTTCTTTCTCATGTTCTTCCCTGAATTTCTTAGAGTAACCCGCCTTGCGGTATGCCACATAGACCTCACGGGTCTTGGCATAATTTACGATGTGAGTACGCAGAACAGCGATCTCTGCCATGCGCTTTTCAGCCGCTTTGATCTGCGCCGAAAGCTCATTGTGATGTTCCGTGGCAGCCGCAGCCTTTTCTTCCAAAACAGCATACTCCAGCAGGTTGTGCTCTGACAGGTAATTCATGGTCTGCGCCATCTGCTTGAGGTTGAACACCTTAGCCCATCGAGCATAGCCAGCGCCTTTTCCAGCCTGCAATTTTGCCTGAATGTCCACCAGCAGATTGACCTCGGCGGCACTGCCTGTGTGACTGTTTTCTTTCGCGGGGTATGTGCTTTCTTCCCGGAGAGAACTGCCCGCAAATCTTCCAATCCATATCCTTCGCCCAGACTGTCCATGCGGGCGGCTTTCTCCCAACCAGAGAGCTTCAGTCGATACGATTTTCCGCGCTTTGATACCTCACAGCCGGACTCTTGCAGCAGTTTCAGCAGTTCTTCAAAGTCAGCAGGACTTTGTGATAATGCGTTGTCAATTGCCACACGAAGCAGCTCTCGGTGAGAGGGCTTTGCCTGATCTCCCAGCCACTTGTTATAGCTTTTTCCGTGAAGTTTCGGATTCTCTACAATGGACAGTCCGTTTTCAATGCAGATGGTATCACTTAACCGGCGAACCGCCTTGGTGCTGCCCCAAAAGTTTCGGAATTTCCGGTCATATTCTAAGCTGACCGATGACCAGATAATGTGATTATGAATGTGCGACTTGTCTATGTGGGTGCAGACCACAAAGGCATGATTGCCCTTGGTAAACCGCTTGGCAAATTCTACACCCAGACGGTTGGCTTCTTCCGGCGTGATTTCACCGGGTTTGAATGACTGGCGCACATGGTAAGCGATCACATCGTCCGCCCCGCGCACCCGCCCGGTGGCGGCGATATACTGCCGCTTCGCCAGCAGAAACTCTGCATCGGCGGTCCGGCTGTCACAGCCATAGCCGGTAATTAGTTTTCCGTTGTCAGTCTTTTGCGGATTTGCCACATAATCAATAATATCGCTGATTGCCTGACTTTCGGTGCGCCCCTTTCCGATATGCAGGGGCATGATGCGTGTGGTTGCCATAGAAGGGCCTCCTTTCTAAAAAAGAAACGGCCTGCATGGTGCAGACCGCTTTTGCTATTCTATAAAATCGTCCTCGATGTCCTCTAACCGCTTCGGAGGAAACCTCATCTCGTATTGTTCTTTTGCCAGTGCACGAACTTCAGGGCGCTTATCTTTCATTCGGTTTTTCAGCCAGAAAATCTGCTCCTTTGATAACCGCCAAGGGAGATTCAGTAAGCGGTTTACCGTCATTTGCTCCGCTTGTTTCTCCGGCGATAAAGAAGCACAGGATTTACAGATGTGCGCCGCATGACCTTTGCCGGAAAATTTTTCGTTAGCCTTATATTCTCCGCAGACTTTACAATAATGTCCATGCTTCTTCATAGGCTCGATTCCTTTTCATTGAGCGCATATAAACTGCGAACCGCCCTCATGATGATGTTCCACTCCAGATCTGCCGCATAGGAAAACTTCCTGCGGTAAGATTCCCAAAGTTTCTGCATCACAGGACTGCTTTCCACTTCATTCAAAACATCCACAGCTTCTGCAAGATGCCGTTCGGTTCCGCGTTTTTTGGCAGTTGCCAACAGTGCATCATAGAGCGTCTGCCGGTTCAATGTGTTCCCGTGGAGCTGATCCAGAATATAAATGTCATAGAAATCTCTCATGCGGGTGTTGGTGGTGGTTCTGGTGATGATTGTTTCCAGCTTTTCAGCCAGAACGGTTTCCAGATTGTATGCCCAAATGTCAATGGAGCGATCTTCCAGCATCAGCTTGAAAGAGTAGCGTACCTCCCTGGGGGTAATGGCATCCCCTGTGGAAATGTCAATCTTCAAAGGTGTCACCACACCGTCAAAGGTTGTAGTCATGCTGACCCGAATCCCAGGATACTCCGCTTCATCCATAATCTCTGAAATGCTTTTCAGCTGAAATTTGACGCCATCATCAATCGGCACACTCACAATAGCAGAGATCAGGTTCTCGATGTCCTCTACATTAACATTGGCTCCTTTTACAGTAGCGTCCATGTCCATCGTGGAGCGGGCATCCAGTCCAACCATTGCCGCTACCAGCATCCCGCCTTTCAGAATAAATTTATCACGATATTCAGAAAGGGAAATACGCTCCAGAAAACGCTCCATCATATAGTTTCGCATTAAAAGCTGTGCATCCGCAGATTTTTCTCTGGAAAGATTGCGAATCAAATCTTTTAGCTGCCTTGCTGTCTTTATCATAAAAGCACCTCCAAATACTGCCGTAAAATTTTTTCAACCCGGAACATACCGGCATACCGCATCAAAGTCCGCAGATCCTTGTCCTTTCTTCTGGCATACACCTTCAGCGCACCTTGAAAAGTCTGTATTTCCATGCTGCTTCGGCTGCGGAGCAGATCGCAGATGGTGCGCTCCATATCATAGACAGGAACCGTATGCCCAAAAGGTGTTTGGCCAGTTGTCAGCCCTACCTCATATAATTCTGGTTTGATGGTGTAAACAGAAAGGCCCTCTGCCTTTAAGCGAGTGGTGCTGTACCCTCTGCGCACCGTGATAGCGTATGGAGATGGTTCCCGGTCTGTCAAGTCATGGAAAAATAGCGCTGATTCATGGGAAAATACTGCCTGACCACATCGCAGATGTAACAGAAACATCGCATCAATCCAGGTGTCCTCGGAGACATAAATTCCGTGAGCAACCTGCTGAAGATTTTTCTCTTTGACATATTCATAAAAAATGGGTTTTACAATTCCGCTGGCGATTACCTGTGCGGTTTGCAGCATCCCATCATGCTCGGCCAGAAGTCTGTCTAATTGCTCAAACCGTTCTGATTTGGTCACATCCATCACTTCCTTTCGTGCTACTATTATACACGGATGTAGCACAGAAGTAAATATAGCAATTTAACAGACACTGTCTGGCATTTTTGTGACCGCGCATTTTATCCATAAACCAAATCCTGAATGGCAAACTTCAAGTCCTGCACCTTGCCCAGTAGCCAGATGGCAGCCATCGGCAGACCATAGGGACTAATAAGGAATGCCATCACCAGCAGGATAATGCCGTTTTGCAGGGAACAGGTCAGCAGAACCGCCACACCCAGCAGGGCGATCACCATGCTGATAAGCCCCAGCACCAGACCGGAGACATAGACGATCCCCACACAAATCCAAACGAACAGGGTCAGCGCCAGAATCACCGGAACCATCACGATCTTCAACAGCAGTTTCAACAAAAATACCAATGCCCTCATTGTTATGCCTCCTCCCAAAATCACAGTTCCTGTTCCTGATTCCATTATCCCTGTCTCACAGCCAAAAGGCAAGGATGCGGGCAAAAAGAAAAAGCGGAGGAAGGTGCGGCGAAGAAACGCCGTTCCTCCCTCCGCAGATGGGGTATTTGTCCCGGTTACGAAAGTTTGGAGAGCCGGGTCAGTATCTCCTTAACGCCGTCCCATAGCTGTTCCTGCCGCTGGGATATATCCTCCAAATCGACATCATAAATCCGCCCGGTCTCATGCACTTTGCGGGTCAGCTGGTTTAAGTTGTTGCTGCTTCGGCGCAGCAGGGATACCAGTTCCTTCAGCTCCGGCAAGTCCAGCTGTACCACATAACCATCCAGCGCCATTTTCCGCAGATAAGCACTCAAATTCTCTGTCCCGTATTGCTGCATCTTTTGATGGATCAGCTCCAGTTCTTCTGCGGACACCCAAAACAAAACCGGAACATCCCGCTTGCGCTTTGCCATGGTTATCGCTCCGGCTCCCGTTTTTTCGGGGCGGCAGGCTTGCGGGCAGGCGATTCCCGCCTGAGCTTTTGCAGGACAGAGCTTTTCTGCTGTTCCTGCATGGTTTTTCTGGCCTGCCTAGTAAACAGATCGGTCAGACCGGGATTGACCTGATCTACCACCAGATAGGCACAGTGGCGGGAAGCGCCGCTGTCCTCCGGCATGGGAATGGTTTTTGCCCAGGCTTTATTGTCCTGAGAGATACGCCCGTCATGGTTCTTGTGCTGGATGGTGTTGGCAAGAATGAACTGTACCCGTTCCGCCCCGAACTTTTCCAGCACATCTTTGACCGCCGCCTCCGTATCCAGCCGGTTCTCTGCATAGTGGGCGCTGATGGTCTGCTCAATGGCTTCTTTGCAGGCGCTGTTCGCCTGATATGAGAGGTTGTACTGTGCCATTTCCCCATGCTCGGACGCATAGGCGGCAGAATGGGGGTAGAGAGGGGCAGTTCGTAATTCTTCCTGCGCCCTGCACACATCGTCGGCACGGCTTTCAATGCTGTCCCGGATCACATCCATATAGCCGGTCTCCAGCTTTTCAAAATAGCGGTACACATCCGTCAATGGAGAGGGAGATTCCAAAAGTGCCTGAGCCTGGGTGTCGGTCAACTCCAGTTCCTCCATTGCCATCACGATGTCCTCGCGGATGGTGTACTCATAGGCATGGTTTAAGACTTCTTCCGGGGGCTGGCTTTTCAGCCAGTCCCGGAACTTGTCCTGTTCGGCAGCCATCTTTTCATAAAGAGCTGTATTCAGATCGTTAGTATTCATGTTATCGCACCTCCTCATGCTGTTTTGGTTTCTTGTCTGTACTGCGGGGTTGCACCGGGCGTTTTAGGTTATCCAGCACCGAAGGCCGTGTGCTTTTGGCAACAACAGACTCGGTGTGTGCCTGCCCCTTTCCGTCGATGTTGAGCAGGGTATCCAGCTCCACCAGACGGGCGTTTTTGCTTCTCAGTTCTTCTTCATAAAGGAATGGCTTTCCGACTTCCTCCTTTGCGGCAGCCTGCTGCTGATAGAGGTTATCCAGCTGGGCCTTTGCCGCCTCCAGACGCTGGGGCATCTGGGCGAGGGCATTGTCGATACGGGTAAGATTTCCGCGAGGGTCTGTACCAAGGGTTGCCCGGTGGGTCATCTGTCCTTTCAGCAGGAGCGTATACTCCTGTTTCCAAGCGGAAAATTCCACGGACATGGCATACCCCCGGTAGCTGCCGATCTGCACCGGATCGGAGGTTTTGACCTCCTTGCAGGCATCCAAAAGGGCTGCACCGGCGTTCTCCTTATCGGTCAGCAGGTCTCCACGAATCTCCATACCAGCAAAACCGTCCTCCGGGTGCGGGTGAGCTGCCAAAACCTCCAGATCAGATTCAAAGCCCTTGATAAAGCCCTTGTGCTTTTCAATCTCCTCCGGGAAGTATTTGAGCAGCTGGTCCTCCAGACGATATTGCTTGCTCTGGTGGTCGGCTTTCATCAGCTTCAGGCGGGATACCTCCACATCCAAATCCATACGCTCCTTGATGCGGGGATCTCCGGCGCACAGGGCTTTGATCTCGGCAAAGGAAAGCGCCGTTTCGTCCACATCATCGCAGGAACGCACCGGCGATTTAGAAGTCATAATCTGACTGATGAATTTTTGCTTATTCTCCACCGTCTGCCAGAGGTATGCGTCAAAGGTTCCTTCGGTCACATAGCGGTACACATGGACAAGAGGATTCTGGTTACCCTGGCGCTCGATACGGCCCTTGCGCTGGGCAAGGTCTCCCGGTCTCCACGGACAGTCCAGGTCATGAAGTGCCACCAGACGGTCCTGCACATTGGTGCCTGCGCCCATCTTGGCGGTGCTGCCCAAAAGGACACGCACCTGACCGGTACGGACTTTAGAGAACAACTCCTTTTTCCGCACTTCGGTGTTGGCTTCATGGATAAAAGCGATCTGGTCGGCAGGCATTCCCTGAGCAATGAGTTTCTGACGAATATCGTCATATACCGTAAAGACCGGTTCCTGCTCCGGCAGAGGCACAGCGCCTTCCAATGCGTGAAGCAGTGGATTATCCAGCGTTTTCGCCGCCTTGCTTGCAGGAGCTTTTGCCTGCGGTGTAGAAATGTCGCAGAACACCAGCTGGGTCAGCTTGTCAGCTTTGCCATCCCGCCAGATCTGCATGATGTTGTCCACGCACTGATTGACCTTTGTGCCAGGTTCATCCGGCAGCATCTGGTTGACGATTCTCTGGTCCAGGCCCAGCTTACGGCCATCCGAGGTAATCTTGAGCATATTGTCCTGGGACGGGTCAACGGTTCCGCTGTGTACCAGCGATGCGCGCTCCGAAAGGGCCTTGACCATTTCCTGCTGATGTTCGGTAGGCTGCGCCACGATGTTGTGGTATTCCACTTCCGGGGTAGGCAGATTCAGCTGGTCGGCAGTCTTAATGTCGGCCACTTCTTTGAACAGGTTCATCAGCTCCGGCAGGTTAAAGAACTTGCTGAATCTCGTTCTTGCCCGGTAGCCGGTTCCCTCCGGCGCCAGCTCAATGGCTCTTGAATTATAGGTACATTATGGAAATTTAATTGATTTCTCCAACGAACTTGTAGAAAATCCTGATATTCTGGACTTTCTCTCCGTCGATGGTCTGAGGTTCAGATACCTCAATCTTTTCGATAAGACGATTTACTATGGCTGTGGTCAGCTCTTTGATCTCTGCACATTCCACCATTTCATTGGCAAGCTGTTCCGCTTTGCAGGTGCTGTCCTTCAGATTGTCAGCCGTAGTTTTCAGTTTTTCAATTTCTTCGGTTGTTTCTTTCTTTTCCTGTTCAAAATGAGTGGACAACATCCGGAACTGCTGTTCTGACACAAGCTGCTTTGTAAAATCCTCATACAGCTTGATGAACTGTCTGTCCGATTCGAGGAGCTTTTTCTCCAGTTTCTCCAGCTTTTTCTGGATATTTTCCCGGTTATTCGCCGCTGTCGTATCCATCTGCCCCAATACCTTCCGCATGAATTTCTCCCTGTTTTTTATGACCCTTTTTGCATGGGTCTGGATGTCCGCAAGTACAAGTTCCTCCAGATCGTCCGCATTGATGCGGTGCTGGCTGCAGAACCCGGTTCCCCTCACACGGTAAATGCGGCACTGGTAAAAAGTCCGTTCAATGACTGGCTTCTCCTTATTCCTGCCATCGGTATGCACCATCAGGGTACTTCCGCAGTCGGCACATTTTAAAATGCCCCGGAACTTATTCTCATACCCGGAAGTACAGGGCTTGACTTTCGTATGACGGTCAAGGATTTCCTGCACCGTATCCCATGTGTGTTCATCAACAAGTGCATCATGGTCACTGGGAATAATGGTACGCTCACTCATGGGGATATACCCCCTTGTTTCCTGCTTGAAATGCTTCTTATCATATTTCTGCACCCAGAAATAGCCTTTGTAAAGCGGGTTTCGTAAAATCCGGATGATGGTCTCCTGTTTCCAGTTATAGGCATCATCTTCTTTTACCAGAAACTTTCCGAAGTATTCCGGCTTATAATATGCCGGCTTTGGGATTTTCTGTTCATAAAGGATTTTCCCGATTTTATTGTTTCCCATTCCCTGAAGTGCAAGCTGGAAAATATAACGGACGGTTGGTGCGGTTTCCTCATCGGCAATCAGGTGGTTTTTGTCCTCCGGGTCTTTCTGATACCCGAATGGTGCGTGTGTTCCCATGAATTTTCCCTGGCTTGCCCGGATGTATTTACCTGACTTCACCTTTTTGGAAACATCCCTTGAATAAAACTCATTAAGAATGTTCTTAAACGGGGTAATATCCATCTCCCCGCTGTTTGCAGAATCCACACCGTCATTGACGGCGATATACCGTACCTGATGTTTTGGGAAAAATACCTCGATATAAGCGCCACTCTCCAGATAGTTCCTACCTAGCCTTGAAAGATCTTTCGTGATCACACAGGTAACTTTTCCTGCTTCAATGTCCGCTATCATCTGCTGAAAGGACGGACGGTTGAAATTCGTACCGGAATAACCATCGTCTACATAAAACTGATAATTATAAATCCCCAGTTCCTCTGCTTTTCTTGTCAGGATCGCTTTCTGGCTCTGGATGCTCATGCTCTCGCCCACGTTGCCGTCATCCAATGATAATCTTGCATAAAGTGCTGTCCATGTTTCTCTGATTTCTGTTGTCTGCATATTGACCTCCTGTGGTTTCTTCAATATCCAGTGACAGAAATACGCTGTCTTTATTATAGCGATTCCTGCCACCTCCTGCAACTGCTGATTTTATTTTTCCGGTGAAATCTGCATCTTTTCTCATCCCACCTTTTTCTGATTTTCCAGCTTCTCCTTTACATTCTGTTTCGCCGCTTCTTCACTAACGGCAGTCAGTACCTTTTCCATGCTCTCCTTGCCGGAATAAACATGTTCCACCACATAGCGGATCGGTTCTCTCCGGCGGTTCCCTGCTTTTCTCTGCATAAAATCCCTCCATAAATACCAATGCTGGCAGAGGATTATCCCTGCCAGCACACCAAATGTCAAACTATTGTTTCTGTTTTTCGTAGTCCTGCAATCTTTACTCATTGCAATCTCCTTTCTGCCTGCCGGGGGACATCCCGGCAGATTTTCCTTAACGATGTATAAATCTAAAGTCCCATTTCCTGACGTTTCTTCTTTTGCTCCTGCCCCCTGTCCATCTTTTCATGCTGTCGGCTCTGGGACTGGTCTTTGTTCTTCTGCTCCCGCTCATCTATCTTCCGGTTATGACGAAGCAACTCCACATAGGCAAGATTGACGGTACTCCTGCCGTAACGTCTGGACTGTTTCTCGTATTCCTGTGTCAGCTCTTTGATCTGTGCTTCCCACTTTTTCGGTGTGAATTTTTCTCCTTCCCGAAGAAGTTCATAGACCGGAATACGGAGTTCTTTCGCCGTTTCCAGTTCTTTCTTATGCTGGCTGTGATAAACTGCCTGTGCGATTCCTTTCTTCTGCAGATATTCATTACGGATGGGAATGTATGGAGCATAGGCGGCATAAGCCTCTGACAGTTCCTTTAACCGCCGGATTTCCCTTCCATCTCTGTTGCAGATTTCCTCTGCTTCTTTCTTGGAAGCTTCTTGCTGTACTGCAAAGGTTTCCAGTGCTTCAAAGCTGTCAATGCCTTTTTCTTCCACGAACCTCCGCACGTTTTCAATATCCATCAGTGCTGCACGATTACTTACCTTTTTTAAATTCGGTGCCTGTATCAGCGGCAGATGAAGCCTTCCAAATGCTGCAAGAATACATTCCAGCATTTCCAGAACCTCATTTTTCATCGCTGCAAATACGCTGACTTCCTTTGTACCGGAAGTTTCTTTCTGTATCGAACCAACTGCCGTCTGTTCTGCTTCACCTTCCTGTGCCGCAGGGATGTCTCCTGCCATTTTTCCTGCTTTCTTTTCTGCGGCATTCTTTGCAGCTTCCGCAGCTTTTTCCTGTTCCCATTTCTCCAAATTTTTCACACTGTTCCATGCAATATCATAGAACATCCTTGCCCTTTGCAGCGTCTGGTTATGCTCCATGATTGCCCGGTTCGCATCCCCTTTTTCGGTACGGATGCCTTTCCTCTCCAATGCACTGGCAATCGGACCTAAGTGCCTGGTCGGCTCCTGCTCCAGTCCCAGCTCTTTAAAAGAACGGTGTTCCCAGTACTCCGGCAGTCCGATCCGGTCATTCACCACATTGATGGTGTCCGTCAAATCCTTTCTCCATTTCCGGGAATTACCTTTTTCATTCCAGTCATTCACATCTACCGCCCTGCTCTTAAATCCCCGTCCGGACTTATTGCGGATTTTATTGCCGTCTTTATCAAGGATATATTCCTTTCTCTGCTTGGCTCCCCACTTCCCGTTTTCTTCCACCGGGCGCAGGGTGAGCATAAGATGGAAATGCAGGTTATGGATGCCATTTTGATTAACAGAATCATGGATTGCCCAGTCCGCACACATCCCTTTGGAAACAAAATTCCGCTGCACATAATCCCGCACCGTTTCTTCTGCCAGCTCATAGCTCCAGTCATTTGGAAGTGCTGCTTTCAGTGTCCGGCAAAGCTGGGCATTTTTCTGTTTCTCATTCAGCTCCACAGAGTTCCACAGCACTGCCCTGTCCAGCCATTCCTCCGGTGCATATTCCGGGAGATTGATTTCACAATGCACCAAATCTTCATGGTATTTCGGGCGATACGTTTTCCCGTCATACTCGCTGACAAGAACACTCCTGCTGATGTAAGAAGCTGCATCTACCGCCGACTGCCCTTTGCTCCGCTTTACAATGCTGAACCTTGTGCTGGCATATTTCGTGCGCATACTCACAAAGTTCCTCCCTTACCGTAAAATAGAGGGCTGCAAGAAAAGCCTTTGCAGATGGACGAAAGCCGGGTGTGTTTTCCGGGTTACGGGCAGATGCAAAGGATACAAGGGGGTAGGAAGCGCAGCGGACGGAGGGGAAAGGTTATTTCCCCTCTTGACTGGTGCAAGGCAGGCAACGCCCACCGCAGGTGCCCTCGGAGAGCGCACAAGACCATACGGAGTGTGGTCTATCTGTGCGCACCCCATAACTGGGGTGAACCCATACTCCCGGAGATACTGCTTACACTCCCTGCGAAAAACTGCCACCCGCAAAATCTTTTGAATTGGCGTATCCGCTGCTGTTTTCTTTTGTCTTCGTTTCATCGGCGTGACCGCCGTTTCTGTCTTTTTCATCTTCCATCTCATCCGCATTTTTCTCCATCCTTTTTACGTTTTCCACCGCCTGCCTGCACTCTGCCGAAGCAAGAGCCGCTGACAAGATCACATTCAGTTCTTTTTCTTCATACTGATAACATTCCGGGAAATACTTTGCAACAATGCCGCCCATCAGATATTTATGATGGTTCTGTGCTTTCCTGCGTTTCTCATTCTCCTTTTTGCGCTCTGCCTCATATCTTGCCTTTGCCTGTTCCAGATTTTTCAGTGCCTTATCCATTGCAGCACTGGTTTCATTCCTGTTTTTTATCATGTGTTTATACTCCTTTTCTCATTTTTCTGTTTGATTTTTTATTTTATGGCATAAAAAAACAGCCTGAACCTTTTCCATGTCCATAGCCGCTCTCCTGCCATTTGGTTTTCTATTTTTCTTAATTTCCGTATTTTCACGGACAGCTTTCTTCCTGACACAGAGCTGTCACCTCTGTGTGCGGTTCTTTCATAAATTTCCCGCATTTTTATGGCGGTTCATTTCCTGCATCCTCTGCCTTGCCCATTGGCTGTGCTCCTCGTTTACCTTTCTCGGTTTCCGAAGATTGATGAGGTGTTTTTCACAGGAATAGGTTTTACTCACTTCGGTCTGCTCTACCACCTGGTAATGCTCCGGATAAGCTGCAGCCAGTGCATCCAGTTTTCGCATCATCTGCGGGCTGGCTGTATAAATACTGGCTTCCTGTTCATCATTATTAAAATTGATAATCGTTTCCTGCTCATACTTTGTCAGTTTCATCTGCTTTTTTCTCCTTTCCGGCTCCCGCCTGTTTTGCTTTATTTGTATGCTGTTCCATCCACAAAGCCAGCTTCTGCTTTGTGACAAGTTTCCGCCCTCCCACCTGCAAGGTTGGAAAATCCGGACGGTTTAATAGCTGATACGCTCCTGCCTTTGAAATAGAAAGGGCCGATGCCAGCAGTTTTGCATCCAGCACGTCCGGCAGCGTTTCAAATAATTCTTTCCCCACAAAAATCACCCCCTGTCCGGAAATGGGTAAAAGAAAGCAGCTATCGTAAGGATAGCCGCCGATGGGATGGATGGATTAGAATGTTTCCAGATATTTTTGATATTCTTCCGAGATAAAATCCTCATAACAGTCTGCAATATGGCGGATTCTTTTCAGCACCGCACCGTGTGTCTTATAGCCTACAGCTTCCGCAATCTCCTGTAACCTATGCCCCTTCATTTTCATTTCCAGAATCTTTTTATCACGTTCGGAAAGCCCTGCAGCAAACTCCGCAATCTGAAGCTCTGACAACACCGAATTTTCAAACGCACTCCTTGTATCCGGAATATCAAAGTCTATGCTATTTTCTTCTGCATCCTCTGCAAGCTGCTCTATGGATACCGCCTTTTTCCTGGAACGGCTGTGTTCCCACGAACGCATGAAGTCCAGTTTTACCTGACTTCCCCTTTTATCGAAGTCCTCAATGGTTCGGTTGTTCCAGATTTCATCGATCATAGGCTGCCAGTTCTGTTCCTGTATAATTTCCGGCACGAGGGTACCGATCAGGTTGCCAAACTGCTGATAAGTAAGCCACGGAAGTTCCGTTCCCTCCGGCACGTTGTAAAGCTGCTGGAAAGAAAATCCGCTGACCTCAAATTTGTCACGCAGGAGCGGAAGCATAGAGTAAGAGAGCCGCCACAACGGAAAGTCCCCGGAATACTGCGCCGCACTGCCGGGTATCTCCCGGTAGCCGCCTTTTTGATATGGAACTTCAAAATACTGCCATGCGCTCCATGCCACACAATCCCATACCAGTTCCAGAAATGTATCATTGTTTATCATACTGTCATATTTATCCGTCCGCAGCACCTCATAAGGGCAGCGTGGGAAGTTCAGATAAACAGGACGTTTGCTGACAAACTCCTGCGGCAGACTATAAAATAATGTCAGCCATGCTTTGCCGCTGTTCTTTGGAATTTTTATCACCTGTCCCTGCTTCATTTCAATGATTTCTCCATTGTCATCACTGCTTCTGTTCTTTTCACATCTTTCATCCAAAATCACCCCCTACTGATACATGGCAGAAGTCCCATTAAAATGTTCCAATATTTTTGAATATTTTTGAAAAAGTTTTTTCTCTTTTAAATTTCACAATCTGTCCGTTATTTTCTAATATTTTTCTTCTGCTGTCCATCTGTTTTCAGCGGACATAAAAACAGGCGGTACCCAATCTGTTTGAATACTGCCTGTCACTATAATCTTTTTGTATATCCTATGCGTTTTCCCGCAGCCACCGATTGATGATATACTGCCAGTCCATTCCATCCTGCATGACACGCAGAACTGTAACTGTTTTCACTGCTTCATCCACAGTATAAAACAGCAGATAGGATTCACACGGTTTCATGTAAATATCATAACCACGATACCGGAAGCCTGTTGTATTATACCCGGTCGGAAGTGTATCAAGTGCAAGAACCGCTTTTTTAATCTTTTTGGAAAAGTTTTCTGCATATTCCCGGTACTTAAATTGCTGAGGATATATTTCTTTTTTCTTTCACATCCAGCTTGCCGCTCTGGGCAATGACAACTTTGTATTTTTTGTTTTCCATCCGTACCCCTTATACTGCATCAATTTCTGCCCATGCTTCTTCCACTGTCTGCACTCTGCCATTTTCCATATCGTCAATGGCTTCATCCAGCTTTGACAGAAGGACATCCATTGCATCGTTGATCGTATAAGTTGTTTCACGGGATTTCGTTGCCTGTGCCAATGCCATAACCATCACCCTTTCTTAAAATAGCACTCATGTTTCTGTCTTTATCATACCACGAACCATCAGAAATATCTATCATTTTTTGACAGTCACACAACACTGGATCTGATTTAATTATTCACACATTTTTTCATTAAACTTATAACCAACTCCCCACACAGTCTGAATATAGACCGGATGACTCGGATCATCCTCTATTTTTTCCCGAATATGGCTGATATGGCTCATCACAATGTTGTAATCACCGGAATACGGTTCCTGCCAGACCATATCATAAATCTGTTCTTTACTGAATACCCTGCCGGGATTTTGAGCGAGAAGCTGGAGGATTTCAAACTCTGTATAAGTCAAGGCAATTTTATCATTATTCCGCATAACCTCTCGTCGCTCTAAGTCAAGCATTATTCCCTTGTGTTGTAAGTTCGATTTTAGATTCATTTTTTGAAATATAAATTTTTCTCTACCAGCATCCAAAATGGAAATAACAGATTCTATTAAATTTTCTTCATCTCCATCAAAAGATAGCAATAAAATTTTTCCTATACAGCTCACCTCATATTATTTCATGCTATAAAACACTATAACTTTACATTCACTTAAACCAAATGATACAATTTCCCCTCATGGATTTTAAGTACCACATCTGCAGCATCAGCTATTTTTTTGCTATGTGTTACGACAATTACACTTTTTCCCATTTCATGCGCACTTTTCATCAATATCTTAATAATTTCGTCTGCAATTTCTTCATCCAGATTTCCTGTAGGTTCATCTGCAAGCAATACCTTCGCAGGACTTGCTAATGCTCTTGCAATAGCCACTCGCTGCTGCTGTCCTCCTGATAACTGTAAGACCTGCCGTTTCCAGTCTTCCCTCGGTATTCCAACCGCTTCCAAAATTTTCTCTATGTCTTTCTTTCCACCCAGCATCACATTTTCTTCTGGAGTCAAATAATCTATCAGATTATAATTCTGAAAAACCAATGACATATTTTTCTTTCGATAGTTGTGTAGTCCTTTTTTTCTTATATTTACCCCTTCATAATAAATTCCCCCATCCGTCGGAGAATCCAAACCTGCCAAAAGCGATAAAAAAGTTGTCTTACCGGAACCACTTGGTCCCAAAATGGCATACATTTTTCCTATCTCAAAGCCATATGATATATCATCTAAAACTTTTTTGCCTTTATTCGCCTTATAGTAATAGACAACATTCTTTGCCTCAAGAACAATGTTTCCTGCATTTTTACTCATTTCTATAACCTCCTACCCCGTTATTCAGCTCATTTCACTTAATATCTGCTTCGGCCTTTTCTTCATTATCGTGATTCCTGCTACTAATACTGCAATAATCAAAATACCTGATATCATCCCAATATCCATCAGAACCATTTCTTTCGTTATATGAACCTCCACATCTTGTATTTTTAAATCCGGTGCAATATATCCATCTATATAGGTACCAGTATTTTCCTGTTCCTGCTGTTCTAACCTTAAGGTCTGCGTTTCTTTCGCTAAATATGAAGCTGAAGTCTCTGCAATAATTGGGGAAATTGCAAAGGATAACAACATCCCTATAATACTTATCATTACTGCTTCCCATAAAAACTGTACCCATATTTCAAATTTGCACTTTCCAAGTGACATCATAATTCCTATTTCTTGCGTACGATTTTTTATCCAAAACAGAAAAACTAAAACTAAAATCACAAGACCTGACACTGAAACTATTAGTAATAATCCCATACTCATCTGATCCATCTGCCCAAAATTTTCTGTCATATTTTTAATATTTCCATTATTATCAATTAAGTCATATCGTGACCAATCTATATTCGCTTTCTGTACAGACTTTTTAACTTGATCGTACTTCCCTGCATTTTGGACTTTGAATATAGCATACTGATAGAAAGGATTTCCTTCATTTCCGGATGGTTTTTCCGGGAAACTCATATCCGTAAATATTGTATTTTCTGGACGATAAGAATCCCCATACATAATAGATTTTCGTTCTTGCTTTGTTTCATAAATTCCGATAATCTCGGCACTGTATATTGTGGAATGTTCTTTGTCATGGTAATCATTAAACTTTAATAAGTTCCCAGTTTTTAAATGGTTTAGTTCTGCCAATTCTTTCGAGATGACACAAACATCCCTGTCATCTTTTTCAATCATTCTTCCTTCAATCAGTGAAATCTTACCTGCAGATACGTCCATATCCATTTCCATTATGCGATTACCTCGTAGGTTGACACCGCCTACATCCGTACTTTGATCCATATCTGAATCTTCTATTCTCGAAAAATTGACCGGATTCACAACAGTTGCTATTGTTATCAAATTATATTCCTCAATCCCCTCCACCTGAGCTATTTTTTTTACATCATCTTCCTTAACCGTCTCAAATGAGTTATCTGTAACTACCATATCCGCCCCATTTTCTAACCATTTATGAGTAACTCCTCCATAACTGCCCTCCCGATCACCCAGTACATCCATTGCCTGATCTAATCGCTTTCTCCTATTCTCCTCATTTCCTTCTATGCGAAAGGTAGCCCCTATTGCCTGTCTTGTAGCGTCTTGTGTATAAATACTTGCTGAACGGCTTGCCATAGCACCTAAAAATAGGCCACTCATAACAATTACAATAAACAATAGAATAATACTTTTTATCGGTTTTCTTAACACTGAACGTACTCCTCTTTGTAAAACATTCATGTTATCCCTCCATTTCTGCTAAAATTTTTTTTGGCTTTGTACATAATATTGGAAAAAGTGAAATAGAAATAGAAAGCAATAAAATTATTGTTCCTGATAATATGAGATAACATATATCTTTATTTTGTGCATATATTTGCATAGATGTAAAAGCCCCAATACTTTTCCAATCTAAAAACTTTTCCAATACTATCAGCATCTTATCTCCAGTATAAAGAGCTATTATTGTAGAAAATCCAAATACTGAAAAGCATTCCAAAATAATCTGCATAAACAAATCTACTTTTGTTTTTCCAAGACTCACATAAATTGCTATTTCTTTCTTTCTGGCTCTCATCCACATAGACAAAAGCAATGTTATTACAAGTACAGACGATACAACCGATAATCCCAACATCATTTTTACAACCCTAACAACTTGTAAGAGCGGAATTTCCATTTTCTGAAACAGGTTATCTGCTTTCATCACTCTATAGTTTTTCAAAATGCGTGTTACTTCTAGCTGTGTTCTGCTCAACTGCTCTGGATTATCTACATATACGATTAAGTTTTCATATCCGCACGTTTCTTGTAAATGACATACGAACTCGGGTTTTCCATAAATTGTATTTTCAATTCTGTTTACTGCTAATGGTTCCTTCCCTTGCTTTTCTTCTATACCCGAAATATAGATTCCTGATATGCTTGCCTGTGATTGTTCACCTGAATGAGATTTGAAACAAACAGTTTCCCCTATTTCCCATTGATTTACTTCTGCAAGAAACTGATTTACTACTATTTCACCTTCTTTGCGAGGATATTTTCCTTTCGTCAGATGAATTTGCCCGTCAGCAAATGGGCCATCATCTTCAAGGCTATCGTAGGCCATTATGCGCAATTTTTGGTTGTCTGCATCAACACTCTCACTTTTCGTTATAATTTTAAAATCCATTGGATATAACTGCACTTCTGCTACTCGATTTACCGCCTTCACATTTTCCAGTTTCTCAAGTTTTTTGTATTCATCATCCGTAAACAATTCCTCCGCTTTTTCCCGTTCGATCAACAATTTCGCTTTTGATTTCCCTAATAGTTCAATTCTTGCTACTTCGGATGCCCGTAATATAGTGACAGTAGATAAAATCATTGTTTCGGTAATAAGCAATACCCAAAACAAGATAATCGCTTTTCCTTTTTTCCTGAAAAGGTAGCGGAATGCTCTTTCTGCAAAATTCATTCCCATTCTCCTTCCTTTTCAAATCGGTCAATAATTACCCTTTTAGCCAAAAACGTACCATCCTCCTGGTAATCCCCATACAGATAGAGCATTGACTGCTTTTTCACTTCTTCTTTCCGGCAATCCTCAAGCGTAATACCCGTCATCGTTGAATGAGAAATCTGAAAATAGGTATTTTCTCCATATACTATTTTCACCTGATTCATTTCTTCAACAACCGCTCCCGGAGCAGGAACCATTTCTGCATCATCCGTCTGCGTCCCTATGCTGATATTACATCCTGTGTCTGAAAATTCCAAAACAGCTCCACGCAAATCTGCATTTGCCAACACTTCTGAATCGTCCGCTGAGTTCTCTTTGTCATCAGCATTACTACTTGACTCGTTCTCGTAACCGCCTTCTTTTTTCTCTTGATCATTCAGTATATCAGATACATTCTCGGTAGTTGTCTGATTATCCCCTGTTACTTTTGAATCAAAATTTTTATTGCTGCACCCAACAACTGATACGGTTCCTATACAACCCAAACATAATACTATACATATTTTTTTCTTCATTTATAAAAAATCCTCCATTACATATTTTTTCTTTATATTATAAAAATTGAATGTATGATTTTCCCGTTTTTTTATGTATTTTATATGTATAAAAAGGCTGTTGTGATTTTCCGTCACAACAGCCTTCTGGTTGGTTCATAACATCTTATTTCCACTTTTATGCCTTTTTCTGTATTTTCAATACAATAAGGAAACTGATGCTGTTCTAAAATCATTTTTGTAATATATAATCCCAAGCCGCTTCCACCAGTTCTTTTATTTCTGGATTTATCAATACGATAAAATGCATCACATAATTTTGGAATTTCTTTCTCATCAATAGATTCCGTTTCATTTTCAATCCAAAAAATTATTTCTTCACCTCTTTTATACACTCCAACCCATATATTTCCATCCTCATTCGTATATTTAATTGCATTTCCTACCACATTACTTATGACCTTCGTGAAAAGAGCTTCATCTGCCCGTATCCAAGTTGATTCTTCTATTCGTATATGAAACTGTAATCCCCTATCAATAGCCATATCTTCCTGTTCCTTAATCACATTCTCAACAAGTTGGTGAAGTGGTATATCTATCAATTTCAACTCAAATCCCGATGTTCTAATTTTTGAAACATACAGAATTTCCTGCACCATATTCTCCATGGAATTAGCTACTTCAAAAGAACGTTTTAAATATCTATCTCGGTCTTTATATCCCCCTACTTCTAATAACATTCCCTGAATTTGTCCTTTTAGAATTGTAATCGGAGTTTTTAATTCATGCGAAACAGCTGAAAAAAAAGCCATTTGTTGTTGTTCCAGTTGCTGCTCAAGTTTGATGCTTTTCTCTAAATCAGTATTTTTTTCTTTCAATTCATCCAAAGCACTCTCTAATTTTTCCGAAAGTTCGTTCAGATTTTCTCCCAAAATTCCAATCTCGTCCCTCCGGTCTTCTGTATATCGAACTCGAAAATCAAGATTTGCCATTTTTTTTGAAACTTCACTCACCTTTAAAATTGAACGCGTAATATATTTTGTGTATAAAGCAGCAATAGCTAATGCTGCCAAAAAAGTAATAGCCCCCAACATAAGTAAAATTCTTTTTAATGATTCCAGTCCAATATTTACTTTCTCCTTGTTTCCAAACACTTGAATCCAATATGTTTTTCCATTCGTTAACTTACAGGAATAAGATTCCGTTATCCCACTGCCTAACAGAATATCTTCTACATCTGTTCCAGGAGCCAGTGAATATTCCATATCTCCATATATACCAAGTACCTTTTCGTCACTATCTTTTAAGACAATAGAAATCCCATGCTCCAATGCAAACATTTTTAATATTCCATCTATTTCCTGCACTGAAGTATTCGATAATTGAAGTACCATTTTTTCCGTCTGATTACTCAAACTTCTATCCAACTCTAAAAAATAGCTCCGTGACATCCCCAATGCAACCATTCCATAAATCGCACTACCAACAGTAATCAATAAGCATACTGTAATTATAAATATTTTTGTAGACAAATGTTCTCTAATTAGCTTTATCAATTCGATACCCCACCCCTCTTACCGTTTTTATATAATCCCCTGCTTTTCCCAATTTTCTCCGCAAATTTTTGATATGATTGTCAACTGCACGTTCTTCACCTTCAAATTCATATTTCCATAGACGATTTAAAAAGCTCTCTCTTGTTATCACGCATCCCTGATTTTCAATCAATTCTTTCAAAATTTCATATTCTTTCTGTGTCAAATCAATTAACTTTTTCCCTATTTTCACTTGATAATTTCCTACAATCAATATTATCTCTCTGTATTTTAACTCGTGATCTTTTGTTATATCTACTCCTTCATATCTACGCAGAACAGCTTCTATTTTTTTTATCATAATTGGAAGAGAAATCGGCTTGGGGATATAGTCATCTATTTGCATTTCAAATCCCTTTATCTGGTCTTCTTCTCTTCCCAATGCACTTATCATAATGATTGGTACTTCCGATTCTTTTCGTATTAGTTCACAAACTGCATACCCATCCATTTTAGGAAGTAAAATATCGAGCAGTATCAAGTCAATTTGTTCTTTCAGAAAAACCGCAATACCATCTATTCCATCAGATGCCGTAATCACTTCATACCCTTGATCCTCTAAAAAAAACTGTATCAGCTCTTGAATATCCAAATCATCTTCTATAATTAAAATTTTTTTCATTCTTAGCTACCTCTTATTTTCCGTTTTTTTTATTTTATCAGTTTTTCTTGTAGTTTTTGTGTATTTCGTTTTTTTAGTATCAACTTTTTTCAAATTACTATCTTAAACAAACACTTACTTTTACATTATCATTTTAAATGTTGAAAGAGGTAGCAGAAAATGCTTTTCGCACCTTCTGTCGCTTTTCACTTATGCTTCATTTATTGCCTTTTTTCTTTGCTAATCCATATCTATTTCTGGCTTCCTTGCTTCCTGTCTGTTCCAACATTTCCTTTTTCTTTGTTTTTTAGCGTATTTCTGTATGGAATTAAAATTGCTTCCATATGCCTATAATACTTGAGCGAACTCGATTGCGGTCACTGTCTCCCCGAACGTTGCCGCCCAGGAATCAAAGTGTCCCATACCCATACGCATGAGTGTGTCATACTGGAGATAACGCATGATAGTGTAAAGCTCTGTCATACTGTTCGATACGGGAGTACCTGTAGCAAAGGTGATTCCTCTGCCGCCGGTCAGTTCATCCATGTACCGACATTTCATAAACATATCCGAACTTTTCTGTGCATCCGTCTGTGAGATACCCGCCACGTTCCGCATTTTTGTATACAAAAAAGTTCTTAAAACTATGGCTTTCATCCACAAACAGCCGATCTACCCCCAACTGCTCAAAGGTTACTACATCATCCTTTCTGGTCTGGTCATTGAGTTTCTTCATCCTCGCCTGCAGACTCTTTTTTGTTTTTTCCAACTGCTTGATGGTATAATTCTGCCCTGCCTGATGTGCTGCTTCTTCAATGGAAAACGTAATATCTGCAATCTGATCTTCCAACATGGCAATCTGACGTTCCCTTGAAAGAGGGATTTTCTCAAACTGTGTATGTCCGATGATCACCGCATCATAATCCCCTGTCGCAATACGGGAACAGAACCGTTTTCGGTTTGCTGGTTCAAAGTCTTTCTTCGTTGCCACCAAAATATTTGCTCCCGGATAGAGGCGTAAGAAGTCACTGCCCCACTGCTCGGTCAGATGGTTTGGCACAACATAAAGATTCTTCTGTGAGAGTCCCAGCCGTTTTGATTCCATACCGGCTGCGATCATCTGGAATGTCTTTCCAGCTCCTACGCAATGAGCCAGTAACGTATTATTTCCATACAGCACATGAGCCACTGCGTTTTTCTGATGCGGCATCAGAGTAATCTCCGGATTCATGCCAACAAACTGAATATGGCTTCCATCATATTCCCGTGGACGGATGCTGTTAAATCGTTCATTATAGATCTTACAGAGATCTTCCCGTCGGTGCAGGTCTTTAAATATCCACTCCTTAAATTCCTCTTTGATCAGTTCCTGCTTCTGCTGTGCCAGCATCGTTTCCTTCCGGTTTAATTCCCGGTGTTCTCCCTCAGCATCCTGTACCGTGTCATAAATCTTGGTATCTCTAAGATTTAAGGCATCTTCCAAAAGGCGGTAGGCATTGGCTCTCTGTGTTCCATAAGTGGAAGTAACAAGAGCATTTCCGTAGCTGTCCACATTCTTTCCCATAACATTCCACTGTCCGGTCACTTCGGCATACTGGACTTTGACCTTGCTCCCTACATAATATCTTGGTGTATGGAATGTCTCTGCCATAAATCGTGTAATGTAATCCTCGGAGATCCAGGTTGCCCCAAGTCTTGCCTCAATCTCTGATGCATCCAGATCTTTTGGCTGTACCTGCTCCAAATACTGCACGTTCACCTGATATTCCGGGTGATTTTCTGCAAACTGTTTGGCAATCTGCAGTTTCTCCCTCACATTTCCAGAAAGATATTCGTCCGATGGCTCCCATTTTTCACTGATTGGGTTCTTAAAGATTACCCCTGCCAGTTCTTCGGTAAGCTCCTCTTCTGTTTTTCCGGAAAGCTGTGCCATATAGGAAAGGTCAACGCCTGCCCTCTCACCGATAGAAACCGCAAGTGCTTCACTGGCAGTATCTACAGAAGTTACCGTTTCTGCCCTGCGGATTGTCCTTTTGGTAAAAATATCCGCTTTCCGTTTCAGTTCTCCCTTATCATCCAGAAATTCCAGAGAAGTCAAAAGACAATAGCTGCTGTCCTGGCTAAATGCCCGCTTATTGGCATTACTGCTAAGCAGACCATATTTTGCTGTAAAGGTATCGTATTCTTCATTGAGTTTTCCCTGCAGCTTTGTGATCTGTTCATCGCTTCCCTCTTCCATCTGGCACTGGATCAGTTCATTCGTAACATCACGGATCTTCACCATCCCTTTGACACGTTCCGCTGTCATTGCCGGAAGTTCCATCCGGTTCATCACAGAGTTTTCCCGGTAATACACTTCCTCATTGACCACCGTAAAGCTGAAATTCTTTACTTCCGGGTCTGCTGGAATGGACACCACATCTTCTTCCAGTTCGGTATCGGAAAGTTCCAGTTCCGTAATGGTACCATGTATATGCTTTACAGCTTCCTTTAACTGCTCCTCTAAGGTTATTCCCTCTTTTGGTCTTACGGTTACTTCCTGCTTTCCATACTGGGTACTCTCCGTTGTAAACTCTCCAAGCACCATTTCCGGATGATCTGCAAAATACGCATTGACCGAATATCCTTCGGCAGTTTCCTTCAGATGTATCCAGTCCGGTTCCTCGATGGAAGTCCTGTCTCTTTTCTGGAAAAATAAAATATCGGAAACAACACCTGTATTGGCATTTCTCTGGAACGCATTATTTGGAAGGCGGATCACCCCTAATAACTCTGCCCGGTTTGCAAAATACTGTCTGACTGCCTGATTCTGCTTATCCATCGTCCCACTGGAAGTCACCACGGCTACCACACCACCGGGACGAACCAAATCAAGGGATTTTGCGATAAAATAATCATGGATCAGAAAATGGTGGCGGTCATATCTGCGGTCACTGACCTGATATGCTCCAAATGGTACATTCCCGATCACGCAGTCAAAAAAGCTGTCCGGGTAATCTGTTTCCTCAAATCCCTGTATGGCAATCTTATTTTTCTGGTAAAGCTGCCTTGCAATCCTGCCCGAAACCGGGTCGAGTTCCACACCGTACATATTAGTTTTGCTCATACTCTCCGGGATCAGTCCCATAAAGTTACCAACACCACAGGACGGTTCCAGAATATTTCCCTGTTTCAGTCCCATATTTTCCAGTGCTTCATACATGCTTCGGATCACGGTCGGTGATGTATAAAAAGCATTTAAGGTCGATGCTCTTGCTGCACTGTATTCTTCCGGTGATAAGGTATTCTTTAACTCCAGATACTCATTTGTCCAATTACTGTTATTCTCTTCAAATGCCTGCGGGATGCCACCCCAGCCAACATAACGGGATAAAATTTCCTGTTCTTCGGGTGTTGCCAGACGTTCTTCCTGCTCCAGAGTCTGCAATAAATGGATGGCTTCCATATTTGCTTTATACTTTGCCTTCGGACCGCCTGCCCCAAGGTCATTATCCTGAATCCGAAAATTATGCGGTTCTGTTACAATCTTTTCTACTTCCGGTTTTAAATATGGCTGGAATTCTCCCTCATATCCAAACAGTTCATTTTCTCCGGGAATATAATTGCGTCCGGTTTCCAGACACCGGAACACATCGGCAGTCGGTGCATTGCTGACTGCATAAAAATCATCATACGAATACTTTGGGAAATCTTCTGTATGGTAGGTTGATAAATGCAGTTCTGTATTGGAACGGGTCTGTGCAACCAGATCTTTTCCTTCTATTCCTTCCGGCAATACCCCTACTGCTTCAAAATGATACCCCTGATACTCAAAAACACCTTCATCCCAGGACTCCGCCAATTCTTCTGCTGTTTTAGCTGTTACCTCTTCTTCTGGTTCTTTCTGTTCCTGTCCCTCAGAAGTTTCTATTATTTCCTGCTCCTGACTCTCTGAAATAGATTCTTCAGCAGTAACCTCTTCCTCTTCTATTTCCTCTACATCTGACATATCTACTACGGTCGGTTCTGTCACTGCCTTCGTATCTAAGAAATCAAACATGGTCATCTGGTGCCCGGATGGTTCCACAAAAGACGGTTCTACTTCCGGTGTCGGGAAAATCGTATAGGTTCCTTCTGCATACTGGTGAAGTTCTGAAAGAAGTTCTGTTTTCTGCTGGTAGTTTGTCCCATATGCCTCAAAATCTAATGGCAGAACTGCCAATGCTGCATCCATCTTCTGTAACAGTTCTTCTGCCTGCTCTGGATTCTCTAAAACTGCCACCATTTCTTTTCCTGGTTTTTCCCAGAAGAAATCATCCGTAAATGGTCTGTCTATCTCTTCCGGAAGACGGTCATAAAAGCGGAGTACCTTGTTTGCCATCTGTTCCCGTTCATATTCCGGCATACGAGCATAATCTTCTGCCTGCAGGAACTGGTCATTCTTTATCAGATAAGCTACTCTATTTGCAACTTTATTCCAAGATAATAAAACTGATGTATATGGATTTCCATAAGCACCTCTTGCAAGAAACAATCCTTTTCCATCATAATTTGCGTGTGAATCATCGGCACCAGACAGTGCATGACTGCTTCCACCGATCCCATACTGTTCCTTGATAAAACCTGTCCTCGATCTTTCATCCTCATGCAGCAGATAAAAGGAATATATCCTGAGTCTGCCTTCGGAATACGCCCCACCTCTGACAAGAAATGCGTCGATCTCGTCTTGTGTAATGAACATCTGCTGTTCTTTCCATGAGAATCCCTCTCTTGCCTGGTATGGGATCACTTCATCTGCAAACTTCTGGAACTGTCTGGAGATATTGACCGGATTATAATGATGGAAACGCATAAGAGAGTTGTCCGTCTCATAGGCTTCTGCCAGTGCTTCCAGTCTTTCATTCAAATCCGAAAGCCACCCTGGATCTTGCAGTTTTTCAGTAAGATAATCCGTGATTTCCGGATAAATACTACGAAGATGCGGCAGATCTGCTTCATCAAAGACAATCTCTGCCACACCTTCTGCCATATCCCCTTTCATATAAGCAAGTGCCTGTGCGTGTTCCTTCAATGCGTTGTCCCTTGCCACATCCAATACCGACTGCGGGGCATATTCTCCCTGATTTAAAAGCTGATGGATACGTCTGCTGACATCTTTCCAGGATAAAAAGGCTTTATCCAGAATCTGGTCTGCCACCGTATGCCCGACTGCGATCTGCATCCCAGTTTCATCAAACCAGACGGAATACTCCCTTCCATCCATCTGAAAACCTTTGCCGCCTTTTCTATACTCACGCTTTACAAACTCCGTGTATTCTCCCGGTGACTGTTCACTCATAAAGTTATAGATGATACGCAGCTGGCTTCCTGTCCGGTTTCCTCCCGTCCGTAAAATATCATCCACAACACTTTCCGGAATAGGAATCTCCCCGGCATAAAAAGCAGCTACTCTTTCACCAATCTGCCTTTTCTGTTCATTTGCTGTAGGATATTCGGGCAAAGATAAAGCAGAGGCAATTTCTTCCTCTGCTTTGCTCAGTCCATCTTCTCTTGTATCTTCAACTAGCTGTATACCAATTCCGTCAAGATGCTCTCTTCCGCTGTTGCCATCAGTGCGTTCATATGTGCTGTCCAGGCCATCGGGTCTGCTTCCTTGTCCGGTGCCGGATGGTTCTTCAGCAGTTTCTCCATCTGGCTGTCCATCCTCTCCTGTGCTGCCTTCTCGATCTCTGCCAGATGGCTGTTCAGCTTTCCTGTCAGGAACAGGCTCTGATACAGGCTGTTCTTGTGTTCCTTCAGGAATGTCCTCCGAAGCATCCCGTATTTCCCTATTGTCACTTCTTCCTCCTCTACGGTCAGGTTCGGAAACAGGTAATCCCCCTTGCGATGATATGTCAGTTCCATAGTCGGTTCCTCCTTCATTCTCGATATTTTCTTCTTTGTTGTTTTCTACGCCCTTATTTTCACGCATTAACGTGTTAAAGTTATTATAATTCCTTTCATTGGAAATTTCAACCTCTTTTCTGGCTTCTTCCAGAGAAATTTTATGTACCGTCCTTCCAATGTCAATCAGAACACTCTCACTGATCTGGCTTGCTGCATTTCCAAGAAAGGTCAGTACAGACAGCCGGTTATAATCGGTAATATGCATAAAATCCTCTTCTTCCAGAAGCTCCATCGGTTCCAGACCACACCGTCTGCAAAGCATGTAATATACACTGTCCGTTGCAAGCTGGCGGAAATCACTGCGGACCGTAACTTCATCCAGATCTTCCAGATACGTTCCTTCCGCTGCATATTCCAAGCCGTCCAGATATTCTTCCAGACTGTCTGCGACCATTTCCCTTGCAACCGCCATCAACGCATCCGATAAAGTCCCTGTATCTTTTTCTTCCAGACCATACGCTTCTGCCAGATGGGTAAGAATCTCTTCCTGCTGATGTTCCTGCATCTGCCACAGGTAAGGGCTTCTTCCGCCTGCCACCATGTGCGTATCTGAAATATCAAACACATACCGGAGTCTGGTATTATGACCATTCTCGTCAAGCAGGGCGATTCCCCTAGCTCCCCGGTTTACCCAGCGGAACATCTTCTCATTCCACAGTTCCAGGGACGCACAGGCGGTTGCCTGTGGATGCTGTGCGTGGATCAGTAACTGGTCTGTAAAAGGATACCGGTATAGTCTCGCTGCGGTATCCATATAACCCATCCAGTCCCTTGGCGAACTGCTCACCGATGTCGCATGTTCCTGTGCCAGTTCCCGGATGTCCTGTAATTTCGACATACTGCCTACCTCCTTGCCTTATTTCTTCTTTGGAAATTCCAGATGGAACCTTGGCTTTCCGTCCTCCAGTGTCAGTAAAAGGTCTGCGTCAAACTTTATATCTTTTTTTCTGGAATACAGCCCTTTTACATGGGTGCAGGCTTTATCAAGAAGCTCCACTGCCATCTTTTTATCCAGTGTTTTCTCCATGCTTCCTAAGAAACGGTTTTCTTTCCAAAGGGCAAAATCACACTGCCTGTTGGAGCAGTAAAAATTCTGCTTTCCTTCGTAGACATCAGAGCCGCAGACCGGACACTTACCAATCACTTCCCTTGCTTTCTGGAACCTTCTCCTTTCCGTTTCCGGTATTTCCCTGCACACAGAAAGAATCTTACCGACTAAAGAAGTGATCTCACCCATAAACTGTGTATCGGTGATCTGCCCTTTTTCCATCATTAAAAGCTGATTTTCCCATTCGGCAGTCATTGCGGCAGATTTCAGATAAGCCGGCATGACATTCACCAGTTCCCTGCCCTCTGTGCTTGGCAAGATCTGCTTTCCTTTTCTGACTGCATAGCCGGAAGAAACCAGTTTTTCAATGATACCTGCCCTGGTTGCCGGAGTCCCCAGTCCTTTCTTCTCTGTCTCCGAATCAAAGTCTTTATTCCCTGCGGTTTCCATAGCGGCAAGGAGGGTATCTTCATTGAATGGTTTTGGCGGGGAAGTAAAATGCACTGTCTTTTCTGCCTTTACCGGAGAAAGCGTCATTCCTTCTTCATATCCATATGGAATGGAAGTTTCTTTTTCCGTTTCTTCTTCCGGCTTGGCTTTCACGCACTGGTTCTTAAAGGCATTCCCCGCCGCTTTAAATCCCATCTGCACCGGCACTTTTCCTCTGGCGGTAAAATCATGTCCCTGACATTTGACCGTAATATCCGTCTGCTCATACTGATACTCTTCCCCTGTTGCCTGCACCAGCTGCTGGCAGACCAGCATCATCAGGTTCTTTTTGTCCGCTGTCAGATCAGAGATTCCTTTTTCTACGGCTTCTTTTGTTGGAAGAATCGCATGATGGTCGGATACTTTTGCATTGTTAATCACTCTGGTGATGTTATGTCCCAGCTGTCCATAATCCAAGAACGGAAGTAAGACTGGCATTTTCCCTACCAGTTCCTCTACGGTATCCCTCATATCCTCCGTCACGAACTGGCTGTCCGTTCTTGGATAAGTGACCAGCTTTTCTTCATATAATTCCTGCAGCATATCCAGTGTTTTCTTTGCCGTATAGCCAAAGTAACGGTTTGCTTCCCTTTGCAGACTGGTCAAATCATAAAGTTTGGGAGGAAACGCTTTCTTTTGTTCCCTCTTTACCTGTGTAATCACTGCTTCCGAATCCATACATAAGGAAGCAAGGAGATCGGCTGCTTCCTCATTTGCAATATTTTCAGAAACTACCGTAAGCCTTCCGTCTGTCAGTGCTACTTTATAAAAGGCTTCTTTCTGAAAATGCTCAATCTTATCCTGACGTTCCGCAAGCATGGCAAGCGTTGGCGTCTGCACCCTGCCCACAACCAGACGTTTAAAATAACAGGTCGTATATGCCCTGGTTCCGTTCATTCCGATTAGCCAGTCTGCCTGTGCCCTGCATACCGCAGCCATGCAAATATTCCGGTATTCCTCTGCTCCTTTCATTGTCTGAAAACCTGTCCGGATTGCCGTATCTTCCATGGAACTGATCCATAAACGCTTCACCGGTTTCCTGCATCCGGCAAGGTCATACACTCTCTGGAAGATCAGTTCCCCTTCCCTTCCTGCATCACAGCCATTTACCAGATAGTCCACATCTGCTCGGTTCATCAGGCTTTTTAACACATCAAACTGTTTCTTCTTATCTCTGGAAACTTTCAACTTCCAGACCTGCGGGAGAATCGGAAGGTCATCAAACTGCCATTTCCCATATTTCGGGTCATATTCCTCCGGCTGTGCATACTCTGCCAGATGCCCAAGGCACCAGCTGACAATACAGCTCTCCCCTTCTAAATATCCGTCCTCTTTTTTATAAGCTGACAGATTTTTGGCATAACTCTGTGCCACACTTGGTTTCTCTGCGATCACTAAAAATTTTGACATACGCTTTTTTTGTCCTTTCTGAAAAAAGGGCAGCCAAACTGCTCTGGCTGCCCCTGTCCTTATTTTGGTTGCTTCTTTGGAGATGGAAGTTTATTCTTCTTCCTCATCCTCTTCTTCATTTACATACGGTCCGTCAGAGAACTCCAGCTGTTCGCTTACATAGTCATCCTCTTTGCCACGTCCATGCTTTTTATAAACGGCGATACCTGCCACTCCAAGAATCGCTGCAAGTACGATTGCTCCAAGTCCTTTTACATTCATTCCTGTCTTTTCTTCTTTCTTCACTCCGGTTTCCTCCTCTGCTACCGGGGTAGTTTCCGGTGTGGTTTCCGGGATCACTACGGTTGATTCTTCGGTTTCTTTGCTCTTTTCTGTCTCATCCAGAAATTCTGCCAGGTCATTCTCATCGACCAGGGACATCATATATACATTTTCTGTATTGCTGGAACGGTCAATGACCATGTAAAATGTATTTCCCTTCTTGGTCTGGATGGTAAGGAACTGTTTCGTATCATCATTTTCCTTATCATCCACCAGCTGGGCATTTCCCGGAGTAGAAAAAGCAGAATTATCCCCTTCCCCGGTGACCCTTCCGGTATCCTCTTTCTTCTCCGTATCTTCTGTTGATTCTGTTGCCGTTTCTTCTACTACCTGTGTCGTTGTCTCCTCTGCCGGTGGGTTTGCATTTGCATAAACCGTAGCAATGGATGTCCCGGAGATCATGGTGACTGCCATGGCAATCATAAGCAGTTTCTTTAGCACTTTATTCCTCATCGTCTAAAACCTCTCTTTCTGTCATCTGACCAACAGGTGGTCTGTGAACTTCTGCGTTGTTTTCCTTTTTCTGCGGAGCTTTTGCATCCTCACCGTGATACCACCGTCCTCATCCATCTGGATCGTAACGGTTCCTTTCTGAATCCCGTCAAGCAGGACAAGCAGGCTGCGGCTGTCCAGCTTCATGGAACGGAACGACTTAACGATCTCTATATCTTCCATCTGCTGTCTCAATGTATTCTGCCGCTTCAGGTGTTCCTGTAATTCAGCAATCTTATCCTCCGTTTTCTGAATATCATTCAGAAGTTTTTTTAATTTCATGTTCATCTGCCCTGTCACCTCCTTTAATGCAGACGACCAAACGCCATAAAATGTTCCTGCCAGTAAGCACTTGCAATGCTGGTATACTGGACAGGCTTGCCACAGTGGATCATCATGTTATTGCCGACATAGATTCCCACATGGCTTGCTCCCGGTGTGTCATAGGTTCCCTGGAAGAAGATCAGATCTCCCGGCTTTGCCTCCGATAGAGATACCTGCGAACAGTGTGACCGCAGCTCATCTGCAGTACATCTTCCGACATTCCATCCATTTCCACAGTTATTGATAACCCAGCTCACAAAACCGGAACAGTCAAAACCACTTGGGGAATAACCGCCCCATACATATGGAACACCCAGATATTTTTCTGCTTCCTGTATCATTTTTGCAAACTGTGGATCAGATAAAGCATCTGCCGGTATGTCATAACCAAATCCACTGCTTCCGGTGGGTATGCTGTTTAGATCAAACAGATAATCACGGTTGCCGTAATATTTGTTATACGCATCGTAGCGTTCCTGTTCTTCCTCTGTCATACGGCTCCTTAACACGGCATCCAGGCTGTGGTTTGTCATCGTCACATCCAGACGGTTCACCTCTTTTGTAGTCGTGACCTGCACTTCCTGGTTTCCATTGCTGTCTGCTATGTAGGCTTCCCATGTCTGGTGTCCATGTGCGGATGCCGCCGCATGATTGTCATAGTAAACATCGAACTGTACCCCATATCTTGCGAACGCTCCGGTATCTTCTACTACATATTCCACACCGTTCATGACTACATGGGTCCCGATCGGCACAAATGGATTCGCCGCATCCACGGCAATCGTATGGTTTGCTGTCGGCATCGCCCCACTGGCTGTCGGTCCGCCACTCCACTGCCCACAGCAGATCGGGCAGTTACAGTATCCACTCGTCACAACCTGTCCCAAGGATTCCCCTACCCGGACCGTCTTGGTTTCCGTAACCGTCTCTCTGGTAGAGTCTGTGGTGATCCCATACTGCTGTCGGAAGATTTCCTTAATCTCCTCTGCCACTTCCTCGTAAGTGAAGCAGCCATATTTTACCGTAAGATAAGAGATCAGCTGATATGGGTTATGACCGATCTCATCAATCTGATACCGGTATTCATCATAATCCGGATGGGTGGATTCCATCTGATTGATCTGTGTATTCAGTGCTTCTTCCAAGGCACGGTACGCATTTTCAACGGCATAAATATCTTCATCCGTACTGGAATAGCTGGTAGAGATGATTGCTGAAGAAGCTCCCTGCAAAGATGCCGTACAGCTGGTAAAACTGGCTGCGATCAGCACAAAGATCAGAGCAAAGACAGCTACCGTGGCAAAAATCCCCCGGTTCTGTGCCGCCACCATCTTGACGGCATCTTTCGCTTTTTCCGTAAACTTCTGTGCGGAAGTGATCGCTGCATCCTTTACTTTTTTACTCTGTCTGGCTGCCTGATACTGCTTCTGGTAACGCTTCTTCTGAAAGAGTTTCTGCAGGGCAGATTTCTTTTTCTTCTCTGCTTCTCTTTTCACTGCGTCCTTCGCTTCATTTCCATAGGCAGTCTCAAATATCAGCCTGCTCCTTTCTGCTTCATCCAGGACGCTTTCTTTTAATCTCCGGGATTCTTCCCTTCGCCCTTTCAGCCGTTCCCGCATGTAGATGGATTTCCTTGCAAGGCTTTCCCCGACAAGCTCTGCCCGGTGTGCCCCTTCCACTGCCGCATTTTCATCCTCTTCTTCGTGCGTTTTCCAGTGTGCTGCTGTGACTGCCGCATCTTTGACTGCCGATGCCGGATTCCGGATACCGATCCCGGCACCATGTACCATGCCGTCACCCTCATCACCAAAAGACAGACGGGAAACTTTTTTCCGCTGTTCCTTCAGCACCCGTTCCCTTTTGGACTTGCCTTTGATCTCCTCGTGGAACTTATCCAGGGAATCTTCCATCACTTCGGAAGTTTCCCGGTAACGGACAGATTCTCTTTTGGCTGCTTTTTCTTCTCTGGAGTCTCCTTTTCCTCCTTCTTTCCTTTGCAGCATAATCCCTGACCATCTTTTTCTTCCGAAGATCCCGGCTGTCTGCAACTGTCTCCAGATATGCCCGTTCCCCTCTTGGCTGTCCACGGATACTCTCTGTACGAAAGGCAGATTTGGGGTTCTCGCTGCTATCGTCTGTAAGCCCCTCTTCTACATCCGCATCAGTTGCTATATCTTGTTCATCATCCAATATATCTGCATGTTCCCTACTATATCTGGGTTTTCTGGAACTCTGCTCCGGCTGTTCCATCTCCCGTTCTTCTTTCAGCCGTTCATGTCTGCGTTTACTAAAATCCAGTTCCTCTTTCTTCTCACTGCGGGAAATCTCGGTATCCGTATCCCGCCCAGTGATCCTTTTTTCTTCCTTGTTCCGGAGGTTTTCTTCCCGCAGTCCATCCCGGCTCATCTTCTGGACAGTTTTATCTCTCGCCTTATACTCATGCTCCTGCAACTTTGACCATCCCCTTTACTGCTTTGTCCCGGTTATTCTGTCTTATCCTGATAGTCCTCCCATTTCTCCAACACTTCATCTGCCATCCCTGCAATGGAATCCGTCAGCTTGTCTGTCATTCGCTCACTTAAAGTTCCCCTTACAGCCAGACAAGCTGTAATTCCCATGAAGTCAATCAGTTCCGCCAGATAGATAAGATCATCCATCATTTCATCAGCCGTTACTTTTTCCTTTGTGTCCTTTTCCATTTTCAAAATCTCCTTTTCATTGTCTGCACAGATTCTTTCTGCAAATATGCAGCAAGGTTCGCCGCTGCATCTCTCCATGTTTCTGTAATCTTCCATCTTGTAATCCTCCATGATTTCCAGGCAGAAAAATTGCCGGAAGTATTCCTCCGGCTCATCCTCTACTCTGTTTTATTTTGTTTCGTTTATTTCTTTAATCGTCCCGTTCTCCTATACCAAGTTTCTTACGCTTTTCCACCTCATCCGGCTTAGAAGTCATCAGGGCATACAGCATCAGGGAATTATCAAACTTATCCTTGAACGGGATAATGGTGCTGCCATAAAAGACCAGTCCCTCACCTTCCCCGCTGTTCGTTACATAAGAAAGCTGGTGAGGGGAAATGTTGAGCTGTTTTGCAAGGATCTGTCTGTCACCAGATGCCTGGTTGAGCATCAGGATAAAGTCCGAGTTTTCAAAGATGTTCTCAATCTCCCGGCTGGCTAACAGGTCTTTTACGTTCTGTGTGATACCCGTAGGGATACCACCCCATTTACGGAAACGCTTCCAGATCTCCACACTGTATGCTGCCGTCTGCTCCTCTTTTAAGAGCAATCTCGATAGGTCAGACGCTTTCACGCCTTTCGCCCCGAGCCACACCGTGCAAGCAACTTTCATTGCACACGGCGTTCCATGGGATAAGTCTTTATTGCTAATACAGTTACTTCAAAGTCTGGTTAATTGTTATAAGGTTAATTGCTTCCAATCCTGCTTTAGCTCTCCATTTGTTGAGCTTTGCAATCTTGGCAGGTGCCCTACAATCGAATAAATCGATGAGGGACTTGATGATTTTCACGTCATTAGAATAGATAAGGCTCTTTATATCTTTGTGTACGATTCTGAGGTTTGCATATTCATCCGTACCACCTTGGCTTGGTGGATTAAGATATATGCATTCCACATCTTCAAACGCAAGAGACACCTTTGAGAGTTCACACTTACCCTTTGATGCCACAAATCTTGATAGGCGGTTATCACAGAATTCGATACTATGATTCGTGTCGTTATCTCTACTCAACTTCAACAGCGTTTCTCCATATTCAGATTTAGCAAGCATGCGGTGAATACGTTCACGTCCCTGTGGGGTGTAACGATTGGTGTCCACTCGGTAGAACATTGGATTTTGCGTCCTACAGTATGCTACAGGGACGACAATCATACCATTGATATATCTAACCTGTTTGGACTCCCCATATTTCTGATAGAAATATTCGTCCATCGCACCTTTCAATGTCGGCGGTTTTTCCTTGGAGAGGTCAGCCCGACTATTCAGTCTCGTCTTCATGGTTATGTCAATCGACGGGAACAGTCTGTGAACATCTGCATTTATCATAGTAGCCATGTTATAGTACTGATGCATACCAATGACTGCTTGGTTGTATCTGATGAGGTCATCGTGCTGTGATTGTTCACTCTCGTGAGATTTACAGGCCTGCGCCATGGCATTTTTCAGCTTCACTCGTTGAGAATTGATGGCTTTGTCAGTCATATGAGACTTGATAGACCATTTCTTTCCCTTCTTGTAAAGTTTAAATTTTATGCCTAAGAAGTCGCTATAGCCTTTGGTAAGATTCGTAATTCGTGACTTATCTGGAGATGTTTCCAGCTTTAGTCTGTCCATTAGCCATTGCTCGACCGCATGCTTTAGCTTGGAAGCATCAGAATACGACCTGCAAAATATCTTAAAATCATCCGCATATCTCACTATGTGGCACTCTTTCAATCGGGACTGTCGCAACTTCTTGTACAGATTCCCTTTATTCGGGGTACCATTTTTATTCATATAAATATCGCTTTTCAGAGGATGCTTTGCAGGCATTTCCTCCCATTGACTGGCTATCCACCAGTCAAGCTCATTCAGCACAATATTTGCCAGTAAGGGACTAAGTACACCGCCCTGAGGCGTGCCTTTGTCGGGTACCGTTCTAACCCCATTTTCTTCAATTGGAGCTTTTAGCATTTTTCCAATTAAGGAAATCAGCCTTTTATCACGTATTCCCATCGTCCATATCTGCTTTAGTAGCTTTCCATGGTCGACATTATCAAAAAATCCCTTGATATCTACATCAACTACATAGTGGAATCCGTCCACCTGCGCCAGTTTGTAACACACGGCAACGGCATTCTTAGTGCTACGATTCGGTCTGAAACCATAACTGTGCCGATAAAACTTGGCTTCGCATATAGGCTCCATGACCTGCAACACGCTTTGTTGTACAATCCTATCTAATACCGTAGGGATTCCTAATGGTCGCATTTTCCCATTTGGCTTTGGGATATATACCCTTCTCACCGCTTTAGGCTGGTAGTTAAGAATTTTGTCCCTAACACATTGAACCAATGCTTCCTCTGACATCTCAGCTAAGTCCTTAAAGGTCTTACCGTCGACACCAGGTGTGCTGCTTCCTTTGTTTGATTTGAGATTACGGTATGCCATTTTGATATTGGCATCTGAACCGATAATACTTATCAGATTCGTGAAAATCTTTTCGCTCGCACTATCCGCATATAATGCGTCCTGTACTTCGACCATGCCGTAGTACTCAGCATATCGGATAGCACTTTTCTTTAACAATTCCTTTCTTTGCATAGTCAACATCACCTCACTCTCGCAAGACTTGTTTCTCTTAGTCATACTCGAACCTATGAATGTTAACTGCATTACTTTATTACACTTGTTTTGTCGACTGGCAGACTGACCAGTCGTCCCACTGGAGGCTGTTGCTCCACTCCCATTACAGAAGCTTCATCGCTCGTGCCTCCGCTCTCACAACGATAAAGGTAAGTTATACAGTGTGTTTTCCTTACCAACAGGTCATAGCATGTGCAACTGCTCGCTGTTCGTTGCTTTCGACGTTCCAATATGATGCAATATACTGTACTTAGGTGCTTCCTTTGAGCCTGCTGATTTCCATTGCCTGTAACAATGTTCCGACTTTCACTTCCACCCAGTTACTTTTCGGTAATCAGCGCCAAACCGTTGGCATACGCTTTTCAACGCATTCGAATTTTAGACTCTTTAAATCGTCAGTTCGTCCCCACTTCCGTGGATACTCACCATATACAGCTTCACTACATAATCACAGGCAACCCACACCTCTGTGAATCTTTCCTCAGCCTTACCTGTTAGGACCTGCTTTTTGCTCTTCACCCTAACTTTTGACAACCCGACAGTTCTTGCACAACTATCACGCTGTAGGGAGTTTGTGTGTGTCCCTTCCGGGCGTTACCCCTTCATTTGAACAACACCATATCAGTTGTATCAGTAGCTTTTCTTTTTACGGACGGCTACTGACCCCGCTGTCTATTCAACAAGCGGAACGTCTCGTCCGATGGAACTCATCAATGTAATATCTGGTACTCTTATTCGCAGAACGGTTGACCGTTACCCTGTTCCACACCTGGTCCTGCACGATCAGCATACCCAGTTTTTTCAGCTGTTTTCCCAGATCCTTAATGTCAAAACATACGATACGGTTACTCAGTTCCACGTTGGTTCTATGGTTAAACACTTTTAAGGAACCATTGACATAAATCTCCAGTGCCGTTGCCAGACGCTGTGCTTCCTGCTCTTTCTGATTACGGAGAAGATTATATAAATCCTCTAAGATCGGCATTTTTTCCGGTACCGGGTCAGAAAGGAAATCCTGATAGACCAGCCTTACGCATCGGTCAATGACGGTCTTTTCAACCGGCTCCAGTCCGTTCTTTCCGCCTACTACCAGCTCACAAAGAGACAGGATGAAGTCCGATTTTAAGGAAAGCGGGTCATCATCGTCAGCGTAATCCAGGTTAATATCCATCGGATTGATATAATCGTGGCTGGTCGGGGAAATACGGATCACCTGTCCATGAAATGCCCGGACTAACGGATAATACTCCCCCTCCGGGTCACAGACGATAATGTCATCTTTCGTCACGATAAATGCATTTGCAATCTCTCGTTTTGCCGCAAACGACTTACCGGAACCCGGTGTACCAAGAATCAGTCCGTTCGGGTTCTTCAGTTTCTTCCTGTCTGCCATGATAAGGTTATTGGACAGGGCATTTAATCCATAATAAATAGATTCCCCAGCCATAAATAATTCCTGTGTGGTAAATGGGACAAAAATTGCCGTGGATGTCGTTGTCAGTGCCCGTTTGATCGGTACAAAATTCACCGCAAGCGGCAGGCAGCTCATCAGTCCCGTCTCCTGCTGGTAATCCAGCCGTTTCAATGCACAGTTATATTTCTGTGCGATACCGGCAGTCTGGAACACCACATTTTCCAGTTCCTGTCTGGTCGGTGCAGTATTTAAGAACAATGCTGTTACAAGGAACATTCGCTCATTTCTGGACTGTAGATCTTCCAGAAGCCTTTTTGCTTCCCCACCGTATGTATTTAAGTCCGAAGGGATAATGTCCATGTCATAGCCTGCCCGGACTGCTTTTTTCTGTTCCTCGATCTTCATACGGTTAATATCCGTCACCTTGCTTTTTACCAGCTTGATTGCCTTCATCTGGTCGATGGACTGGATATGGAAATTCACCATCAGGTTGCTGTCCATCTCCAAAACTCTGCCAGCATCTTGTCGGTAAGTTCCGGTGCAAGGATCTGTAAATAGGAAACAGCTCCCATCGTGCCGCCCATCTCAAAATCTTTTCCACTCTTAAATACAAAACTGGTCGGTGCGACATAATCCTTGGTACTAAGCCCTGTCCGAAGCACATCATCATAAGAGAAATGGAACGGAACTTTGCTGTCCTGGTTAAAGGTTTCATACATGATCTGTAACCGTTCCTCCCCATTCAGCGGATAAGCAGATACCCCAAGAATCTTAAAATTGTTCAGAATATCCGACTCGATACGTTCCAGTTTTGGTCGTGCTTCCCGGATATTCTCCGCTTCAATCCCAAATGTGATATATTTGGTACGCATCAGCCCGTTATTTCCTTTTGCCAACTGATTATTAAGCATCTGGGCAAACTCCATACGCAGGTCATCAAATTCATCTTCCTGCGGATTGATATGGATGACTTTCTCATACTCTGCCATGTTGCTGTGCTGGTTGATAAAGGACAGCTGAAAATGAATTGTGCTGTCAAAGTAATTCAGGAAATCACACCAGTTTTCAAAGATGGCGTTCTTATCTTCATTCTGTGCCAGCTGATAGTTGATGTCATAAAAACGGATCGTCTTGGAATAAAACTTGTCCTGCACCCGACAGATACCGTCCCTTCCCATCTCATGGTATGGAATCGACTGCTGTGCAGTGATCCTCTTATCCCTGGCACTATCCGATGTTTTCTTTCCTGTTCCACTGCTTTTCGTTCCAGAAACCGCTTTTCCTGCCGGACGCTGCCCCGGCGGTGCTGCGGCAGGTCTGTTCTTTTTCTTCTTCGCATTTTTCTTTGCGTCACGCACTGCCTGCTTTTCTGCTTTGGCTGCCAGTTTTGCTTCCTTTTTCGCATTTTTCTTATCCGCTTTTTCATGTTCCTTATGCAGTTTTTCTTCATATTTCTGTGCCCTTTTGAGGGCTTTCTTTTCCCTGCGTGTCAGTTTCCGGTTCGGTCTGCGGACACCTCTTTGGCGTTCCAGTGCTTCATACCCTGTCACCATTGGCTCATCGTGCAGTCTGCCGCTTACTGATTTCTTTTTCATTGCGGGGTCTGGAAGTTCTTCTTCTCCATCCTCCTCATCCAGCCAGTAATCATCCGGATATAATTCATCTAAGCTCTGTGGCGGCTGTCTATCGTTTTTTCTTTTTAACACTCTTCGTTCCCCCTTTCTTCTTTCTGACCACGGTATATTTTTTCTCGTACATATTTTCCATCTGGTACTTGCGTACCGGAGGACGGATAAATTTTACGGTGATCATATTTTTTAAGACCTTTTCTAACGGAAGCCCATCCTTCTCATACATGGCAAACAAAAATGCCGGAAGCATCAGAAGGCACATCCCGGTCGTTGCGTTACTGGAACCAATAATTCCCCTGCTTAAGAAATAAAACGGAAGCCCTACCGCCGCCGCAATCCCAAAGCAGATCAGCTGCCGTTTCGTCAGATTGAAAATGATCTTATTCTTGACCTTGGTTAAGTCTTTAGGCACAGATACAAATGCCATTGCCAATTCCTCCTTTCTTAATGGGCGTTAAAGATACTGCGGGCGAAGTTTCCTGTTTTCATCAGACTGAAACACAGGATCACCGTGTATGCCATCACGCCGAACAATGCAGAATGTATGTTATCTGACATTTGGATGTTTGCGACCAGGACCGCATAGATTCCCACGCAGACCATCATAAAAAATCCCTGGAATGCCAGTGCAAACAATCCACGAAGATAGTTGTTCCCGATCTGCCCCCATTCCCGGTTGGACATGGTTGCGAACGGGATCGCTCCAACGGACGAATAGAGATAAATCTCAATCATACGTCCATACAAAATCACTGTAATAAAGACTGAGATAATCTTCATACACAGGCTTACAAGCATCGTTTCCAGTGCCAGTATGACAAGTTCACCAATCTCCATAGATTCCATCGCCGTTTCCATTGTAGAGATCATCGTATCTATATTGATCGCTGTATCAGAACTGATAACTCCAGCTGCCCGGCTGACTACGGACTGCCCGACATCAAATACCGCCATCGTGATCGTAAAGGTATGGCTGACGATCCAGACTGCCACCCACATCTTGAAAAAGTATTTAAAGAACATCCAGGTGTCGATGTCGTGCATGTTGTTCTTTTCCGTCAACATGGAGATCAGCTCATAACAAAGTACAAATGTGATAATCATACCGGCAATCGGTACAATGACCGACTCGGAAAGATTCTGTATCATGCTGTAAATGCTGCCATTCCAGCCCTGCGGTGTCTGCCCAACCTGAGCAGCAATCTGACCGGTCTTTTCATTGACATCGGTATACATTGTTGTCAGGTTGGAACTTACCATGCCTGTCAGAAGATTCCTCATCCATTCTTCAATCGCTTCAAATATCCGATCCATGAGTCATCTCCCTCCTGCTTCTCTCAGCTGAACAATCCGGACAGTAACGGTACCAGCTGGGTGCCAATCAGAACGACACCGCCTCCTGCCATCAGCTGCTTGATCCCCTGGGACTTTGCACCTGGGTTGTCGTTTCCATATCCTTCTAACAGGTTAATAACACCCCATACTGCAAGTCCTGCTCCGATTGCCACCACTAGTGTCTGTAAAATATTGATTGCCTGATTAAAAAACGCCATATTCGTTGTCTCCTTTCAAATCTCTGTATTTCTTTGGTTTCTATCTTTAAGAAGTCTTTTCCGGCTCTGCCCTTACGGGCGGCCTTTCATGATCTCTCAAATCCATCACCTCCCAAAAGGGCAAAGAAAAAAGAGCTATGTGTCCGAATCTTTCACATGCTCTGCTTCCTTGTTTTCTGTATTTAATTCTTTTGCCAGACTCTCTTCCGAAAACTCATACAGGTCAAATTCCTGTGTCCTCGTCAGTTTCACTTCCATCCGATGCCGCATATACGCTTCCACATCAAACTCATTTTTCTTATCGTAGTCTGACAGCTCCTTATACCGTTTGTGTTTGGTAATATCGAACTTGTCACTGAAAAATGGTCTTACACCTCGAAGCTGCAAGATACATTTGCTGCCATCCATGACCGCAAGTTCGTCCCGGCTCATCAATTCCTTTCCTGTTTTTTGATAGTTCATCCCGTAAGAACGGCTCTGTCCACGGGTGTCCGAAGTGTTATATAAATCAATCGTTTCTTTTCCCAGCGTCTCGGAAATCTCCTTTAAGGTCGAACTTTCCTTACCGCCAAGGAATAACATCGTGTCGCAGTTACCTAAGATTGTCTCAGCTGCATCTTTGTAGATCGTCTTTAACTGGGACTGCGACTGGAGGATAATGGATGGCAGAGATTTCCCTGCTACGGATGGTGGCGATCAGCTTGTCAAACTTTGGATCTGACCGATATTTGGCGAACTCGTCACAGAGGATTCTGACA
>ENA-OQCO01000044-OQCO01000044.1-human-gut-metagenome-genome-assembly--contig:-NODE-44-length-62407-cov-5.079367_pt1 | contig 62407 bp, 76 predicted proteins | sample MGYA00242500_ERZ504582 | MGnify/ENA primary metagenome ERZ504582 (study PRJEB26092, sample SAMD00036346) | human gut metagenome | host: Homo sapiens | study: EMG produced TPA metagenomics assembly of... | reverse complement strand
TTGAATAGGGAACGGTACAGAGCATAAATGAAAGGACGGGTCGACAATGGAAATCCGAGCGCATTCCCGATGGGAGAACCGAACGACGGCTTCGCGCAGTACTTCGTGGGACAGAGCTACCTTGCTCCGGTGCTCGAGACTCCGCAGATTGCCATCCATAACGTGACCTTCGAGCCGGGTTGCCGCAACAACTGGCACATCCATCACAACGCGGCGCAGGTACTCATCGCGGTCGGCGGTTGCGGCTACTACCAGATCGAGGGACAGGAGCCAAAGGAGCTCAAGGCCGGGCAGGCCGTCTGCATCCCCGCGGATACGAAGCACTGGCATGGCGCCGCCCCCGGCGAATCATGCTCGCATCTAGCTTCATGGTCCCTGCGGGCGATCCGGCATCCATGAGCAACGAATGGCTCGAGCCGGTGGATGCCGAAGCCTACGGCAAACTTGCCTGAGGTCTGTTGTTCTTATATGGAGGGCCATCCTGCAAAAGTGGGATGGCCCTTTTTGTTGTTCAGGGCGATAACGGTTTGAAGCCTTGCGGCGAGTGGCGTCATGCGAGGAAATCCGCAAGCAGATTGCACAAGTAGCTTGTGTAAGTGCTATGGTGGCCAGCTGGAGGCAATCGAAATGGATACGAAAGACGAATATTCGACATCGGATGTCGCCATGGAATTGGCGATTGCGGTCAGCAGGCTGCAAGCTCGGATGAAGCATGAGGCCGGCATCGCGGAACGGGGCATCACCGCTTCGCAGCTTGCCATGTTGAAGCGGCTGGATACCGAGGGAGAACTGTCGGTATCGACTTTGGCCGCGTACGAACACGTATCGCAACAGGCCATCACCCAGCGTCTTGAACTACTGAGGTCCACAGGGTATGTCACACAGCATGCCGATTCGAAAGATCGTCGTCGTCGACTGGTCGGCTTGACCGATGAAGGACATGCGTTCCTCGCCCACGTAACCGCTAGCCAAACAACTTGGCTGGCGCATGCCATCGAATATGCATTGGATGACGGCGAGCGCGGGGACCTCGCCGCTGCGACCACATTGATCGAACGCATCGCCGCCACGGAATCGCTGCCGACGGGAGGCGACACGCGATGAAGACGGCTGATAAGACAAGAGAAACTCCCGCGTTTCCCAAGACCTTCATCATGGCGATGATATTTGGGGTCGGTCTCAACCCTGTCAACAGCACGCTTATCTCGACGGCGCTCGCACCGATTTCACATGATTTGCGGATTGATGCCGGAAGGGCGACCCTGCTGATATCTGCGCTGTACCTGACATGTGCCATCGCGCAGCCGACGGCGGGCAAGCTTTCTGAGATCATTGGTCCTCGCTCGGTGTTCATGGCCGGTGCGGCATTGGTCATGATTGGAGGACTACTGGGTGGTTTCGCCCCGAATCTCGGCGTGCTGCTGACGTCGCGTGTGCTTATTGGTGCGGGCACATCCTGTGGCTATCCTGCTGCCATGCTGCTGGTTCGCAGACGGGCTGATCGCATGGGATTGGCGGAACCGCCTTCGTTGGTCCTTTCCATTCTCGCTATGGTGGGACTGGTGCTCATCGCTGTCGGTCCACCGTTGGGCGGCCTGTTGGTCACCTTTTTGGGATGGCGCTCCACCTTCTTCGTCAACGTGTTGGTCGGCATCATCACGATTGTGCTGGGATTGGCAAGCATCGAGCCCGATGCGAAGCATGAACATCGCATGACCGTATCCTTCTTCATCGCGCATCTCGATGTCATGGGTCTGTTGCTATTCTCCATCACAATCAGCGCGCTGCTGATTGTTCTTATGAGTTTGCCTACTTTCGACAAGGTGTCCGGTTGCGTCACTGTCATCGCTTTGTTGGCTTTTGTCGCGTGGGAGTTGCATGCGGCAACGCCTTTCGTCGATGTGCGTTCACTCGCGGCGGATAATGCGATGACGTTGAATTTTCTGCGTGCGATGCTCACCATGCTTGGCGCTTATGTGGTCATGTACGCCTTGCCCCAGTGGTTGGAGGATGCCTGCCATATGAACGCCGGTGTTTCCGGCATGTTCATCATTCCGATGGGGGTGGTGGCGACAGTGGCTTCGTTATCCATCGCGAAGAAGCCGATAGTGCGCCTGCCGTTGATGGTGTGCTGTTCGGCGATGGTGGCGGTGGGCATGTTGTTGGCTTGCACGTCATCCGCTGGCATGGTCGTATTGCCGTTGACCGCCTCCGCTGTCGCGGGACTGGTGTTGGGACTCAGCATGTCGACCAGTCAGACCGTGCTATATCGCCGAGCGGCATCCGAGCATATTGGCACGTCGTCTGGTCTGCTGCGCACGTCCATCTATATCGGGTCTATCGGTGCGTCCTCATTGAGTGGCGTGTTCTTCGGTGAGACGGTCACTGATGGAGGGCTCCACGGCATTGGCATCACAGTTGCGGTTTTGGGGGTCGCCGCGCTATTGGCGACGGTTATGGATCGTACGTTGCGGTAGTCCGGGGAAGTTGTCCGCATCGTGAATGATGGTACGGACGGCCTCGCGTGCCGGATATACTGGACTGCAGTGATGGGACTCGCCTGAAGCCGTTACAGGCTTCGAACCGCAAACCCGCTGATGGTTCCTACGACATAGGGTGTGCTGTACCTTATGGCTTTCAGCGGTTGTGGCATCGCCATTCTTCCATGTCTGTCATATTGGTTCGGCACCTCGCTGGAAAGAAGATACATGGCACGACAACATATCATTCGAGTCGATCTCATATGCGTGGTGTTCCTTGGGGGATGCATCGGAACCGCATTACGCTACGCTTGTTCGGTCATTCCCGACTGCGGCGCATTCCATATCGGCACATTCGCGGCGAATATGGCCGCCTGCTTCGTATACGCGGCGCTTTCGGCATGGCTGGGAGGAACCCGCAGAACCGTGGGACGCGCGAAGGAATATGTGAACCGTGGATGTGGCATGGGCATGTGTGGAGGATTGTCCACCATGTCCACTCTCGCCCTCGAGGAATTCACTATGCTGCATGACGGCAAAGCCATGGATTGTGCGGCGTATTGTTGCACGACCTTCATCGTGGGCTGTCTGCTGGCATACGTTGGCGCGCATGTCGGGCTGCGGTTTGCCGGTACTGAGCATAACGATGGTGATCGCCATGCCATGGGCAAGGAGGCGGACTGATGAATAATGCGGTCATCGCCGTATCGGTGTGCCTGTGTGGTGGTCTCGGCGCCGCCGCAAGGTATGTTTGTGATTCCGTTATCAAAGCTTCTTGGCATAAGGCATTTCCTTTGTCGACCTTTGTGATCAACAGTATTGCCGGATTCCTGGCAGGCGTGATTGCAGGTCTGTACTCACGCCGGTTTCTGTCGGATCCCGCGCATGTGATGTTGGCGACCGGCTTCCTTGGTGGATTCTCCACATTCTCCACCATGATGAACGAATCCGTGACGTTGTTGCGCGGTGGGCGGATCACCGTGTTCGTGGGATATGTGCTGACGTCGGTGGTGGTTCCTGTGATGGCCGCGGCATTGGGATATTGCCTTGTCGTCTGAGACTGGAGCGAGGACGTTGACTCGGGGCGTCGTTTCATTGTCTCTGGGTATGGATGGTTTATGGATTACCGCGACGCGGATTGGATAGTTTTCCATGAAAACGAGGAAAAACTATTGTCTTTTCCGTGTTTCCTCGATACATTGGTGGCTGGCCGCCCATGACAATCGAAAGGACTGACCATGACGCAGCAGGGCATGTCGACCAAGTCGAGGCATCTGACCATTCCCGATCTCATCACGATAGGTGTGTTCACTGCCTTGTATTTCGTGCTGGTCGCCGTGGCCACGCTGTTCAGTTCCGTGGCTTTGATGGGATTCGGCATGATTCTTCTGCCTGCGGTCGCCGCATTGATCTGTGGTTGCGTATATATGCTCCTGGTTGCCAAGGTCGGAAAATTCGGCGCGATTAGCGTGATGGGCATCGTCGTCGGATTGTTCTTGTTCGTATCCGGACATTTCATCCTTTCCCTTGCTGCGAGCATCGTGTTTCCGGTCATCGCTGATGCCATCGCTCGCGCCGGGGACTATCGGAGCAAGACAGGTATCCTGGCGAGTTATGTCGTGTTCTGCTATGGGCTGACCGGTCCGATTCTGCCGTTGTGGTTCATGAAGGATGCCTATGTGGCCAGTCTGCAGGCCCGTGGCAAGGACTCGTCCTATATCGATGGTGTGTTCGCACATGTCAATACCGGCACGTTTTTCATTGCCATGATAGTGGTACTGGTATGTGCGTTGCTCGGAGGCTGGTTTGGGCAGCGTATGCTGAAGAAGCATTTTGCGAAGACCGGCATCATCTGATGGCCCTGGACCCAAGAACCAAACTGTACCTAGTGGCATTGGCCAACCTGTTGCTGTTCTTCCATGTCGACGTGGTTGTGGAGTCGCTTACAGTATTGCTGCTTCTTCTGCCACTGCTCGGCGCGGGACGATGGGCGGCTGCGGTACGCTTCGGTTGCATCTATGTATTGCTACTAGTGGGGACTTGGGCATCGACGCTTGACGATGGCGGCAGCTGGTTGCATATGTTTGGTTTGCTTTGTGTCGGCATCCGGATGATGATGCCTTGTCTGATTGCCGGCATATACGCATTCACCACGACTACGGCCAGTCAATTCGTGTGTGCCCTGCGGCGCATGCGCATTCCGGAGACGATTGTGATTCCATGTGTGGTGTGCATCCGGTTCTTCCCGACAATCCATGACGATTACCATCAGATTCGTGACGCGATGGCATTACGTGGCATCGCCCAGGGGACATTCGCCCTGCTCCGTCATCCGGCTCAGTCTTTGGAATACATCCTGATGCCGTTGTTGATGAACGCTACGGGGGTCGCCCAGGATTTGTCCGTAGCCGCACTGACCAAAGGAATCGGCATTCGCGGGCCTCATACATGTCATACCGAAATCCGCATGCATGGCATTGATTGGGCATGGATGGTCATCTGCACGGTTCCTCTGGCATTGGGCATTGGAGGAGCATGGTGAGTATCGGAAGTGATATCAATCGGATAGTCGCATGGACGCAACGGTGCTCATTCGCATATCATGCTGATGAAGCTGCTGAGGTCGATGCGCTGAATGACATCAGCTGTGCCATACCGCAAGGCGAGATTGCCATCTTATGTGGACAAAGCGGCTGTGGCAAAACCACGTACACACGTTTGCTCAATGGTCTGATACCTGGTTTCTATTCCGGCGATTTGCAGGGCATCCATATGACGTGCGGAATCCGCGCCGGATTGGCTCCTGTGGAAAGCTATGTGGGACAGGTGGGCAGCGTATTCCAGAATCCGAAGACGCAGTATTTCAATGCTGATTCCACCGATGAGCTGGCATTCCCCTGCGAGAATACGGGCATGTCTCCCGCGCGGATTCGGCAACGCGTGCATGATGTCGCGGAGCAGTTTCACATCAGGCATCTATTAGGTCGTAGGATCATGACGCTTTCAGGTGGCCAGAAGCAACAGCTTGCTGTCGCGGCATCGACCATGCTGGCTCCTGGACTCATCGTTATGGATGAGCCGACAAGTAATTTAGATATGGTGGCGATTCGCAGGCTGCATGACATGGTCTCCCGATTGAGAGCTGATGGAATGACCATCGTCATTGCCGAACACCGTCTTGCATGGTGCGCGGATTTAGCGGACCGTTTCATAGTGTTCGATCACGGTACGATTCTCGGTGAATATGAGGCGTCCGATTTTCTGGCGATGTCCGAACAGCGCGTCGCGGCATTAGGATTGCGCGCCCTCGATGACAGACCATACAGGCTTGCCGTGCATCGTAAACTCCAACATGGAGGCATTGCGCCCGACGAGGACAAGCGACAGGTCGTCATTGGTGTGCGCGGCCTGAGTGTAGGCCATACAAAGCGGGGACTTCTAGGCCGCAAGACACCCGTATTCGCACGTGATATTCCCGATTTCGACATTCACGAGGGTGAGATTCTTGGCCTTATGGGGTCGAACGGGGTTGGCAAAAGCACTTTGGCACGTACGCTATGCGGTCTTGCCGCTCCGTTGAACGGCATGGTGCTATTGAATGGGACGAAAGCGAGCCGCGGCGCTTTGACTCGTGCCGGATTTCTCGTCATGCAGGACGTCAATTACCAGCTCTTCTCCGATAGTGTTCGGGAAGAGGCATTACTGGGACTTGATGGGATGGATGACGCTGTGCGTGACCGATGCGATGCTGTGCTACGAGACCTCGACCTATTGGATTCCGTGCAGCGCCACCCGATGAGTTTATCCGGCGGTCAAAAGCAGAGGCTGGCTATAGCCTGCGCTTTGATGAGCGATAAGCGATTCATTGTTTTGGACGAACCGACCAGCGGACTGGACCGGTTGCATATGACCCAAGTCGGCGGACTTCTGCGAAAGCTCGCGGACCGTGGCAAAGCGGTGTTGGTCGTAACACATGATTATGAGCTTGCAGCGCTATGGTGCGACCGCATCATAGCGCTGGAAGACGAACTGCATAACGAACAGGGAGAAGAAGAGGATCGTCTGGCATGGACTTCAATGTGAACGATTGGCTGGGAGACTGGATTAGCTTCGAACATTTGATCAACAATCATGACCCGAACCTTGACCGGGCTTGGAAGGATTCGACGAAAGCCATGCGATCCAAGCCGCTGTTCGCGATCATGATGCTCGGCGATGCGCGACGCTTCTGGGCAAAAGCCTGCAAAACCTCGGGCAAGGAGTGGCGATTCCGCATTGGTGGATGGCATATCGAGCAGCCGTCCGCAGTTGGCGACGATGATGCTGTCGCAGGCTTTAACCTGACTTGGCTGGACGAAAAACGCACCCCCATCACAACACATGAATATCGGCTCGATCATGTGCACGACAAGGGGCTGGAAGGCAAACCCTGCTATGTGTTCCACGCTAGCGATGCCGGTGCCTCCGATCCCTTCGCCGTACTCATCGCGATGGAGCCCATGCCTGAACGCTCCGTGCTCAGACACGGGGGACTGCTCAGTCATCTGCATTTTCAATATGCCTCTGATGAAGGCGAACTCATCAAAGGTACTGGCAAACAAGCCACGCTCCGCCATCGCATGTGGTATCCCACCATGTGCGCCGCTGAAGGGACGTTACTTGATCAATGCAACATCGTACGTGCGCTGCATCATCTTCAAGCATGGCGGGAACTGCCTGTCCCATCATCAGACTGACTGCAGATGCCCGAAGATGGGACAATATCAGCATTGCGACGATTGTAGGTATCGTCCAGTGACGCTTTCCGGACATGCGGCGATCCGAGAAGGCGCTCCCTCGCATACTACGCGTCCGCCTGCTTCACCGCCGCCCGGTCCCATATCCACCACATAGTCCGCATTGGCAATCACGTCCAAATCATGTTCGATGACGACCACCGTCGCGCCATTCGCTACAAGTTCATCAAACACGTGCAGCAGCACGCGAACATCAAGCGGATGCAAGCCGATTGTCGGCTCATCGAACACGAATACCGCATCATGCTGTTTCCGCCCCATCTCGCTGGCCAATTTCAAACGCTGGGCCTCACCGCCCGACAGCGCGGGAGTTGGCTCGCCCAACGCAAGATAGCCCAAACCCAATTCATGCAACGTGGCAAGCTTCGTTTGGATCGGTTTGACATCTCGTAAGACAGGCATGGCATCGTCGACGGTCATTGTCATTAACTGCGGCATCGAATACGCCACTCCGTCGGTGCAGGGGAGCTTCAGCTCGGCGATTGCATCGGAATACCGCGAGCCATGGCATGCCGGGCATTCGATATCGACGTCAGGCAGGAACTGCACGTCGAGCGAAATCGATCCCGTGCCGTCGCACGTCGCGCAACGCAGCTTGCCAGTGTTATAGGAGAATGCCCCCGCTTTCAGACCGATGGTCCGCGCAGCATCTGTTTTTGCGAACGCGCGTCGAAGATCGTCATGGACGCCGCAATATGTAGCGACGGTGGAACGTATGTTCGCGCCGATAGGCGTGGCATCGATAAGATGTGCCTTGGACACACCGTCCGCCTCGAGGAGCCGCACCTGCGTCGGCTGCGGCGACCTGTCGATCCGCGACTGCAAAGCGGGCATCAACATCTCCAGTACCATCGTCGTCTTGCCGGAACCGGATACCCCTGTTACGGCGGTCAGCCGTCCACGGGGAATATCTACCGATAACGGGCCGACGGTATGCAGACGGTCGGTTTCCATATGAATTCGTCCTGCGGAGAAGATTTCATGGGCGTCAATGTTGTCACGCACACGGTCATGAACGTTGCCACCCTGGGCAAGGAACGGCGCGATGCGCGATTCGCGGGTATCAATCACCTGCGGCACCGTTCCCTGCGCAATCACCTGACCGCCCTTTGCGCCGGCACCTGGCCCCATCTCGATGAGATAATCGGTTTCGGCCAGCACCCGAGTGTCATGATCGACCACTACCACGGAATTGCCATCAGCCACCAGGTCACGCATGACACCGAGCAGTCCGTCGACATTCGCGGGATGCAACCCAATCGACGGCTCATCCAGCACATATAACACGCCTGTGGTGCGATTGCGCACGGCGCGGGCAAGCTGCACGCGTTGGCGCTCGCCGGTGGACAGCGTGGCTCCGGCGCGGTCCAAGGACAGATACCCGAGACCGAGTTCCAATAAACGCCGTGACGTATTGAGGAACGATTCACAGATGGCGCTCGCCATGGTGTGCATATGTGGTTCCAGCGATTCCGGCACGGACCCTACCCAGGAAACGAGTGCGTCCAGAGACATCGCGGTTGCCTGAGCCAGATTGATGTCTCTGATACGTGGCTGGCGGGCGCGTTCGGAAAGTCTGGTCCCTCCGCAATCGCTGCAGGGACGCTCTTTGAGGAACCTCGCAACACGTTTAAGCCCTTTTTCGTCCTTGGCTTTGGTGAGGGCGTTCTCCACGGTGTATACGGCGTTGTAGTACGTGAAGTCGAGTTCGGCGAAATCGTCGCCTTTTTTCGGCTTGTATAGGATGTGCTTCTTGATGGCTGGGCCGGCGAACACGATATCTCGTTCTTGTTCGGTGAGTTGGTTGAACGGTACGTTGGTACGTACTCCCATGGCCCCGCATACTTGCTTCATCAAATCCCACATCAACGATCCCCACGGCAGCACGGCTCCCTCGTCAATGCTTTTCGACTCATCCGGTACCAAGGCGGAACGGTCGACTTCCCTCATGATTCCGGTGCCTGAGCATGTCGGACACGCGCCCGCGGCGTTGAATGCGAGATCCTCCGCTGATGGCGGATGCATGAGTCCGCCGCAGAACGTGCAATGCATCGGAAGCTCGGCGGCAACGTTCATCGTGGGTTGGTTGCGTGCTCCGCAGTGTTCGCACACGTGCGATCCGATCCGGGAGAACAGGAGGCGCAGACTGTTGAGCAGTTCGCTCATTGTGCCGAACGTGGAACGGACTCCAGGCACTGATGGACGCTGATGCAGTGCCAATGCCGCCGGAATATGACGCACCTCGTCGACGGTTGCGCGGCTTGCCTGGGTCATACGTCTTCTTGTATAGGTCGATAGCGCTTCCAGATAGCGTCGTGATCCCTCCGCGTACAGCACGCCAAGCGCGAGGGAGCTTTTTCCTGAGCCTGAGATTCCGGCTATGCCGACCATGCTGTTGAGCGGGATGTCGATGTCGACGTCTTTCAGATTATGTACGTGGGCTCCGCGCACTTCGATACATGAGGGGAGTGGCCGAGACACTTGTGTTTCGTATGCAAAGATAGAAGGAGACGGTTTCATACCGGCAATTCTATGCTTGCCATATGGTTATCACATATACGGATGAAAAGAAATTCACCAAGGAACAGACCCAGCGACTGTTTCTTTCAGTCGGCTGGGTGTCCGGTCAATATCCTGAACGGTTGCATAAGGCGTTGATGGGGTCATCCACCGTATTCAGCGCATGGGATGGCGAACGTCTGGTGGGTCTGGTGCGAGTGCTTGATGACACGGAGATGGTGGCATACATGCACTATGTGCTGGTCGATCCTGAATGCCAAGGGCGCGGCATTGCCGGACATCTTGTCGGCATGGTCAAGCAGCGATACCACGATTACCTGTATATCGAGGTTATGCCTGAGGAAAGCAAGAATGCCACGTTCTATGAGAAGCATGGATTCCATATTATGGAGGATGGCGTCGCCATGCAGATATGCAATCCGGGAGAACGGCACTGACGGAACGGGCATCGGGCATGTCTTGAGAACTTCGGGCGGTGAGGGGCGCCATCTTTCGCCGGAGGCGTTTCCATTACCGCTTATATTTTTGGGGTTCGGCTGTCAGATCTTGAATGAACGACGGATGAATCCGTATACGGTGTCCCAGTAGCGTTTCGGATCCACGGCGGAGCTTTCCATATGATCGGCGTCCGGAACCAGCAGACGTTCGCGGTCGATGCTGGAGCAGGCGTTGTAGTTCATGTCGAGGAAACGTGGGCTGACCATGCGGTCCTTTCCTCCATGGATGAACAGCATCGGAATGACCGTATGCCGCAATGACGGTATGCAGGACGCTTCGGTGAAATCATAGCCGGCACGGCGCTTGCAGATCAGACCCGCCGCGTCCACACATGCCGAGGCGAGAAGCTTTGGCATGTGGAACATGCCTCGCGCGCTGTCTATGAATTCCATGCGGGCGGAAGTGTATCCGCTTTCGGCGATTGCCGCGATGACATTGCGTGGCAGTTCCGGCGTGCCGGTCGTCATCATCACCGTCGTGGCTCCCATGGATCCTCCGAATAGGAGAATGCGTGCTTGATCGTCGCTATCCACAATCAGCCGTATCCAATCAAGCAGATCATTGCGCTCCAACCATCCCATGCCTACATATCGTCCTTCGCTCAGATCCTGGGCCCGTTGGGATGGTGCGAGGACGGTGAAGCCCATGCGGGCATAGCGGTGTGCCCATTTGGCTTGTTCTTCAGGGGCTCCGGTATAGCCATGCACGCAGATGGCATATATATGCGGCGTCGGGTCGATGCAATCCGGATCGAAGAGCCAGCCATGCAGCTTAAGCCCATCGCGGCTGGTGATGGATACCGGCTGTTTCGTTTCGGAAAACCATTGCTCGGCCTCTTTGGCCTCGCCTTGGTTCATCTTTCCCTCGCGATCCGGAGCGATCAGCGCCTGATGGAAAATGGAATGCTTCCACTGCGTGTCGATGGCAAAGCGGAACAGCATATGTGCTGACGCCGCGAGCAATCCCGTCGCTGCGACGGTCGTGACGCCAGTCGCGAGCTGAATGTTGCGGATGAGCGCGGAATGGTCATGCGTCGTTGCCATTTTCTGATTCCTTACCACTGGTTGGTGCTTGTCTGACTACGATTGTACGTGGGTTTGCGCATAGTCCGCGTTTTATGCACCTTGCTCCTCTGATTGCAGGGAAATGTCAGCGCACCATGTATACTAGATAACTGTTGTCTTGGCGAGGGAGGTTCCGCCTCCGTTATCGACTTGGCGTATGATATGAAACTCCTTGGGTTTTTTATGCGGCTCGTCGGTGCGCCGAAACATAAGAACGATGTATCAAGGAGATATTGATTATGGCTACCACCATCACTCTTGAAGGCGCTGCCCGTACCGAGTTCGGCAAGGGCGCTGCCCGCCGCATGCGCGTCGCCAACCTCATTCCGGCCACCGTGTACGCCGGCGGCGAGGATCCGGTCTTCGTGCAGCTGCCGATGAAGGAGACCACCCTGTCCCTGCGTCACACCAACGCTCTGTTCACCATCAAGTACGGCGACGAGACCAAGATGGCCGTCGTCAAGGATGTTCAGCGCAACCCGGTGAAGCGCATCGTCGAGCACGTTGACTTCTACGAGGTCAAGGCCGGCGAGAAGATCGACGTCGAGGTGCCGGTGTTCGTCGAAGGCACCCCGAAGGGCGCTGCTGTCGCATTCGTCGACATCCAGGAGCTCAAGGTCCGCGCCGATGTCGCCAACCTGCCGGAGAAGATCGTGGTCAACGTTGATGGCCTGACCGATGGTTCCAAGGTCTTCGCCAAGGACGTCGTGCTGCCGGAAGGCGTCGTACTCGATGTCGAGGATCCGGAAGAATCCGTCGTCACCGTCGAGGTGCCGGAAGATGCCGCACCGGTTGAGGCCGCTCCGGCTGCTGACGCCGCTGCCGCTCCGGCTGCTGACGCTGAGTGAGCCGTATCGTTGTCTATACTGGCTGCTCCACAAGCATGAGGTAGCCGGTGAGGAAGGGGTCCGTATGGGCCCCTTCCTGCTTTATGAGGATCGTTATCTCATATCGCGAACGCCGGTTATCGAAAGCGTTTATGGTGTGAGAGAGTACATACCAGAACCCGGCGCCACAAGCGCCGGAGACCAATAACCGCTGGCCGCCTTTGGGTGGCTGATGCAACTAGAAGAAGTAAAGAATGACTGAACAGAATCATCACGATCCGGCGGAGCTTGACAAGCTCGCCGAGAAGTTCACCGTGCTCCCGAACGACAACCCGGCATCCGACGCCAAGCGTGCCGAACTCATCGACAAGCCGGCTTTCGGTCAGGTCTTCTCCGACAACATGGCCCACATGACCTGGACCAAGGGTGAAGGCTGGTCGGACCGCCGCATCGAGCCGTACGCGCCGCTGAAGATGGACCCGGGCGCATCTGTCTGCATTACGCCCAGGAATGCTTCGAAGGTCTGAAGGCCTATCGTCACGCCGACGGCTCCACTTGGCTGTTCCGTCCGGATGCGAACGCCGAGCGTTTCCAGAACTCCGCCAAGCGTCTGTACCTGCCGGAGCTGCCGATCGACGACTTCATCGGCTCTGTCGCCGCCCTCGTCAAGCGCGATGTGAACTGGGTTCCGTCCCGTCGCGAATACACGCTGTACATGCGTCCGTTCATGTTCGCTTCCGAGCCGTTCCTTGGCGTGCGCGCTCCGCAGGAAGTGGATTATTGCGTGATCGCCTCCCCGTCCGGACCGTACTTCCCGGGCGGCGTGAAGCCGGTCAGCATCTGGGTTGAAGACAAGTGGTTCCGCACCGGCCCTGGCGGCACTGGTTTCGCCAAGTGCGGTGGCAACTACGCCGCATCCCTGCTTGGTGAGTACACCGGCATCGACCACGGCTGCCAGCAGGTGTGCTTCGTCGACGCCGCCACCAAGACCTACCTTGAGGAGCTTGGCGGCATGAACATGATGGTCGTGCACAAGGACGGCCACGTGGAAACCCCGTCCCTGACCGGCAACATCCTGCCGGGCGTGACCCGCCGCTCCCTGATCCAGCTCATCCAGGACAACGGCCACGACGTGGTCGAGACCATGATCGCTCTGGACCAGCTGCTTGAGGACATCAAGTCCGGCGAAGTCACCGAGGTGTTCGCCTGCGGTACCGCCGCCATCATCACCCCGATCGGTCGCTTCAAGTCCGAGAAGTTCGATGTGACCGTCGCCGACGGCGGTTCCGGCGAGTTCACCCTCGCACTGCGCAACCAGCTGCTCGGCATCCAGCTTGGCGAGATCGAAGACCCACACAACTGGATGTGGAAGGTCTGCTGATTTTCCCGTTAGCGATTATTAGCTGACATATAGCTGTAATGGCCGCCGGAGGGTGGCGCGTGCTTCAGGCCAATTCACATGGTCTGGCAATGTACGTGCCGCCCTCCGGCTCTTTTATTGCAGCTCTTGCCCCATATTGTGCTATTTTTAACAGCTGGTTGGAAAAGAAATATGTGAGGGAAGGGGAGTGGCCATGGAAGTGGCGCTGGAAAGCAACGGCTTCTTCATAGGTATCGAATATCTGGCGACCTTCTGCTGCGGCATGGTCGGCGGGCTCGCCGCCGTACGCAAAGGCTATGATATTTTTGCGATTCTCGTCACCACATGGCTCACCGCATTGGGTGGTGGCATCATTCGTGATGTGCTGCTCGGAGCGCTTCCTCCCGCAGGCGTCTCCGACAAAGGGCTGGTGATCACCGCACTGCTCGCAGCTGTGGCCGTAGCCATCATTTATCCCGAAGTCGACAAGCTCAAATGGTCCATGCTGTCATTGGACGCGCTGGCATTGGGTCTTTACGCCGTCAACGGCACATCCAAAGCCATGATGTACCACATGTCCGGCACCACGGCAGTGTTCCTGGGCATGTTCACGGCACTTGGCGGCGGACTCATCCGTGACATGCTCATCAACGAGGTGCCCATGGTGATCCGCGACAAGCATTGGTACGCGGTGCCTTCAGCCGTTGGATGCGTATTGACGGTACTCGTATGTAAAGGAGTGAACGAGGGAATCGTCAGTTTTCCCGCCGAAGTCTTGCTTGATGTGCTGATTGTGGTGCTGATGGTGGCCATGCGGCTTATCTCCGTGTTTTTCGACATTCAATTGCCGGGGGCTTTGGCCAGGCATAACACCTACCTGCCGAGCGAAGCCAAATATCTCAAACGTCCGGTCATCCATCCCGATCGGAATGATGACGATATCAAGCGTAAGTGAGCATTTTCAACAGAGTACGAAATGTAAAAAAGAAGAAGCCCCGCAGGTTTTCCTGCGGGGCTTCTTACAAGCTGTGAGTTACGAAAACTCAGAGAGCGTTGATGGCCACAGCGAGACCGGACTTGCGGTTGGCAGCCTGGTTCTTGTGGATCACGCCAGCGCCGGCGGCCTTGTCGAGCTTCTGGGCTGCGACCTTGTAGGCGGCTTCGGCGGCGGCCTTATCGCCAGCGGCGATGGCTTCGCGGGTGGCGCGAACGGCAGTCTTCAGGCTGGACTTCACGGCCACGTTACGCTTGTGCGCCTTCTCGTTGGTGAGAACGCGCTTCTTCTGCGACTTGATGTTTGCCACTATTTCTCCAAACGACGTTTGCTATAAGGACATACAAACGATGATGATAACATGGCACGCGGATAAATCGCCAATGCGTATAAGAGTGTCGCGGAAGGACATGCCGACACTACCAGTTAGAATCGTTTGCGTCGAATATTTCCAGAGGAGGATGGCGTGGGCCAACAGCATAATCAGCCCGGGTACACCGATCAGTCGTTGATCCGCAACTTTTGCATCATCGCGCATATCGATCACGGCAAATCAACGGTGGCGGACCGTATTCTGCAGTTGAGTGGCATCGTGCCGGAGCGCGAGATGCGCGATCGCTTCCTCGACCGCATGGATATCGAGCAGGAACGCGGCATCACCATCAAATCGCAGGCCGTGCGCGTGCCGTGGACGGTTGACGGCACCGAATACACACTCGGCATGATTGATACCCCCGGCCATGTGGACTTCACATACGAGGTGTCCCGAGCGTTGGCCGCATGCGAGGGTGCGGTGCTGCTTGTCGACGCCACGCAGGGCATTGAAGCGCAGACGCTGTCCAACCTGTATATGGCCATCGACCATGATCTGGCCATCATCCCCGTGCTCAACAAAATCGACCTGCCCAGCGCCGAACCCGACAAGCATGCCGAGGAAATCGCCGGCCTGATTGGTTGTGACCCGTCCGACGTGTTGCGCGTCTCCGGCAAAACCGGAGAAGGCGTCGCCGAACTGCTCGACCGTATCGTCGCCGAAGTGCCCGCGCCGACGGCAACCCGGACGCGCCTGCCCGCGCGCTCATTTTCGACTCCGTATACGACTCCTATCGTGGCATCGTCACTTACATTCGTATGGTCGACGGTGAACTGAAATCGCGCGAGAAACTGCACATGATGGGTATCGGCATGACGCATGACCCCATCGAAATCGGCGTGATCAGCCCCGACATGATGCCCACCAAGGCGCTTGGCGCAGGAGAGGTCGGCTATGTGATCACCGGAGCGAAGGACGTCAGCCAGTCCAAGGTGGGCGACACCATCACCTCCGCCATAAATCCGGCTACCGAGCCGCTCGAAGGCTACCGTGATCCGCAACCAATGGTCTACGCCGGCCTGTTCCCAATCGACAACGCGCAATATCCGGAACTGCGCGAGGCGCTTGACAAGCTCAAGCTCAACGACGCGGCCCTCATCTACGAACCGGAAACCTCCGTGGCGTTGGGCTTCGGCTTCCGTTGCGGCTTCCTGGGCTTACTGCACATGGAGATCGTCACCGAACGTTTGAGCCGCGAATTCGACCTTGACCTGATCTCCACCGCGCCGAACGTGCCGTACGAGGTCACCGCGGAAGACAATTCCGTGCATCGCGTCACCAATCCGAGCGAATTCCCCGAAGGCAAGATCAAGAAGATCGTCGAACCGATGGTTGCCGCCGACATCATCACGCCGAAGGATTTCATCGGTGCGGTGATGGACCTGTGCCAAGACCACCGTGGCCAGATGGGCACCATGGAATACATTTCCGCCGACCGTGTGGAAATGCATTACCGTATTCCACTCGCCGAAATCGTCTTCGACTTCTTCGACCAGCTGAAGAGCCGTACCAAGGGGTATGCGTCGCTCGACTACCACGAGGATGGCGAACAGTCCGCCGATCTGGTGAAGGTCGACATCCTTATTCAAGGCGAGAAAGTCGATGCGTTCAGCGCCATCGTGCACCGTGACAAGGCGTACAGCTATGGCGTGATGATGACCAAGAAGCTGCGTGAGCTCATTCCGCGCCAGCAGTTCGAGATTCCCATCCAGGCTGCCATCGGTTCTCGAATCATCGCACGCGAAACCATCCGCGCCCTGCGTAAGGACGTGCTCGCCAAGTGTTACGGCGGCGACATCTCCCGTAAGCGTAAGCTGCTCGAAAAGCAGAAGGCCGGCAAGAAGCGTATGAAGATACTCGGCCATGTGGAAGTGCCGCAGGAGGCGTTCATCGCAGCCCTGTCCACCGGCGGAGCGGGCAACGACCGCGACACCAAGGACAAGATTCGCGCCGCGCAGAAGTCCGAAGGTTGAGCCTTTCGTGACGTTCGAAATCTACATTCATGTTCCGTTTTGCTTACGTCGCTGCGGCTATTGCGACTTCAACACCTACACGGCCGTGGACATGGGCGCGGGCGCGTCACGCGGCAACTACGCGAACATGGTTATCCGCGAAATGGCGATTGTCCGCGATTGGCAGACAACGCACGGTATCAACGAGCCGAAGGTGGCAACCGTCTTCTTCGGCGGCGGTACGCCGACCACACTCAAGGCAAGCGATTTGGTCGCCATGCTGGATGCGGTACGCGCCACATGGGGCATCGCCGATGACGCGGAAATCACCACCGAAGCGAATCCCGACACGGTGAATGCCGACTATGTGAAAGAACTCGCAGACGGCGGTTTCAATCGTATTTCCTTCGGCATGCAATCCGCGGTACCGCATGTGCTTGCAACGCTCGACCGTACGCATACGCCGGAAAACGTCGCCGCCGGAATCGCAGCGGCCAATGCAGCAGGCATGCGTTCCAGCGTCGATCTGATCTACGGCGCGCCGGGGGAGAGCCTTGACGATTGGCGCACATCCGTCCGCACCGCCATCGATTTGGGCGTCAACCATATTTCCGCATATGCGCTCACCATCGCGCCGAATACGAAAATGGGACGACAGATCGCGGCGGGCACGTTGTCGAGACCGGACGATGACGACGAAGCGAACAAATACGAAATCGCCGACACGATGTTCACCGAAGCCGGCCTCGAATGGTATGAGATTAGCAATTGGGCTCGTCCTGGATACGAGTCGCAACACAACCTTGGCTATTGGAGGAACGTCGATTGGGCCGGTCTCGGTCCCGGTGCACATTCGCATTATGGCGATTGCGAAGACGGCAAAGGATTGCGCTCCTGGGATATCGCGCATCCGCGATTGTGGGGCACCGCCATCAATGAGGGCAATGTGCCATGGGCCGGCAGTGAACGCATCACTGCCGCCGAGGACATCGAAGAGACCATCATGTTGGGCCTGCGCATTCGTGAAGGACTCGACACCAGACAATTCAGCCACTTGATTCCTGAACAAAAATGGATTGAGCTTGAGCACGACGGGCTGATCACAATGCTTGATGGCCGCGCCATACCCACTTTGCGAGGCCGACTGCTCAACGACACCATCATCACGGAGCTGTTGGAAACACTGGACTGACCGGGTTAATGAGCATAAGTGAAGTGCGTGCGCATGAGCATGACATGCGAAGTATGCGTTCATGGGCTAAATCCTCTGCGAGGCATTGACAAAAATAGCCATTCGTTATATGGACACGTGCAACGTTGCTGACATACTGGCGCGGTATTCTAAACCACGCATTAAAGAACCGCAAGACTTTTCTTGCCCAAAAACATTGAAGGTGGTTTCGGTGACTTTCCACGCCCCGTTAGATCTGACGATCCATGATTCCCAAGGTATGTACGATCCTGGAGCCGAGCATGATGCTTGCGGCGTGGGTATGGTCACCACCCTCAACAAGCGTCCGGAACGCAAGATCGTCGATGACGCCATCGAGGTGCTGGTCAATCTGAACCATCGTGGCGCCGTGGGCGCCGAGGAGAACACGGGCGACGGCGCAGGCATTCTCATGAGTATGCCCGACGAATTCATGCGTGCCACGGCCGGTGTGGAGCTTCCTGAAGAAGGTCATTACGCCGCGGGCATCGCCTTCTTGGATCGCGACATCGCCACTTCCGGCCAGCAGGAGCAGGCCATTTCCAAGATCGTGCGCGAAGAGGGCCTCGAAGTGCTCGCATGGCGCGTCGTACCCACCAATCCGGACGGACTCGGCCTGCAGGCCCTGGCCAGCATGCCGGCGTTCAAGACGCTGATCGTGGCCGATCCGGAAGGCAAGCTCGGTGGCATCGAACTCGACCGCAAGACCTTCCGCATCCGTAAGCGCGTGGAACACGAGGTAGGCATCTACTTCGCGTCCCTGTCCGCCCGCACCATCACCTACAAGGGCATGCTCACCACCATGCAGCTCAAGCCCTTCTTCCTTGACCTGTCCGACGAACGCATGAAGGCGAAAATCGCCATCGTCCATTCCCGCTTCTCCACCAACACGTTCCCAAGCTGGCCGCTGGCACAGCCGTTCCGCCAGCTGGCGCACAACGGCGAGATCAACACCATCCAAGGCAACCGCAACTGGCTGTCCGCACGTGAAGGCCGACTGAGTTCCGAACTGCTCGGCGAATTCAAGCCGCTGCTGCCGATCGCCACCCCCGGCTATTCCGATTCCGGCACTTTCGACGAATGCCTCGAACTGCTGCACCTCGCCGGCCGTTCCATGCCGCACGCCATCTCCATGATGCTGCCGCCGGCATGGGAGAACAACGACCAGCTCGATCCGGACGTCAAGGCTTTCTACGAATACAACAACACGCTGATCGAACCATGGGATGGCCCGGCGCACATCATCTTCACCGACGGCACCCAGGTTGGTGCTCTGCTTGACCGTAACGGCTTCCGCCCGGGACGTTGGCAGGTCACCGACAATGGTTATGTCGTACTCGCGTCCGAAACCGGTGTGCTGCCGGAAGTCGCCGAGGAGCATATCGTCACCAAGGGCCGTCTGGAACCGGGCAAGATGTTCCTCGTCGACACCGACGAGGGTCGCATCATCCCCGACGAGGAAATCAAGAAGACTCTTGCCAGCCAGCACCCCTACCGCAAGTGGGTGGAAGGCAACTCCGTGGAATTGAGTCAGCTGCCCAAGCGCGAGCACGTCAACCACTCCGGTCAGTCCGTGCAGCGTCGTCAGCGCGCCTTCGGCTACACCGAGGAAGATCTGAAGCTGCTGCTCGCCCCAATGGCCAACACCGGCAAGGAGCCGCTCGGCTCCATGGGCAACGATACGCCGCTCGCCGCGCTGTCCAAGCACAGCCGCATGCTGTTCGATTACTTCACCCAGAAGTTCGCGCAAGTCACCAACCGCCGCTCGACTGGGAACGTGAGAAGATCGTGACCAGCCTCGAATCCGCCATCGGTCCCGAGCCGAACCTGCTGGCCGATTCCGAACTGCACGCCAAGAAGATCCTCATCCCGCTGCCGGTGCTCAACTCCGACGAGATGGCACAGCTCAAGCGCCTCGACCGCGCCAAGATTCTCGGTGGCTATTACAAGCCATTCATCGTCAAGGGCCTTTACCAGGTGGCCGGCGGCGGACAGGCACTGAAGGACCGTCTTGACGAGATCTTCCAGGAGATCGACGAGGCGATTGAGAACGGCGCCAACTTCCTGGTGCTGTCCGACCGCGATTCCAACTATGCGTGGGGTCCGATTCCATCGTTGCTGCTCACTTCCGCAGTGCAGCACCATCTGCTGCGCCGCCACACGCGTACGCAGATCTCCATGGTGGTCGAAGCCGGCGATGTGCGCGAAATCCACCATGTGGCACTGCTGATCGCCTATGGCGCTGCCGCGGTGAACCCGTATCTGGCATTCGAATCCGTCGAAGACCTCTCCCGCAAGGGCTACCTCAAGGTCGACGCGGAAACCGCCGTGAAGAACCTGACCCGCGCACTGTCCACCGGCGTGCTCAAGATCATGGCCAAGATGGGTGTCTCCACCATCATGAGCTACCGTGGCGCGCAGCTGTTCGAAGCGGTCGGTCTCAACAAGGACGTCATCGACGAGTACTTCACCGGCACCACGTCCCGTGTGGGCGGCGTCGGCCTCGACGAGCTCGCCGAGGAAGTCGCCAGCCGCCATCGCGTGGCCTATCCGACCCAATGGACCGCCCGCCCGCACCGCAACCTGCGTACCGGCGGCGACTACAAGTGGCGTCGTACCGGCGAGGACCATCTGAACGATCCGGAAGCCATCTTCCTGCTGCAGCAGTCCACCCAGCGCGGCGACTACAACCTGTTCAAGAAGTACTCGAACCACATCAACGACACCTCCAACCGTCTGATGACGCTGCGTGGCCTGATGAAGTTCAAGTCCACCCGCAAGCCGATCGACATTTCCGAAGTCGAGCCGGCCAGCGAAATCGTCAAGCGTTTCTCCACCGGCGCCATGAGCTACGGCTCCATCTCCCAGGAGGCGCATGAGACGCTCGCCATCGCCATGAACACGATCGGCGCACGCTCCAACTCCGGTGAAGGCGGCGAATCCGAGGATCGTATCAACGATCCGCTGCGTTACAGCAAGATCAAGCAGATCGCTTCGGCACGCTTCGGTGTGACCAGCGACTATCTGGTGCATGCCACCGACCTGCAGATCAAGCTCGCCCAAGGCGCGAAGCCGGGCGAGGGCGGCCACCTGCCGGGAGCCAAGGTTCCGCCGTGGATCGCCAAGGTACGTCACGCCACCCCGGGCGTGGAGCTCATCTCCCCACCGCCGCACCACGACATCTACTCCATCGAGGATCTGAAGCAGCTGATCAACGATGCGAAGATGGCCAATCCGAAGGCCCGCATCCACGTCAAGCTCGTCTCCGAATTCGGCGTCGGCACCATCGCTGCCGGCGTGGCCAAGTGCCATGCCGATGTGGTGCTGATTTCCGGCTATGACGGCGGCACCGGCGCGGCTCCGCTCAACGCCATCAAGCATGCCGGCACCCCGTGGGAGATCGGCCTGTCCGAAACCCAGCAAACGCTGGTTCTGAACGGCCTGCGTTCCCGCATCACCGTGCAGTGCGACGGCGAGCTCAAGACCGGTCGCGACGTGGTGATCGCCGCGCTGCTTGGCGCCGAGGAATTCGGCTTCGCCACCGCCGCGCTGATCGTCGAAGGCTGCGTCATGATGCGCGCCTGCCAGAAGAACACCTGCCCGCAGGGCATCGCCACCCAGGATCCGGAGCTCCGCGCACGCTTCAAGGGCAAGCCGGAACATGTCGTCAACTTCTTCATGTTCATCGCCGAGGAAGTCCGCGAACTGCTCGCGCAGCTCGGCTTCCGCACGCTGGAAGAGGCCGTCGGCCATGTCGAATGCCTCGACCAGGACGAAGCCATCAAGCGTTGGAAATCCGACGGCATCGACCTGAGCAACGTGCTCATGCAGCCGGGCCCGGTTCCGGGAACCATCCTGCACAAGACGATCGATCAGAACCACGAGCTCGACAAGGCGCTCGACAACAAGCTCATCGAGCTTGCCCAGCCCGCCCTTGACAAGAAGGAGCCCGTGCGTATCGAAATGCCGATCCGCAACGTGTACCGTACGCTCGGCACCATGCTCGGCTATGAGATCACCAAGCGCTACGGCGAGGAAGGTCTGCCGGACGACACCATCGACATGACGTTCCATGGTGCCGGCGGCCAGTCCATCGGCGCGTTCATTCCGCGTGGCGAAACCATCCGCGTCTACGGCGAAGTCAACGACTACGCGGGCAAGGGCCTGTCCGGCGGCCGCATGGTGGTCCGTCCAGAGGACGGCATCACCTTCGATCCGCACGAGAACGTGATCGCAGGCAATGTCACCGGCTTCGGCGCGACTTCCGGCCAAATGTTCGTGGCCGGCCGCGCAGGCGAACGTTTCGCCGTACGTAACGGCGGCGCCACCTTCGTGGTGGAAGGCGTGGGCGACCACGGCTGCGAATACATGACCGGCGGTACGGTCGTGATTCTCGGCTCCACCGGCCGTAACCTCGGCGCGGGCTTCTCCGGCGGCAACGTGTACGTGCTCGACCTCGACATGAAGCAGGTCAACCCGGCGGCCGCCACCAACGGCGCGCTGCTGTTCGAGCCGCTTGACGCCGATGCCGACAAGCTGGTGCATGGTCTCGTCAAGCAGCATGCCGAAGAGACCGGCTCCGCCTTCGCGAAGGCCCTGCTTGACGACTGGGAAAACAGCGCCAAGCGATTCACCCACATCGTTCCGAAGCACTTCCTCGCCATGCAGAAGGCGATGAAGGAAGCCGAGGAGAAGAACATCGATTTCAATACGCCCGGCGTCTGGGAACAGGTGTACGAGCAGGTTATGGAAGGAGCGCGCTGACATGGGAGATCCTCGTGGATTCCTGAAGGTCCGTACCCGTCGCGAACTGGCCGAACGCCCCGTTGAAGAGCGAATCAAGGACTGGTTCGACGTTCACACCGAATCCGGCCTGCAGTCCTGGACCACCGAGCAGGCGGCCCGCTGCATGGATTGCGGAACCCCGTTCTGCATGAGCGGATGCCCGCTCGGCAACATCATTCCGGAGTTCAACGATCTGGTCCGTCAGGAGAAGTGGGAGGACGCGTACAACCGTCTGTCCGAAACCAACAACTTCCCCGAAGTGACCGGTCGCATCTGCCCGGCATTGTGCGAAGCCGCCTGCGTGCTTGGCATCCATCAGCCGGCCACGATGATTCAGAACGACGAACGCACCATCATCGATCAGGCATGGAGCCTTGACTACGTCAAGCCTCTGCCGCCGCAGCGTCTGACCGACCAGACCGTTGCCGTGGTCGGTTCCGGCCCATCCGGTCTCGCCTGCGCCCAGCAGCTCACCCGTGCCGGCCACACCGTGGTCGTATACGAGCGTGATGACGCCATCGGTGGTCTGATGCGTTACGGCATTCCGAACTTCAAACTCGACAAGCGCCTCATCGACCGCCGAGTCGAGCAGATGGAAGCCGAAGGCACCGTGTTCCGCACCGGCGTGGAAATCGGCAAGGACATCTCCTGGGATGACCTGCGTTCCCGCTACGACGCAGTGGTGGTTGCCATCGGCTCCACCGTGCCGCGTGACATGAAGATTCCAGGCCGCGGGCTCAAGGGTATCCATTTCGCCATGGAGTTCCTGCCGGACGCCACACGTCGCGTGTACGGTGTCAAGCCGGTCAACGACATCACCGCCGAAGGCAAGCATGTGGTGATCATCGGCGGCGGCGACACCGGTTCCGACTGCCTCGGCACATCCCTGCGCCAAGGCGCGAAGGACGTCACCGTGCTGCAGATCATGCCGCAGGAACCGAAGGAGCGTCCGGCCAACCAGCCATGGCCGACCTTCGCCCGCCTGTACAAGGAAACCTCCTCCATGGAGGAAGGTTTCGAAACGCAGCGCGCCGAATACGTGTACAACACCGACTCGGTCAACTTCGAGGGCTCCGACGAGGACAAGGCCAAGGTGAAGGTGGAGAACTCCACCGCCACCGAAGGCTTCGTCGCCGACGAGAACGGACATGTCACCGGTCTGAAGGTCGTCAACGTCGCTCCAGGAGAGAACGGGCCGTTCACCCGCCAGCCAGGCACCGAACGAGTGATTCCCGCCGATCTGGTGTTCATCTCCGTGGGCTTCCTGCACCCTGACACCACCACGCTGGTGGATCAGCTGCCGGTCGACCTTGACGGTCGAGGCAATGTGGCGCGTAACGACAAGTTCGCCACCTCCCAGGACGGCGTCTTCGCCTGCGGTGACGCCGGACGTGGCCAGAGCCTCGTCGTGTGGGCCATCTCCGAAGGTCGCTCCTGCGCTGCCGCGGTCGACGAGTACCTTACCGGCTCCACCGAACTGCCGGCACCGATCGTCGCTTCCAAGCGTCCGATGATGCTGCCGCGATAGACAACACTGTTGTAAGGGTATGAACGAGGTAGCCCGGCTCGCGAATAGTGAGCCGGGCTACCTGTTTTTCACCCAAAATGCGGTAAAGTAATCCCAGCACCATGCAACAAAGGAGTGACTAATGCCAAATCGCGCAGAACGACGTGCCCAAGCCAAGCGCAATCGCAGGGGAGTGCCACAGCAATACGACCAAACCCAAGGCCGCGCACGTTCCGGCATGTTGGACGAGTATCAGCTGCAGGAAAAGTCACGTCGTCTGCAGGACGGCACTGATGGGCCATGGAAGCCGAGTGCCAGTACGATCACGGAAACGGAAAACGTGCTGAACACCAATCCTGATTACAAGAATCCGAAGATGTTCAAGGCACCCCATTCCGTCCGCCAATGGTTCCGTGTGGCCAGCTGGGTGCTGATTGCGCTGTCGGCCATCGCCTTCCTCGTGGTCATGTGGCTGCCGTCGCATCCGATGTGGCTCATCTCCACAGTCGCCATCGTCTTCGCAGTCGGTGTGCTGAGCCTGTTCTTCACGGCCGGCAACCCGAAGCACAATCCGAATCTCGACCAAAACGGAACAGCCGTCTGATCACAAAAACGATGGAAAGCGGTGAGACAACCAGAAGCATTTGTCTCACCGCTTTTTCTATCGGATTTTAGGTATGCGCTACTTGACTTCGACTAACCGTAAAGGGTATGCGAGAATGCTGTTTCATCGTTTTTCAGAAAAAGAATGGAACTTTCTGAAAAACGATGAAAACAATGAGTGTTTTTCGTGTCTGATGTTTTACAGTAGAACAGGAAACGCTGGAAGACTCGAGGAGGAGATTACAGACATGAAGGTTGACATTCTATCGCGTGAATACCCGCCCAAGGTGTATGGCGGCGCGGGGGTGCATGCCGAAGAGCTTTCCAAGGTGCTGGCGGAACGTGTCGATGTGACGGTCCGCGCATTCGACGGGCCGCGCGCGCCGCCGACATTCCCGCGATTCCCGGAACCGACCCGAAAGGGTCGCTCACGGTCGTCGGCTACGACGTGCCGAAGGAGCTTGAGGATGCGAACGGTGCGTTGAAGACGTTTGGCGTCGATTTGCAAATCGCCAACGACGTTGATGCCGACATCATCCATGCGCATACATGGTACGCATGCCTTGCCGGCTATCTCGCCAAAATGCTGCATGACACCCCATTGGTCATCACCGCGCACTCGCTTGAACCGTTCCGTCCATGGAAACGTGAGCAGTTGGGCGGCGGCTACAATCTGAGCTCCTGGGCTGAGAAAGACGCCTACGAGCATGCCGACCGCGTGATCGCCGTATCCGCGGGCATGCGTGAGGATATCCTCACCGCCTATCCGAACCTTGACCCGGACAAGGTGGTCGTAGTGCACAACGGCATCACCATGAGCCAGTTTGAAACCCCGGCGGATGACGATCCGGGCTGGAAGGTGTTCGAACGTTACAACATCGACCGCAGCAAACCGACCTTGCTGTTCGTCGGACGCATCACTCGTCAAAAGGGTCTGCCGTACCTGCTTCAGGCACTGCACTTCGTGGACCCGAACATCCAGGTCGTTCTGTGCGCCGGCGCTCCCGACACGCCGGAAATCATGGAAGAGGTCAAGACCGCCTTCGCCAAGCTCGACGAGGAACGCGGCAACATCATCTGGATTGAGGAGATGCTGCCGAAGCCGGAACTCAACGCACTCGAACATGGCTGTGACGCATTCATCTGCCCATCCATCTACGAGCCGCTCGGCATCGTGAATCTGGAAGCCATGGCATGCGGTCTGCCGGTGGTCGCCTCTGCGACCGGTGGCATTCCGGAAGTCGTCGTCGACGGCGAGACCGGATATCTGGTGCCGGTCGACCAACTGCATGACGGCACTGGCACCCCCACCAACCCTGACAAATTCGTGCACGATATGGCCGACGCCATCAACCGCATCATGGCTGACCCTGAAAAGGCGAAGCGGATGGGACAGGCCGGTTACGAGCGTGCCCGCGACCACTTCAGCTGGGAGTCCATCGCAGACAAGACCGTCAAAGTCTACGAGGACGTGCTTGCCGAACGGAAGTAGAACCGAACCTGTCTGATCGCGGATAACCGATCCGGCTGATCGACAGCCAGAATAATCCTGAAATGCCTCCTGCCGACGCACTATGCTGGCAGGAGGCATCATCGCATCCAAGTGGTTTGTGAAAATGGAGGGGACCATGAACGAACAGAGCATCGCGTTGAAACTGGACGATGTGGAATTCCGTCGCCGCAGGCGCGTAATTCTCACCAAAGTCAATCTGGAAGTCAAAAAAGGCGAGAAATGGGTGCTGTTCGGTCCCAACGGCATCGGCAAATCCACGTTGGTGCAGATGATGAGCACCCGTGGATTCCCATCCGAAGGCACAGTCGACATTCTTGGAAACCGTCTGGGCAAAGTGAACGTGTTCTCCTACCGCAACCGCATCGGTTTGAGCTCGGCCGAACTCGGACGTGCGTTCCCACCGCAGGAAGATCCTCTTGACGCCATCGTGACGGCGCTGACCGCAACCACCGGCCGTTGGCGCGACACCTATACTGACGAGGATTACGCCAAAGCCCGCTCATTGATGCGTGAATTCGGCATCGAATACCTGGAAGGCAAGATGATGTTCAAGCTTTCCGAAGGCGAACGCACTCGCGTGCTTATCTGCCGTGCGTTGATGGCGGATCCCGATTTGCTGATTCTTGACGAGCCGACCACGGGTCTTGATTTGGGTGGGCGTGAGATTGCTTTGCGTGCGTTGAGTCGTGTTGGTGCGGAGCAGTCTGACCGCGCCGTGATTCTGGTGACGCACCGTCTTGAGGAGATTCCGCAAGGCTTCGACCATGTGGCGATCATGGGACGTATCACCGGCAACGAGGCGGACGCGTATGCGGATAATGTGGCCGGCAACGATCCGGCGCCGGGCACTATCGTGTATACGGGTGATTTGGAGCATGGTTTTACTTCTGAACGGTTGAGCCAGGTGTTTGGTTTGGATTTGAGGTCACGCATGCGAATGGTCGTTGGAACGCGTACGCGGTGTGATGTTGACGTCGCCGTCACATTGCCGTCGCTTCGTGCCGTCTGCCGGTATGACGGCGGATACGGTAGCATAGGTTCGTTGCTGTCCGTGGAATAATGCGGTCTGCAATCGTAAGCCATAGTCGTGAAATCGTATACTGAACGAACGTACGAAGGAGCGTGAACCATGCGTCGAGGGCCGCTTGCCGCCGGTGAAAAAGTGCAGTTTACGGACCGCAGGTCGAATAAAATCACCGATCAGCTGGTGCCGGGTGGTGTGACGCAGACTTCGCATGGCATCATCCTGCATGATGATGTGATTGGCCAGACGGAAGGATCCGTTGTCGTGACGGTGAGTGCGAAACGTGAGGCTCAGGTCAACCAGACGCATCCGGAACGCGACGCGAACAAGCCGTGGAAGGGGACGCGTGCCATCGGTGGTTGGGAGTTCGCCGTCATGCGTCCGCGCTTGGCTGACTATGTGCTGTCCATGCCGCGTGGCGCGCAGATCATGTATCCGAAGGACATCGCGCAGGTCATTCAGCTCGGTGATATTCGTTCCGGTATGAACGTGCTGGAATCCGGAGCCGGTTCGGGCGCGATGAGCATCAATCTGCTGGATGCCGTGGGGGAGGGCGGAAGCCTCACCACCATCGAGATGCGTTCGGAATTCGCGCGCGTCGCCGAAGCCAACGCGACGGTTTACTTTGGCGAACGTCCCGCATGGTGGGATTTGAGGACCGGCGATTTCGATTCGGTCGCGGCTGGTTTGCCGGAACACTCCTTCGACCGCATCATGCTTGACATGCTTGACCCGTGGAACCGTCTTGAACAGGCGTATCGCGTGATCGCGCCTGGCGGCGTGCTCGTCGCGTACGTCACCACCACCACGCAGTTGAGCCGTCTTGCCGAAGCGTTGCGCGAGGCCGGTTGCTGGACCGAGCCGGACATTCAGGAGACTTTGGAACGTAATTGGAAGGCGCAAGGACTGGCCATCCGTCCCGATCACCAGATGATTGGACACACCGGTTTCCTCATGGTTTCTCGCGCGATGACTCCGGGCTTTCAGGCGTTGCGTAAACGCGACCGTGCCACGAAGGACACGACGACCGACATCGATTCGTTGACGCTCGAGGAGCGTGCCGAACAGCTTGAGGATCTGGAATTGCGTGACATTTCCGATCGCAAGCTGCGCAAGGTGCTGCGTGACCTCGACGCGCAGGTCGAAGCCATAAAGGAGTAGATTTAGAGCGTTTCATGCCATGTCCCAGCGGAAAATCTGAGACAATGGATATTAGACATTTGAAATGCGGCGCTGGAACCGGATCGGAGCGTGCGATTATGGGAACGAGCCTGAAGAAGGTCGCCAAAAAGACCAAGGAATACAAGTATGTGCTGCTGGCGATGCGCCACGCCAAAACCGAGCCGTTCGGCGGCAACGGCAGCGACGTGGGACGTGAGCTCACCGACAAAGGACGTAAGCAGGCCAAAGCCGTGGCCAAAGGATTGGCGGCGTTCAAAATGGTGCCCACTCGCATCGCATGCTCCAGCGCCACCCGCGCCCGTCAGACCTGCGATCGCATGCTCAAGGTGTTCGGCGACGATCCGAAAGTCGACTACCGGCAAAGCCTGTACGAAGGCGGCGTGCAATCCGTGTTCGACGAGCTCGCGCAAACCAAGGAAAAGCATCGCACGCTGCTCGTGCTTGGCCACGAACCGACCATTTCGATCGCCTGCCAATGGCTGGCCAGCACCGAATCCGATCCGACGTTGCTTGACCTGCTGAATCTCGGCATGTCCCCGGCCTCGATCGCCGTATTCGGCTCGAACGAGCCATTCAACCAGTGGCAGCTGCACAGCGGCGAACTCATCGCGCTGCTTACCGCCAAAGACTTCGAGTAGGGCTTGCGTGTTCCGGGCTGATTCGGAACGATGAGCATTCCGCAGAGTGCTGTGATTTGACTTCAAGCGGCTTCAAGGTTGTATGGTGCTTTCTGAACCGATGTTCAGAATGATGGATAGGAAAGCCCATATGAACAATCCCAGTGCGTTCCCTCTTGGGGAACCAAATGACGGTTTCGCCCAGTATTTCGACGGACAGAGCTGGCTTGCGCCGGTACTTGACGCGCCTGAAGTGTCAATCCACAATGTGACGTTCGAACCTGGATGCCGGAACCACTGGCATATCCACCATCACGCGGCCCAGATTCTCATTGCGGTCGGAGGGCGTGGCTACTACCAGCTTGAGGGCGAAGAGCCGAAGGAGCTTGAACCGGGACAGGCCGTCCGTATTCCGCCGGACGTTAAGCATTGGCGCGGCGCCGCCCCTCACGAAGCTTTCAGCCATTTGGCGTTCATGATTGCGGATGGCACGGGCGACGCGACGAATGAATGGCTGGAACCCGTGGACCCCGACGCATACGGGACATTGCGTTAAATCCGCTTGCCGGGCTGTTCTGCATTATTGATCCATAAACATAAATGTGTGAATATAGACGGCATACGGACTGCGTTATAAGGACAGTTAATACGCGCCACACTATGCCGGTATGACGCCGAATCGTTGAAATACTGCGGAAACGTAGACGGCAGTAAGGCTTGTATGGTGCCGTGCGCGCGTGACGCTGATACGAGTTTTCCCGCCGAAAACGGCGTTTTACGCCCACTTAGAGTGTGATTTAGAGTGGACTCCCTGACACGGGAGGACAGTCATGGCGGGCAAGACGAAAAACAGGAGGACCGGGGGATCCGGAAGCGTGTTCCAGGACTCCAAAGGACGATGGCACTTCCGCAAGGACATGGGAACCGACCCGGCGACCGGACGCAGACGCCCGCCGATCGAAGCCACCGGCATGGTGAAAAGCGAGGCGCGCGCCCGTTTCCAGGCAAAGATAGCGGAATGGGAGCGGGACGGAAGACTGCCCACCAAGGACGGCCCGAAAACCGCGGACTACTTCGAACGGTGGATGGAGGAGCACAGGACCGCCGTCAACCCCACCACCTGGCGCAACGAATCCAGCTGGATGCGCACCATGAACGCGATCATCGGGAACATCCGCCTCAACCGGCTCACCGCCGACGACATCAACGGCATGTGCAGGAGACTGCGTCGCACACGCAAAAGCAAGACCGTCAACACCTATCTCGCAGTCCTCGGCGCCATGCTCCGAACCGCGAAACGGGATGGACTCATCGCCGACGACCCGATGGAAAACGTCGGACGAATGCCGGAGGACCGGTACGAACGCCCCATCCTCGACGTCGCCGACCCAGCGAAGGTCATCGAGGCCGCGCTCGCCGAGCCCGATCCGGCGGTCGCCGTGTTCGACAGTCCGGACGAGCGTGAGAAGTGGGCACTCATGTTCGAACTCGCCTTCACCACGGGCATGCGGCCGGGGGAGAGGTATGGCCTGATGCCCTACCAGCTGGAACTGCATCATGGGATCCCCGTCATCAACGTGTGCCAGCAGGCCAAGCCGATACCAGCCGGCGCTACGATCCCGGATTGGATGGAAGCCGAGCATCTGGATGGGGCGATCTGGCTGACCAAACCGAAGACCGCCAAAGGCGTGCGGACGGTTCCCATTCCGCAGGGGCTTTGGGACCGGCTTTGGGCGCATATCGTCAAATGGGGCGTGCCGTCCCATGGATTGGTGTTCACCAATCTTTACGGCCATCCCATCAGACGGGACAACGAGGAGAAGCGTTGGCGCCGCGCCCTGAAGATGGCGGGACTGCCGTACGTCGACATCTACAGCGCGCGGCACTGGCTCGCCACCGAACTCGCCGCCGCCGGCGCGAGCGACGAGGAGCGCACCGCCATCATGGGCCACACCGACATCCACACCACCAGCGTGTACACGCATTGGAGGGAACGGCGGCTCGCCAAGACGCTCGACGCCGCCCTGCCAGACCTCCGCGACGGCCAGTGACGGACGACGACGGCTTTTCCGCAACACGAAAGAGTATTGACACACCCCGCGCTCGCCGTATGCGGGTGGCCGGGGTTTGGATTATCGGGTTGCGATTTGGTTTATTCGAGCGATGTCGTCCCGTCCGTAGGGCATTTAGCCACATCGTTGCCGTCGATGCTGAGCGTCATCTGCCAATCCATGGACGTTCCACGCATCGCTGTGTCCGGAACAGACGTTGAGAAGACCGACTTGTCATCCGAGTTGTTCCAACCCGGATAGTTCAGGTTCTTGCTCGTCTGCATGTTGAACACGCTTCTGTTGGTCTCCCCGGATGACACGTAGTTGGATAGCTGCACCATCCAGGAGTCGCCATCCTCGTTGGTGAGCATCAGATCATACGAATAGAATTCATCCGGCTTGATCTGGTCATTTCCGGGTATCTCCACGCCGAGATATCCGGCGCTCGTATCGAGCTTCACACTCGGCAACCGCGGGTCACTGCCCTCGCAGGATCCAGCCAGACCATCCGCAAGCGGAGAACCACCATCACCATCGGTGGAATCCTGCGAATCGTCTCCGGAATCTTGCGAGTTGGTTTGACTATTGGCGCTTGCCGGCTGGTTGGATGTGGTCTGGCTGCCGCATCCTCCGGCCAGTGCGATTGGGAACATGATGGCGAGCATTGCGGCGATCGCCTTTTTTGTGGTTTTCATGGGTATGTAAAATAAGTGGTTGGAAAATGATTGAAAGCTGATCCGATTAACGGGCTAATACAACCATAATTCCAACCAATGGTTTTACAAACGGCATTTAGCGATCCCCAACCACTTATTCACCATTTCCGACAAGACAGTCGAAGTCGATCAGTTGAAGTTGCTCTACGAACTTCTCCAAATACGAGACGACTCCCTCGTCGTTCACGAATAGCAGCCTATCCTGCGTCAGTCTGCCTGATTTGTCCTGCGGGTAGCGAAGGCTGATGCCGTCGTTGTCGATTTCGGCAACGGCTTTTACAAAAGCACCCATGTTCTTGATGGCCCTATTGTCCTCACGGCACCTTTGCCTCGGAAACCTCGAAAGCAAAGAGTTCCACAGGCTCGTAAGGTTGTGGTCTTTCTTAGGCTCAGCCCCACACCTTTTTATCGCCCTCTTGATTGCAAGCTCAATACAGTGCCTTGTGAGGAACATCACTGGAATCGTGTAGGAATGCTCCAGCATCACATACATGCCCGGCCTGTCGATCGCTCTCCTCCCGGCGGCCGCAAGCTCCTTGGCGGCATTGAGGAAGGATTGAATGAACTCATCGTCGAATCTATCGGCTTTAAGCTCGTCCTTCATCAAGGCAGATAAGTCCAACAGCGAGAAATTCCTCAAAGTGGGGTCGCTGAAGCCATCCATCTGAGGCTTCATGACCTGTTGGCTCATGTATTTAGGAAACACATGGTCATTGAACACGCTCTCCATCAGAGAACCTCACCCGTTTTCACGTCTATCTCTCGTTCACGTAGTCGAACGCGGACTTCTCGGCCATGGTTGGACCTCTCTGTTGATAGATGATTCCAACCAATGATTTTACAACTTGTTTGAGTGCATTTTCAGTCTTGTCAACCAGATTTTTAACAACCAAGGTTATTTAATTCGGCCAACTGAATAATTAACGAATCCAACCACTTATTTTACATACCCGTTTTCATTTGCTGTCTCTCTTTCCCTGATGGCGTTAGAAAAACGCACCCAACCGCAAAAGTCGTGGATGGGTGCGTTTTTTATGTCGAATAAGTTGTCACTGCTTGTCGGAGGCACTGCAGTACACGTTGGCGTTGTCGCCGGTCGCTTCCTGGTGTGAGACCTGCTTGCCGTCCACGGTGATGGTGCAGGTCACCTGCGTGTCGGCTGGAGTCTCGTTATCTATGTCGAAGGACGGATAGGCGCTGAGCGTCCAGTCCTTCTGGGCGTCATCGCCGGTGATGGTCTTCTCCCATTGGCCAGCGGCGGTCTCGTTGCTGGTGCCACCATCCTTGCCATAGGTCACTTCTGCGTTGCCGTTGCTGATGGTCACCTGCAGCTTCAGCTCCTTTGCGCCTTCGTTGACGATGCCTCTCTCGAGGTTGTCGGATTCGTGCTGCGCTTTCTTGCTCGCCTCGTCGATGCTCTTGCTCGCATTGTCCACGGCGGCACCATATACGGATTGCGTGTAGAGGACCACTCCGCCGCTGATGAGGGAGATGATGACTGCCGCGATGACCAGTCCGCGGCCCTTTTTCTTTCCGTTCTTCCTGGTGGCGTACAGTGCGAAGCAGCCGAAGATGATGCCGGCAATGGCGAAGGCGAACGCCACATTGTTGACGATCGGAATCCACGAGAGCACGAGTGCGATGACGCCGAGAACGAATGCGGTGATGCCGAGCGCGCTCATATGCTTCTCCTCGGCCGGCTGCCGGTAGGGCTGCTGCATCATCGGCTGCTGCGGCGCCGGCTGCTGCGGCTGCTGGAAATGCGGCTGTTGCGCGAATGGCGGTTGTTGCGCCGGCTGCTGTTGTGGAACCGGTTGCGGCTGGAACTGCTGTGGATTCGGATTGTTGTTGGTCATTGGATTCTCTTTTCTTCTCTGGCGACCACGCCGTCACTCCATCGTACCCCCATGAACAATCGCTTGGTGGTATTCACTGCATACACACGCCGGAATCGTAGAGCAGCTGCCGATAATCCGACAGCACCTGAATGGTCACGCCCAGCTCAACGGCCATCATCCACGTATTGCCCTCGTACACCGTCTCGGCCATTCCATAGTCCACAGGACTGATCAACGCCAGCGCGGTCTCCCTGCGGCACCGGCGCTCGCACTTCAATCCATACTGCGTGCCGCATCCCGAATCGTGGTGTTTCGCGTGTATGAGCTCATGGCACAATGTGCAGCGGCGCTGGCGCTGGTTGAGCCGGTCGTGGAGGAATATGGTGCGGCTCGCCTCGTGCCACGCTCCGCACAGTCCGTCCGGTAATGGTTGTTCGATGATGCGGATGTGTTCCTTCCATGCGCGGTCGAGGAAAGCGCCGAGGTCGTATCCGCCGGGGATATGAAACAACCCAGCCTGGTTCGCCGCGCCGAAGACGCTCGCGTGCTGGGTACTGTCACAACCCATTATACGTGGATCAGAAGCCGTGCTACTTGGCGTCGTCGTTCCCTCCATCGTTCTCGATTCCAGGTCGATTCGTTTCCTTGATCTCTTCCGTGGACTCAATGATGTTTCGCAGACGTTCTATCGATGGCACGTCGTCCTTGAGGCTTTCTCTTTGCCTGTCGGCCTCGTTCTTGAGCATCTTGAAGCGTTCGATTTTGCTGTACCCCTGTGATATGTATGCGGCGCTTAAAGCCTCGATGTTCTGGAGTATGACCAGGTCTCTGACCGTGGCGTAGTCGCGCATGTTCCCCTTCCATCCGGGGTGATTCGTCTTCCATGTCGCCGCTTTCATTCCGAACACGGCGAGGTTGATGACGTCCGCTTCTGACGCGTATTCGATACGTTCCCTGAATTTGGACAGGTCCTTGCCTTGGAGTGATTCCTTCACTGCGTCGGTGTGGAGACGGTAGTTCGTCTTGGTGAGTTCTCGCCTTGCGTGCCATTCGATTCCGGTTCGTTGTGCTTCGGCGTCTTTGAGGCGTTGGTAGTCCTTGATGACGAACAGGTGGAATTCCGGGCTTATCCATGATGCGAAAGCGAATGCGATGTCCTTGTGGGCGTATGTCCCTCCGGAACGTCCGCGTTCCGAACGGATTCCGATGGCATTGGTTTTGCTTATCCATTCCGATGCGGACAGGGAGAAGATGTTACGGCCGGATTGGGCCAAGATCGCTGCGGCCGCATCGCTGTCGAACTTTGGATTCGATATTTTCTCCCATGTGCTGAGGAATGAGATGGTGTCCGATAGGCGCAGCCATCGTCGGATGACTTCGCCTGTCCTGTCACTGCTGTGTCTGGCGAGATCGGTGAGACTGATGTAGTCTTCGCCGTTGACGGCGTGAATGGTCACGTCGACATCTTTTGCATGGATTCTTGATGACTTTTCCACCGGCATTTCGTTGTCCTTTCAACGATTTTGACTTATCCACCGTAAAAGTGGTCGAATTCGGTCATTTTTAATAATTTGAAAAAGGTGTATAATAGTAGTTTTTCGCAAAGCCGTGAAATCTGTCATTCGTCCGGTGTTTCGGCTTCAAGATTGCGGTTCATGTCCCTGCTGGCAGCAAGCTCCTGTGGTGGCAGATTCTCGAACCTCGGCTCGATCAGGTCATCGGTGATCCGGGATTCGCGCTCGCGGGCGGCGTAGGTGCGGGCGGCCTCGCTGCCGAGTGCGCGTGTGTAGATGTCGAGGCTGGTGAGCCCGAATGTGGAGGCGATGTGCTCCACGTCGGACGTGTTCAACGGTGCCTCATAGCGCATGCGCTTGTACCAGTAGTTGTTGCTCAATCCGCTGGAATCAAAGAATTCGTCTATTGTGATGCCGCTATTTTTCAACAGTTGTCGACATACATCGATGATTCTTTTGCTGTCTTCGGTGACTTCGTTTTTAGATCCTCGTGCCATGCCTGAAGTCTATCTAAATAAGTAGATTTTGTAAAGAACCTATATAGGTAGATACATTGAATCACCTAAATAGGTAGATTGAGAGTTGTCGCAAGGGAACGGACCAACCAGAAAGGAGCGGCAACCGATGAGCGAAACGGAAACCATCGCAAGGAACCTCAGCGGCGAGCTCGCACGCCACCGCAAGACGCAGGCCGCGCTCGCCAAAGAACTTGGGGTGAGCGAGCAAAACATTAGCAAGCGATTGCAGGGCGAAGGGTCGTTCACCACCGAACAACTCGAGAAAGCCGCCGCAATGCTCGGCATGAGCCTCTACCAGCTCATGCTCAAGCTCCTCCAGCCAATCGACGGAATCAACCAAATCAAACCATGAGCAGTCGGCGCTCGCCGAAGCATGAATCGAAAGGAGAATCCGAAATGAGCATCAACATTCCGGCCGAGACACCGGATGAATCCACGAACCCGATTTCCGTTGAGGAGTTCGAACGCCTGCACCCGGCGATGCTGGGCGCGATAAGGAAAGCCGTCCGCGAGGAACCAGCTCGAACGGTTATCGGAACAGTGGGCGACGACAGGAGGAGTCACCTGTCCAACCTTGACCTGCGAGGCATCGGCATCGAGGTCAGACGGCAGTTGTCGGCCCGCGACATGACGACCGAAGTCATGGGCTCGATTCTCGAGCACATCAATCAGGCCGCGGACCGACTAAGCACGGAGATACAGGAACTCCGTTCAGAACTTATCCGAGAGCACGTCGAGACAGTAGGCGGCGGATGCCATGGAAGCATCCATCGAATCGAATCCCTTGGCGAGGAGGGAAAGACCTTGGCACAGGGCTCTCATCCTCTCGTCGGGATCGGACGTTTCGGCGGCCTTCCCGAACACGGCGCTCGCCTTCGCGAAATCGGATCCATTGCTCATATTCTCACCTCCCTTCTTTGCGTGAGTCTGCTCATTCTCCCACTCGGCAGGAAGGGCCTCAAATGAGAGCGTCTCGAAAAGGCAAAAGGCGCTCGCCAAAGCATGAATCGAAAGGAGAGTTCAATGAATAACGAAATACAGCCCTTCGAATTCGAAGGAAACAAAGTCAGGGCGCTCGCCGATGGCGACGAGGTGATGTTCGTCGCATCCGACATCGCCAAGATTCTCGGATACCGCGACGCCGAAAAGCTGACAAGGACTCTGGACGATGAGGAAAAGGGTACCCGTCCCATCGGTACCCATGGCGGAACCCAAACAATGACGGTGATTTCCGAACCCGGACTGTACAAGGCGATTCTGCAACGCCAGACAGGACGAATGGAAGTTGAAGTCACAAGAGAATTTGTGAAGCGTTTCCAGCGTTGGGTGACGCATGAGGTGCTGCCCCAGATCCGCAAAACCGGCGGCTACATTCCCACCACTGACGCGGATGACGACATGACCATCCTCGCGAAGGCCGTGATGATCGGCCAGCGCACCATGGAAGCGCAGAAGCGGAAGATCGCCGCCCAGCAGACGCGCATCGACGAGCTCCAGCCGAAAGCCTCCATGTGGGACAACTTCGTCGACATCCCCGACGTGCTCTCCGTGGGCAACAGCGCGAAACTGCTCAGCAACCTGGGCAGGCCCATCGGCCGCAAGACACTGTTCTCCTGGCTCGAACGCAACGGGTGGGTTTTCCGCGAGAACGGCCACTGGATCGCACGCCAGAACCGCATCGACGCCGGCCACCTCGTCATGGTCCCGCCGAAATCCCACGGCACCCACAGGGATGGCACCACATTTAGCTTCGCGCCGACCGTGAAGATCACCAGGAAGGGACTCGGCCTGATCGCCCGACGCATGAGCGAGGCCACCCTCCAGCTCGAATACACGAAAGCGGGCGCGTGATGGGTGTCTATGAAATACGCCGTCGCCAGCTGAGGAACGGATTCTACACCGGCGGCGACTACACCAGTGTCGTCAAGGCAGCAAGGCTCACCTACGGACTTGGCGAATCAACAACTTCGTCTCATCAACGGATTTATCCAGAAGCGTCATCGCATACGCGAGGTCGTTCAATCCCTTCGCAAGCTCACGCTGTGAGTAATCCGTCGCCGAATTGGAGGCGTTGTTGAAATGCGTTTGCGCGGAATAAAACCAGCTTGTCGCATTACTCATAATTCTTCTCCTAACTGTTCGGCCCGCACGTCGGAAATGCGGGATGACACCGATTTTAGGAGGAGGCCGGGCGGTTCTCCTAACGCCGCCCGGCATCACACACGCAAAGGAGGCGCGTGATGGTTTTGCAGAACGAGCTCAAGGATGCGAGCCGTATCCCGTTGAAGGACAGGCTCGCATGGACCATCCCGCAGGCCGCGAGCCTGTACGGGATCGACTACGACGGCCTCCGACAGGCTGTCAACCAGGGCGACATAGACACGTTTCGTCCGCCAAGCAAACGAGGAACGCCTTCCCGCCGTCACATCAGACGCGAGGAAATGGACCGATACGTCAAATCGTTGGAGGAGTAAGCATGAACGACATTCGTAAGGCGTGCGTGAGGGCCGTGTTCGACGAATTCGACGACCATGGCGACGTCATCAGGCCGGCTGTCGGCGAGGAACGGGGCGGGGGCTACGCGAACCGTCCGCTCGGCCACATCGTCGGCTACGTCGACCTCGACGTGGCCGGCCTCGTGGACCTCATCATCGACACGATCAACAAGGAGCTGTGATGGCACTCAGGAGAATCGACGTGGAAACGCTGCTGACACCACCCGCGCCGCCGAAGGACACGGTGATTATGTTCGGCTTGACCGGCTACGCGATTCGCGTCACGGGCAAGGGCGCCAGCCTCATGGAACTCGACGTCGACGGAAGCCACGAGCTGGCGAGCATCGGAAAAGACCAGGCAAGGACATTCATTCAAAAAATCGGAGGCGCAAGATGACCGACAGCGACTATCGCATCGAGGACAGGTCCGAAAAGGGGAGGCCGAACTACACGCTGCGTCGTGTGAAGTTCGCGGCTGCCGTGGTCGGTCTGATCGTGAGCGTGACGCTCATGCTCACCTGGCATGGCGGCGGTCTGACGGGCGCGCTTGTGGTGGAGGGCGTGTATCTGGCCACGGCCCTGTGGCTGACGGTCAGGTTCGCTCCGCGCGATGACATGGATGGCGACGTCTGACCGTATCCGCCGGCGTACAAGGACGCGGACGGATGGCGGAGGCGTGTGTCCTTTCATCTCACATTGCATTTCACGCATTCACTCTCACGTCTTCCGCCGTCACGCCGTCCGCTGCGGGTTCGAATCCCGCCGCCGGCGCTTGGCCGGACCGTCAACGCCGCCCGCATCCCCGCTTCGTTCAGCTTTCTTGAGGGGTGTGGGAACGATGGGCGTGCTTCTTTGCTGTCATGGCGCCCAGCGGTCCGGCTCATATCAATCAATCTCATATCAATCAAGGTCAAGGGAGGAACCGATGAAGGAGATTCTGCCGCATTGGCATTTCAGTCCGAACGCTCCGGTCAAGGACGTCGGCATGGAGGGGATGACGCGTGGCGACAGGGCGGTGGCTGAGGCGTGCCGTCGGACGATGGAGACCGAGGCGTGGAAGGAGCTGGAGATCCTCGAATCGTTGGGCGTGCGTTTCAACGAACTGGTGGGCCGGTTCGTGTCCGAGATCGCCATGCCGGTGTTGGAGGTGATGCCTGGTGACAGTTTCCATCAGGGCGCGAAGGCTCAGTTGTCGCACATGGTGAAGACCAGGGATGGTGGCGAGACCATCCGCATCATCAAGACTCTCGCCGTGAAAGGTAGGTTCTAATGGCTGGTGAGACGATTATCGCGGTGGTGGGCAATCTGACCGCGGATCCTGAGTTGAGGTCGACGAAGAACGGTCGGAGCGTGGCTGGGTTCACGATCGCGTCCACTCCGCGCACGTTCGACAGGCAGTCGAATCAGTGGACCGACGGTGACGCGTTGTTCCTCCGCTGCACGGTGTGGGGCGACTTGGCGGAGCATTGCGCCAATAGTCTCGCCAAGGGCATGCGTGTGATCGCCCAGGGAAGGCTGACGCAGCATTCGTGGGAGGACGAGCAGCATCAGCGCCGAACTTCCATGGAATTGCAGGTGGATGAGATCGGGCCGAGCTTGCGCTATGCGACGGCACAGGTGGCCAAGGCGCAGCGTGGCACGGCTGGAGCGTATGGCAATCCGGCTTCCATGCCGGCGGGCTATACGGGCGGAGCCACCGCTTCGTTGCCGCCGTCCGACCCGTGGGGTTCGGCTTCGGGTTCGTCGTCATCGTTCGGTGATTTCGGCAAGCCGGAATCGGAACCTGATTTCTAAGGATGAATCATGAGCATGGAGAATGTTCGGAAACTGTTGTATCACGAGTACGGGCTTGACCCTTATGAGCTTCGTCTTCTGATGATGGTGGCCGACTGGACCGGCGATGACGGCAAGGGCTTTGCGAAGAGCGCGAAAACCATCGCATCGCAGCTGCATATGTCGGAACGCACCGTGCACAACAAGCTCCGGTCCTTGCGTGAGAAGGGCTTTCTGAGATACGGCAACCAGCACATCGTCGACGATATCGCGCCAAACCGTCGTCCGAAGGTGTATGACATGCACCTGCCAAAGCAGAGGGGTGAACGAAATGCACCCCAAGAAATCAAACCAAAAAACAGGGGTGAACGAAATGCACCCCAAAAAACAGGCATGAATCAGGGGTGCAACTGGCATGAATCTGGCATGAATCAGGGGTGCACACAGCGTGCAGACAATACTACTAAATCTATAGAAACAATAAAGACTATAGAGAGAGACCCGCGCGCGAAAACAACAACACCCATCCCAACCGACTGGAAACCAACCGAGGAACACAGGGCGCTCGCCGACAAGCTCGGCATCGACTGCGACATCGAAGCCGGGAAATTCCGCGACCGGGCACTCGACTCAGGAACCAGATCAGCCGACTGGAACGCGAAATTCCGCAACTGGCTCGTCAAAGGCAAGGAACGCGGATTCGCCACACCCAAAACCGGCACTCGCCGATATACGTGGGGCAGCGAAGAGGTCAAACGCGTACTCGGCCCGATAGCCTGCGAAGGCACGGACACGTACATGGAGCTCGCATGCAAGGTCGCCGACCTGCTCAACCAAGGCGTGGACCCGGACATGCTGCGCCGTCAGCTCGCGAACGTGCCCGGCGACGTATTGGCCGAACAACTGTTCGAACAGGAGGCGGCATGAACGCCATGACCATCGCACACATGGCCGGCATCCTCACCTCGGCCATCCAAGCCGCGGACCGATTGGAACTCGACGCGCTCAAAGGCCCGGCGCTCGCCGATATGGACCTTGACCGCATCCGCGATATCAAACGCGACTGCTCGACCTGCATCAACCTGCTCGACCAGCTCGGAAGGGAGCGACGATGAGCGACCGGCAATTCCAGGAATCGAAACGCGTCGCCTTGCAACGTCAGGGCTGGCATTGCATGCGTTGCGGACACAACCTGCACGACCCGACCGTCTGGCCGGGCAGGAGCGGCCACCACCGGCAGTTGCGCCGACGAGCCAACCCGACCATGCGCGACCTGCCGAGCAACATCGTCGAACTGTGCGGTTCCGGCACGACCGGCTGTCATGGTTGGACGCACGCGCATCCGGCCGAGGCGGAACGGTTCGGCTACATCATCCCGAGCTGGCGCGATCCGCTCAACGCGCCGATACGTGACTGGAACGGCGACTGGTGGTGGCTGTTGGATGACGGCACGGCGCAACGGCTCACTCAAATCGAAATCATCGAATGGCAAAGCAATTGGAAGGAAGAATCATGAGGAAACAGGACGAAGACATGAACGTGAAGCCGGAGGCGCTGCTCTGGCTCGACTTCGAAACGACCGGCACGGACAGGAATGACAGTCTGCCGTTGGAGGTCGGCATGGAATGCACCGACGTGCTGGGCGAACATTCGTATGGATCCCTGCATCGCATCATCAGACCGGACTATCTCGACCTGTTGGACATGGGCCCGGTCGCGTTCTCGATGCACACGGACAATGGTCTCCTGTTCGAACTGTTGAACGGTTCAGCCGGGAACGACTGCGTGGAAGCGGTCGCGGACGCCGTGGAGGAGTATCTCGACTCCCTCTCGCAACGCTTCACCTTGGTTCCGGCCGGAACGAACGTGGACTTCGACATCGACTTCCTGAAACGTCTCGACCTGGCCCCGGACAGGTGGCTGTCCTACCGCAAGTTCGACCTGACCACGCTCCGCCGGTATTTGAGGTTCATCGACTGTCCCGAGGATCCGTACAAGGGACATCGTGGCACGCACAGGGTACGCGACTGCATCCGACGCGACATCAACGACTACATCCGGTACCGCACACTCCTGAAAAAGACATGGTGACAATGAAGAAGAAAACCACGAAGACCGTATCCAAGGAGACACGACCGCGCAAATGGCACAAACCAGTGCCATGCCCGACCTGCGGCAGCCGGAACATCAGCTTCGACCGGATCGCCTGGGCCGTCAACCGGAAAACATTCGCCATACGACAGATATGGGCATGCGCCTGCCAACACCACCACGGCATCCTCATCCTCACCCGCCACGACGACCTCAAGGAAGCCATCCGCGCATGGAACACGGAAGCCACCAGACAAGAAAGGAAACACTCGAAATGAGAAAACGCAAACCACTCGCGCTCGCCGGCATCGGCCTTACCGCCATCACCATGTTCCTGCTCACACCGGTATTCCTCCTCGCGCTCGCCGGATGCGGGAGCGCGTCGGAGCCTTCGACGCCAGCGCATGAGGTCAGGTCAATCGACTCGCAGTGCTCCGACATGGACGACGACTTCAGTGAATGCGTCATCACCCTGACCGACACGAGGAAAGTGGACTGCGTCGTCTACTCGGACTACAAGCAGGGCGGCCTGTCCTGCGACTGGGACCATGTGAGCGGCGCTGACAAGGAGCCGGCAAGATGAGCTACAACGTCGTCACCCGGGAAGGGGTCAGAACGTTCGAGAACATCGACGATGCTGGCGACTACGCGCAGGCCATGTCCTTGAGGACTGGCGAGCCGGCCAAGGTGTTCCATGCCGAGACCGGACTCGTCGCATTCACCGTCCGCCCAACCACGAAGGACACGAAATGAGAATCAATTTCAACAGCAAGGATGGCGTTTTCGCCATCAAAGCCGAAAACGAAGAGGAAAAAACCCAGCTCAAAACGTCGGCGGTCGCCATCGGCAATCTCATCATCGATTTTTTCGACGGTGAAGTCCAAGAAATGAAGGCGGCGAAGGAATGAAACGCATCACACTCAAGGACACGAAATGAGCAATCGAAGTTATTTGGTGCCAAGGCCGCCAGCGTTCGACCATGAGCATCCCAGACCGAAGGAGGAAGGCGAGGTGCTGTACTGCGGAAATTGCCAAAAATGGTACGTATCATGGTTTCCCCTCACCGAAGTCAAAACCATATGGGGCTGCCGCCCCGAATGGTGGATACGCATCTTCCACCGCAAACCATACGAGACGATCATCCAGCAAATACGAAGGGAAACGAAATGAAAGTCAAGAAAACCCTCATGGACATGATCATCAAATGGCATCAGGCCGGATACAGCCTCGATGAGATCGCACCACGATGCCACAAGTCCCCAAAGAGGAAATCAAAGCAATCATCCAACACACCCGCGAATAACAAGAAACCCGACCTTCCGGCCGGGCTCCTGGCATCACCACAAACCAGACTACACCGCCGGAGGGAATCGAACAAATGAACGAACCAACCAACGAATCCCAACCAACACCAAACCAGACACAACCAGCACAAACCAAACAAAACAAGCCAGCGCTCGCCGACATGTGCCGAGTGTGCGGCGGTGAGTGCAATCTGCGCAATACGCTGTGTGACAAGTGCGATGCCGTAATGAGAGGATGGCTCCGCGACTATCCGTCATGGATCCAAGCCCTGAGCGAGTTTCTGGACAGCACCGCACATTACGGTGGCCATCAGCCCGGCCGGACCAATTTGGCTTCGGCTCCGACGCCGGTCAGGTTGTCTGTGATTGACCATCTGCAGGAGATCGATGATCTGGCTGTCGCTCTTTGGCGGCGGTTGTATGCTCCGCCGGCCATGCCGTGGGCCGATAGCAGGATTCATCCGTCTGTGTTGAAATGCCTGAGTATCTGCGCGGATTGCAATCGTCTTTCACGATTGCCGGACATTGGTCTGATTTGGCGTGACTGGGAGCGGGTGGTGCGCAAGACGCTGGGCATCATCGACGTGCCGCCATCCAGGCACGGTATTGGCAGGTGTCTGAATCCTCTGTGCGGCGTGGAGCTGAGTGCGGAGGTCGGCGCGGTAAGCGTTGACTGTCCGGTGTGCGGCAACGCTTATCGCGTGGTCGATGTGCGATTGGGTTTCCTGCGGGAGTGCATCGAATCGGGCAGGGCGTTCACGGCGGGGGAGTGCGCGGAGCTGCTGCGTGAATGCGGGTTCCAGTGCAATGCGAATACGATTCGCTCATGGCGTAAGCGTGGCAGGCTTCAGCCGGCCGGTGAGAACGATAAGGGACGGCCATTGTACAGGCTTTCGGACGTGCATCGGCAGGTGCTGCGGCGCGATTCGATTTGACAAAATCGAAAGTGCAACGCAGAATTGTCAGTGGATTAGAGGGTTCAAACCGAAGACATACGGTTTGAACCCTTTTCATATCCGCCTTGGATTCTCCTAACTCCTTGGGTTGCGTAACACCGTCCTGTCCGAACGGCATATCGGGCACGCTCCGCCCACTCTCGTCAGAGTGGGCATACACCAACAGCGGCAGGCAAGCCAATCCCGTGCTTCCGTGATGCGGTGATGCTCAAATCCGCCTGTCCATGCCTTCGTAGGAATCAGTGGTAGATCGTACCGGCCGCGAGTCTTTATTGGATTCTCTTCCTTGCGACTGCGGGGACGCGGGTTCGAATCCCGCCGAAGGCACCCATGAAACAAAGGAAGCCCGGAATCGTTTTCCGGGCTTCCGGCTTATTCGTGCTCCTTGTGTTTGCGTGGTCTGCCGCCGCCGACGCCTCTGCCGGGACGTCGCGCGTTCCACCGGTCGATGGTTTCGGGGAGCCATCCGCGGGTGCGGCCGATGCGCACGTCCGGCTCCGGCAGCTTCAGATTGAGCAGTCCTCCCGGAGTGATGCAGAGGCGTTCTGCGACCTGTTTGACGCCGAGGTACTCAGTCGTCATCGCCACCCCTCCTTTCCATGATGAGCGTGGCGATGTTCCAAATTCCCGCCGCGAGTCCGAACAGTCCGGCCTGCCACGGCTTTCCGGCGAAGCCGAGCGAAACTGCCGTCAGTCCGCATACGATGCCGCAAACGGCGAACAATGTACTTGTCTTCATGATGGCCATGAAATAGGATGGAACCGGGGTTCCGGGCAATTGGAGTGCTCGGAACCCTTTCGTCATTTCCTATGGCGTGGTTTGCGCCGTATCGAGATGACGAGCGCCGCCAACGCGATGATGTTGCCCACCACCGAGCTGATGGCGCTTACGATGTCCGTCCATTTCATGCTCACCTCCTTTCCTTGGCTGATATAACTATAGTAACATAATATCTATAGTTATGCAAGTGAGATAGATATGACACGCCGAAAGGAGCAGAAATGAAAGAAGCCCTCGAAGAGATCGCGCATCAGCTCACACGCATAGCCGACCAAGGAGAACAGGTGGGCATGCAAATCAGCAGGGGGGATGCCTTGGAAGCCTGGGGCATGCGAATCTACGAGGAAGACTTCCTCTCAGCGCTCCAGCGTCTTGGAATCGAAGTCACCGACTAATGCCGACAAGACCACAAGCACGATGCACCTACCATGGATGCAATCGCAAAGCCACGCGACAAGGACGCTGCGACCAACACCAACGCAAGCCATGGCAGAATCCATCAGCGCACACACGAGCCTTGAGACAACACCACACCGAATGGATGCACGTCAGAGCCGAACGCATGAAGCTCGAACCGAATTGCAGACGATGCAACCATAAAGGCACCAACGTCGACCACATCATCCCAGTCGGCGCAGGCGGAGCATTCCTCGACATCAACAACACACAAACACTCTGTGACCAATGCAAGACCCTTAAAGACCAGGAAGACCGAAGGAACTACCCCCGGATATTCCACTGACGGGTATGGCGTTCCGAAAGTCGAACAAACGTTCGACTTGGGGCGCCGCCGAAACTCTTTTTCGCGCGTCTGAGGTTTTAGGGGTCAAACCACCACAGGAAGGAGGCCGTCATGGGACTTCGTGGACCGCAGCGGCAGCCCCTCCAGTTGAGGGTCATCAATGGCCGTGGCCCTGATCGCGATGCAGGCGGCAGGAAGATTTCGGAGGACGACGCGGGTTTCGAACATAAGGCGCCGCCGGTGCCGTCGTGGCTGTGCGGCGAGGCGTTGAACACTTGGCGGCGCATCGTTCCCAAGCTCGCCCGTTTGAAGCTCATCAAGCCGGAGGACAGGGATGCGCTCGTGGCGTATTGCACTGCTGTGGCTTCGATGAGGGCCGCGCAGGAGTGCATCAACGAGGAGGGCGTGCTCATCGAAACGGAGCGTGGTGCTCGCAAGCTCAATCCCGCTTTTACCGTGCTGACCCAATCGCAGAATACGATTCGTGCTTTCGCGCATGAGTTCGGCCTGACTCCGGCGAGCGAATCGAATGTCGCTGGAAAGGCCGAGGAAGATGAAGAATTCAACCCGTTCGCCTGAACTGCCGGACGCCGAGACTCTGGAACGTCTGAAGATCAGTCCCGAGGTCGCTTGGTATTGCCTGGAGCGTGGCATGGACCTGCCGAAGGAATGGCAGGTGCCGAAGATCAAGACACCGGAGCCAAGGAACGTCGAGGGCGCAGTGTTCGACCCAGCTCGCGTCGACAAGGTGCTATTGAGCTTCCACACACTCCGTCACACGCAGGGCAAGTGGGCCGGCAAGCCGCTTGACCCTGACCCGTGGCAGCTCGTGTGGATCCTCGCCCCGGTGTTCGGCTGGGTGAAGAAGAACACCGACGGACAGTGGGTGCGCATCATCCGCGATTTGTATGTCGACGTGCCGCGTAAGAACGGAAAGTCGACGCTGTCTGGTGGCATCGCGGTCTATATGCTTGGTGCCGATGGTGAGCCGGGGGCGCAGGTCGTGTGCGCCGCGTCCACCGAACATCAGGCTGGCTTCGTCTTCCAACCGATCAAACAGCTTGTGGAGAAGACGCCGGCTTTGAAGGGTGTGATGACGGCACATCAGAAGCGCATCGTCCACAATCGCTCCGGCAGTTACATGGAGGTCATCAGCTCCGCGGCAGATGCTGCGCATGGCATGAACCTTCACTGCTTCATCGTCGACGAGCTTCACGTGCATAAGACGCCGGATCTGGTGCGGACATTGGAGACTGGTCGTGGCTCGCGTACCCAGCCTTTGGGTGTGCGCATCACCACGCCTGATGACGGCAAATCGAACACGATTTACGATCAGACGCGCAAATACGTGGAGCAGCTCGCTGCCGGCACTATCAAGGATGACACGTATTACGGCGTGGTCTGGGGTGCCGACGAGACCGATGATCCATTCGCCGTCGAAACGCAGATGAAGGCGAACCCCGGCTACGGCAAGAGCCCGAGCGCCGAATACTTGGCGGCTCAGGCCAATCAGGCGCGGAATTCGCCTGCACAGCTCGCCAGCTACCTTCGACTGCATCTCGGTATCCGCACGAAGCAGTCAGAACGCTTCATCACATTGGACTCGTGGGACCGCAATGCCGGTGCCGTCTACGCTTCGCCCGACCAGATGGCCAAAGCCTATCGTGGTCGCGTCTGCTATGGCGGCTGGGATCTCGGCGCGGTGTCCGATCTGACGGCTTGGTCGCTGCTCTTCCCGGATGATTGCGGCGGCTATGACGTGCTGTTGAGATTCTGGGCGCCGGAATCCGACCTGTCGGCATTGGACAAGCGCACGGCGGGCATGGCGTCCGTGTGGGTGCGTGACGGATGGCTGACCTTGACGCCCGGCGACGTGACCGATTACGCATATGTCGAGAAGCGCATCCTGCATGACCTTGACTTTTTCGATGTGCAGACCATCGGCTACGACCCGTGGAACGCAACGCAGGTCGCCAATGACCTGCAGGAGGCCGGGTTGGACGTGGAGCGTCTGACCATCGTCAGGCAGGGCACGAAGACTTTGAGCCCGGTGCTCAAGGAGATGCAGCGACTGCTGCTCACCGGCACGAAGGACGCTCCGCTCTTCCGACACCACGGCAACCCCGTATTGCGGTGGAATGTGGACAATCTCGCAGTCAAGACCGACACGAATGGGAACGTCCAGCCGGACAAGCAGAACTCCGGCGACAAGATCGACGGCGTGGCCGCGACCCTGAACGCATTGAGCGAGGCATTGACCCGCCCCGCGCCGGAAAGGAGCATTTATGAGACGGAAAGCCTTTTTGCTTGACCTCCTGCAGTTGATTCTGGAGATTCTCGGACTCGCCTTCATCATCACCGGCTGTTTCCTGGTCTGGATTCCTCTTGGCTGGATTGTTTCCGGTCTTGTGATTCTGAAACTTGCTAAGGCGGTGAGCGAATGAGCCTACTTTTCAAAGGCTCCGGCAGTGTAATCGACTTCGCCGGCAGGAATGGTGCCACGGTGACCGGCCCATGGCCGGTGGTCGACCCCGGAATGCCGTTGTCGAGCGGCCCTCGCGCATTCGAGATCTATTCCACGCAGCCGAGCGTCCGCAAGGTCGTGGAATTCGTCGCGCGAAACGTCGCCCGCGTCCACATCCAGGCATTCGAGGGCGAGCCATACGGTCGACGCAAAATGCTCACCGACGGGCCATTGCATCAGCTGGTCAATCATCCAAATCCAGCGAATGGCACGAGCACCTACCGTCTGATTCACGACATCGTGGCCGATCTGATGCTTTTCGACAGATTCCTGGTGGTCTACTCCGATGCAGACGGCACTTTGGAGCGATTGCCGACCTCACAATGGCGGTTCCACAGGCGTCCGGGCATTATCGATGAGGCCGACGGCTTCACCACCACCGACCCGGCATCCAATCCTGACGGGTACATCCGCTTCGACGATCCGGACACCACGCTCGGATACTTCCGCGACAAGGGTTACGGCAGCTTCGATGGCATCAGTCCGATGCTCACACTGCAACAGACCTTGGATGAGCACACCGAGGCCGTAAAATGGCGTCGGCAATTGTGGAAGCATGGCCTGCGCATGCCCGGCTACTGGTCGCAGGATCTGAATGAGAAGGCTTTGTCCTCCGATGCGCGACGCAGACTGCAGACCGAGCTGGCCAATTGGATGGACGGCGGCGGCAAGGAGGGCGAGAGCCCCATCCTGCGCGGCATCGAATATCAGAAGGTCGGCACCGAATTCACGCCGAAGGACGCGCAGGAGGTAGAGGGACGCACCTTGAGCGACATCGAGGTGGCGTCCGCCTATCAGGTGCCGCCCGAGATGGTCGGCGCAAGGGAAGGAAAATACGCTTCGCAGCAGGCCTTCCGCGACGCGCTCTACCGCGAGACATTGGGCCCACTGTTTGAGCAATTGCAGGGCGCTTTCAACGAGCAAATATGCTCGCGTTTCTTCCCGGGCCAGTTCATCGAATTCAATATCGAATCCGCTTTGCGCGGCAGCTTCATCGACGATGCGCAGGTCACGTCCTCCGCCGTCGGCGGCCCGTGGATGAGCGTCAACGAGGCGAGAGCGGATCATGGTCTCGAGCCGAAGGGCGAGGAATACGACGAGATTTTGACTCAATTGAACACCGTCCGTGGCGGCGGCACTCAGGCGAGCCCTCATGACAGCGGCTCGCAGAATCTTGGAGGTGCAAATGCACAGGAATGACATGCGTCCTCTCTCCGAGAGCCGGAGGAAGACGCTTCTCGCCAAGTCCGAGCCAATGGGCGTGGGCAACGGCCAGTCTTTGGGCGAAGGCAAATTCACCGCGGTCGTATCGACCTTCAATGTGGTCGATTCGCAGGGCGACATGATGCTGCCGCACGCCTTCGATGATTCGATCGCGAATTTCCGCGCCGGCAAGACCATCCCGATCCTCTTCAGCCATAATTGGACGGATCCGAACGCGAACGTCGGCGTCATCACCGACATGCGGCAGACCGATACGTGCCTTGAGATTGACGGCCAGCTTGATTTGAGCAGTCCAAACGGCCTGCAGTGCTTCAAGCTTTTGAAGGACGGCCGCGTGCACGAGTTCAGCGTCGGCGGTGAGGCATGGTATGACGACGTGCAAACCGCGCCGGATGGCGATCTCGTCTGGCCCATCACGAAATTCGACCTTTTCGAGGTCAGTCTCTGTCTCAAGGGCGCGAACCCGGAAACGCGACTGGTCAGCACGAAAAGCGAGGACCCGCCGGCCGACACAGGCCAGCAGGACACTGATTCAAACGAAGGCTCCGAACCGAATGGTCCGGGGCCTTTTTCAATGCAGCAATTCGACCGCGACGAGCTCCGAAATATGATCCGCGAGGTCATGAATGAGGAACGGTCGCAGGACACCACCGACGAAGAAGCCGACGAACCAGAGCCAAGCGAAGGCGAACCGGCCGACGTCGAGAACTTGCCCGATTTGACCGCGTGGGCGGCGGAAATGGAAACACAGCTCATCACCGAAGGAGATTCCAACATGAGCATGAAGCAGGAACTGCAGGACACCATCGCCCGCGTGAAGGCGATCGCCAACAAGGCGCAGGGCGAAGGCCGCGAATTCACCGCGGACGAGAACGAGGAGATCATCTCCCTGCGCAAGAAAGCCGACGACCTGAAGGCGAGGATCGACAAGGAGCATGAGGCTTCCGAAGCCTTGAAGAGCATGCTTGCCGCATCCGAACCGTCCGACGACGTGTCCGGCAAGCCGGTCGTGGCGAAGTCCATCGGCGAGGCATTCATCCACACCGACGCCTACAAGGCCTCAAGAACGCCACCACCCCGGATCGCACGCCGGTGCGCATCGCCAAGAGCCTAATCCGCGTCAAGCAGGATCCGAATCCGCTGTCCACCGCGCTGCCGGGCGCCGTGAACCCGACCGTGCTGCCGGGCTACACGGATGTCACCTATCCGCAGCCGAACGTCTTCCTTGACCTCATCACCCGCGGCTCCACCGATTCGCCGTACATCAAGTACCGTCAGCTCATCTCCGTGACCAGTGCCGCCGCCTCCGTCAATGAGAACGCCGAGAAGCCGCTATCCCAGCTCGGCACGCAGATGGCCGAGGCGAAGGAATGGACCTGCGCAGACGGCTTCAAGGTCACCAACCAGGAACTGCACGATGACGGCATCATCAGCACGCTCATCAACCAGACGCTTATGCGCAACCTGAACGCCTATCTCGAGAAGACCATCCTCAACGGCGATTCTTCGACCGATGTGGCGCAGAAGGGCATCCTGAACACGACCGGCACCCAGCAGGTCGCCTTCGACACGGACATCTTCACCACCGCGCGCCATGCGAAGCGTGTCCTGTCCGCCATCGGCACCAACATCCAGGCCATCGTCCTGAACCCGGAGGACAACGAGACAATCGACCTCACGAAGGACAAGCAGGATCGCTTCTACGGTCAGGGGCCCTTCGCGATGGGTCCGAGCACCCTGTGGGGCATCCCGCGCATCGAATCGCAGGCACTGCCGAAGGGCACCGCCGTCATGGGCGATTTCTCCACCGTCCAGCTGCTCAATTATGTGCCGCTGACCATCGAAGCGTTCAACCAGAACGAGGACGACGCTCGCCACAACCTGACCTACGTGCGTGCCGAGGAACGCAACATGCTTTTCATCCGCGAACCGAAGCGCATCGCCGTTATCAAGCTATCCGGCAGCACCTCCTCCGATTCCGGCGCGGACCACAAGTGATCCGGAGGTGACCGATGGCAGAGTCGACGCTTGACCCGCTGGCCTCCATCGACGACCTCGCATTGAAGACCGGAGGCAAGGCCGACGACGAGAAACTCAAACTCGCCTTGGACCTCGCTTCCGGCAGATTCCGCGAACAGGCCAACAATCCGATCAGCATGATGACCGAAACCGTCATCCTCGACTCCGACGGGGGCAGGGCGCTCACACTGCCCTGTCTCCCGGTGCATGAGGTGTCGGAGCTGGTCATCGACGGCCGGCAGGTCACTGATTTCGAATGGTCCACGTCAGGCGCGATACGCCTCGACAGGCCGATTCCGGACAAGTGGCGGAGCGTGCAGGTCACGTACCGGCACGGCTACGACCCGGTGCCGAAAGGCATCCAGGATGTCGTGCTCGAACAGGCCGTGGCCATATACCAGACGTTGCCCGGACTCGTGTCATACACGACTGGTGCCGAGCAGAGGACCTACTCGAGTGCGCTGACTGTCGGCACGACGGCCCAGTGGGCGGCGATGGTCGCCCGATACAAGGTGGACTGACAGATGGATGGTATCCACGGACATACGCTCACCATCACGACGAAAGTCGTGGACGGCGAGCCGGACGAATTCGGCCAGCCGCAGTATGCGGCGCGCAAAACCGTGCTCGAGGGGTGCAACGTGCAGCCGGTCGCAGTGACCGACCTGCCGCTCTTCCAGGACGCGAACCACTTGCCGCAATTCAAGTGCTTCAGTCATTCCGGCGATCTCGTCGCGAGCCTGCTCACGGGCGATTCGCGCATCGAATGGAATGGCCGCATTTTCCAGCCTACGTCGGCGGCATTCGACTATGTGACGCCCGACGGCATCGGCAACCACACCGAGTGGTGGATGACGGAGGTGACGTCATGAGCGGGAAATTCATGGTCGATGAGGATTGGATGCGCAAAAACGTATTGTCCAATCCGGCTGTCACCTCAGCTTTGAACGCGAGGCACGTCGGCTCGCGCCGATCGTGAAACGCATAGCCCTCAAGGAAGACGACCGGCATTATGCGGAAAGCGTGCGCGTCGTACAGGGCAAACGTCCCGGTACGAAGTCGCCGAGCCACATCCAAAGGCCTTTCGCCCGCGTCATCGTCGGCGACGAGCAGGCCACGGAGAAGGAGTTCGGAGGCAAGCTGCCGAAGAAGGGCTTCCTGCGCCGCGCGATAGCGGAGATGGGGGACTGACTCATGCTCCTGCAAGGCCAATGGCCCCACCCGCTCCCTTTGCTGATCGCTTGGCTGAAGGACGATGTCGGCATCTCGGCGGTTTCGAAGCTGCCGGATGACATGAAAGATCATCTGCCTTGTGTGATGGTCACGCCGGCGCCCGGCGGAGGTCAGGGTGCCGACTATACGCGCACGCGAAGCGTCGACATCGACGTGTACGCGGCCGACTGGAAGTCGATGGCCGACATCACCGGACGTATCGAAGCTTCCATCTTCAGGCTCGGAGGCCGAGGCAACCGCTACGGCTACGTTGACGCCGCCCGAATCACCGAATTCTCTCAAATCGCATACGAGCGTGCCGCCGGCGTGCTTCGCTGCACCGCCACGGCATCTCTCGACATGCGCCCAAAAACCAGTCTCAAATAACGACAACGATTGGAGGAAATGATGGTAGCCATCACCGATGTGCCCAGCATTCTCAATGACAATAACGGAAATGTGCGAAAGTGGGGCACTCAGCTGCTCGCTATCGCCGACTATTCGACCGCGATGCCGGATCCTTTCTTCGACACCGCAACCAACAAACCGAATCAGCTGCCCGAGGGTTTCAAGGTGATGGGCTACATCAGCACCGATGGCGCGAAGATGAGTCGCGGCATCGAATCCGCAGACACCAGTGCGGTGCAGGATCTGGAGCCGGTGCGTTCCGACATCACCGGCCGTACCCGCACCCTGCAGCTCACCTTCCTGGAAATGAACGCGTGGGTCAAGGCCTTGGCCCATGGCCTGCCCGTCTCCCAGTGGCCGGAAAACAAGGATGAGGGTTTCGAATTCACCGATGGAAAGACCACGGAATTCCCGTACTACCGCCTGATCTGGATTGGTCAGGATGGCGTGGGTGACGCGGCGCATTATCGCATCGAGGCCGGGTATCGCGTCAAGGTCTCGAATCAGGGCGATTCCACCAAGAATCGTTCCGACGCCGAGGGTGAGGACCAGACTTTCACCTTCTTCCAGGATCCGAAGACCGGCAAGGTGTTCTACGAGGCGAGAAGATCGCCAAGGCCGGTGCCGCGCATCAGGCTGATGTCTCCCAGTCGCAGCCGGTGTCCGATCAGGCAGCGTCCTCCGAGTCACAGCCGGTCGCCGACTGACATTGATTCTTCCCGCATCGGGCTTTTGATTCCTTTCACCGGTGCGGGATTTTCCCTTCTTCTCTCGCCGAAAGGAACACTGATTTTTTGAAAGGATTGAACAATGACCGACAACAAGAAGCGTAAGGTCCGCAGCCTCAAGGCCGTGAAGGCGAAGTATCTTGAATCCCACCCGAAGATTCGAGAGTGGATCGAGTTCACCATCGACGATGAGCCGGATGCGAAGAAATTCCGGATCCATTCGCCGCTTTTCCAGACGAACGAGGAGAAGAAGGCATTCGCGAAGGCGCAGGAGTCCGACGACCAGTTCGACTTGGCGAAAGCGCTGCTCGGCGCCCAGTGGGATGATTTCATCGAGGCCGGCGGACAGATCAGTCTGCTTTTCCTCCTGCTCGACGACGCGGCCGATGAAGTGCATGAGACGGACAGTGAGGGAAACCCTACAACGCTTTAGAGCTCCTTGATGGTGATGGTCACGCGGAGGAATTGGAGGCCGCGTTATGCGCGGTCTACGCGCCGCGTGACCCAATCAAAGAGTTCTGGCAGCGCAAGATCAGTCTTCGCGCACTGCATGCGCTGATAATCCACATGCCGCCGGACAACGTCTTCTTTCGTGCTTTGGCTGGTGATGGCTGGAGTGAGTCGGAATGGCTGTTGCACGATTTGGGCGATATGCTCCGTGACATCCAGCTAACCATCACCCAGTGCGCTCCATTTGTGGAGCATCCCCTTGAAGAGGATGACATCAGGCCTCGCACCAAGCCTCCGGCTGTCGTGGTGGCTGAGTCCAAACGCGAACAGTCGTCTGTCGACAGCAAGGCCTTGCACGCGCAGGAGCGGAGCGAGCTCATGGCGCTTGTCGTGGGCGATCAATCGAAAAACTGAAAAGTGAGGTGGTCTCATGGCCGGCACAGCCGCATGGATCGATGTGCTCCCGAATCTGAGCGCTTTCGGCACGAAGCTCAACAGTGGTGTGACGGCCGTGGCCACCTCCGCAGGACGGAATGCCGGCAAGAAATTCTCCGACGCATGAATCAGGCCGCTGGCCGTGACGTGCTGTCGGAGCAGGTCAAGAGCCTGCAGCAGGCTGAGAAGAAGGCCGCGCAGGCGGTCAGCCAGTGCACGTCGCAGATCGCAAAAGCGCGCGACGAGCAGAAAAGCGCCGACCTGCGCGTACAGGCCGCCGAAGTCAAACTGCAGGAAACCATCGTCAAAAGCGGACAATCCTCCTCACAGGCCATCAACGCCCAAGCACGACTCAACGACGCAAGGAGCAAGGCGAGGCAGAAGACCGAAGCCGTCACATCGGCTGAGGAACAACTCAAAGCCGCCAGCAAAGGTCTGAAGGAGACTCAGACGCAGCTCCACGACGCTCAGACGAATCTGAACGCGAGCACTTCCAAGCAGTCGGGATTTTTCGCGTCCGCCGCGGCATCGGCGCGCAATGCCATCAATTCCTTCCGTAGCATGCAATCAAGCGTCACTACCACTGCCACAAGGGGCGTCGGAGATTCCGAACGCTTCTTCACCGCGTGGGGAGCCGCGAAGTTCGGAGCCATCAGCGGGTTCGCGCAGTCGGCATTCAGCAAAGTCTCAAACATCATCACCAGCAATGTGGAAGGCGCCATCAAACGCGCCGACACGATGAACAACTTCCCCAAAGTCATGAAGAATTTGGGGTACGACTCGAATGACGCTGCCGCAGCCATCAAACGCATCAGCGCCAGCATCGACGGCCTGCCGACCACCACATCAAGCATGATCGGCATGGTCCAGCAGCTTGCTCCGTTGACCAAGAATCTGGACGAGGCCACCAGCATCGCATTGGCGTTCAACAATGCCGTCCTGGCCGGCGGCAAAGACACAGTGCTGCAGGCCAACGCCATCGAACAGTACAACCAGATGTTGAGCGCGAACAAGGTCGATGCCGCCGCATGGCGAAGTGTCGTCAATGCAATGCCTGGCCAGATGAACCAATTGGCCAAGAGCATCCTTGGCGCAAACGCGAAGCAGAACGACCTGTATGAGGCGATGAAGGGTGGCAAGGTCACCTTCGAGGACTTCAATAAGGCGCTCGTCAAGCTCAACAAGGACGGTTACGGGCAGTACGCCAGCTTCACGACGCAGGCAAAAGACGCCACACAGGGCATCGGCACCGCTATGGAGAACGCGAAGAACCGCGTCCAGAAGGCCATCGAGAAGATCATCGAAGCGTTCGGTGTCGACCGCATCAGCAGCGTCATCAACAGCTTTACGGCGAAATTCGGAGATGTCGGCTCGGCTGTGGCCAAGGCGGTCTCCGGAGCGTTGGAATTCGTCGAGACCGGCAAAATCAACGAAAAACTGGCCGAATCGTTCCACATCGACAAGAAGTCGTATGCGGGCATCGAAGACGCTTACCAGCGGATTCGGTGGGGGTACAAAGGTCTCACCGATTTCATCAAGACCGGTGAATTCTCATACGAGTTCAACCGTGCCTTCGAGAACGCCGACCGCCAGACACTCATCGACTTCAAAGACAGCCTCCTCGGCGTCCGCAACTCCGCCAGCGAGGTGCTGAAGAACCTTCCCGGATTGGGTGAATTTTTCAACACCCCGAAGGATGGCGACAAGTCGAACTTGAACAAGGCCTTGAAAGCCGCCAATGTGGCGCTTGCTGGTCTGAAGCCACTGCTCGACCTGCTCGCATCAATCGAGAAGGCGTGGAACGGTCTGTCCGCTGAACAGCAGGGCACCATCTTCGATACGGCCATCTACCTGTGGTTAGGTAGTAAAGGCTTCAAGACACTGAAGAACATCTTCGGTGTCGCCAAGGATATCGGCAAAGGCTTCGGCATCGCCGGAAAAGGCATCAAGACCGCTGGCAACGCGCTGAAATCGTTCGGCAAGTTCCTCGGCGGGCTGAAGGCTCCGAAATGGCTGTCAAAACTTACCGTCGGCAAGGTTGGAATCGCAGCCGGTGGAACCGCAATGCTTTCAGCTGCGAAGAACATCGAAAAAGGCACTCCTAAGTGGGCATGGAGTCAACTGAACAAAATTCCCAGTTTCAGCGAGGGCGACAAGTCATACGCCGACTACCAGAAACGGTACAAGGCCGCACAGGAAAACAACAAGTTCCTCGGAATCAAGAACTCCACATGGGAACACAACCTGAATCCGCTGAACTGGCCATCAATGGCCGTGGGTGCCGCGAAAACCGGAATGAACAAACTCGGAAGCCTTCGAAAGAAAGCCGACGAGCAGGGGTTCGCAGGTAATACCGGTTCCGCGCAAGCTTCGATGAGCTCCGGCCAACGCGATGCCGGAGTCAAGGCTTGGAACGGCATCAAAGGCGCGTTCTCCGAGGCAGGGCAGGCGCAGGCCGACAATACGGCAGCGCAGGTCAAAGCCCAACAGGACACTCTTGCCGGCATCAAGAAGGCATGGGGTGACGCCGGCGATTGGATCAACACCAATTGGTGCGACCTGATGGTCAAGATCCAGTCGAAGTTCGACGGCGCGGCCCAATGGGTCGAGGACCGTTGGGACGGCGTCAAGGACTGGTTTGGAGGAACCGGCCAGAAGATAGGTGACTTCTTCTCCGGAATTCCATCAACGGTCGGAGGCTGGTTCGACCAGGCAGGCCAATGGGTGCAGTCCAAATGGCAGGCGATCGTTGACTGGTTGGGATTGACTCCGACCACGATAATCGACTTCTTCTCCGGAATCCCCGACGCGATTAGCGGTTTCTTCGGTTCCGCTGGCGATTGGATTCAGCAGAAATGGCAGGCGCTGGTCGACTGGCTGGGACTCACCCCGACATCGATAATCGATTTCTTCATCGGAATCCCCGACATGTTCGCCGGCATATTCCAGTCGGCGAAGGACCGTATCACCGGCATCTTCGGAAGCGTCGGCGCATGGTTCGACAACAACGTCAAATCTCCGATATCCAATGCCGTCAACGCCATCGGCCAGACGTTCCAGTCCACCAAGGATTGGATCAAGAGCAGTTGGGACCAGGTCAAGAAGGCCGCTAGGGCTCCGGTGGCCTTCGTCGTTAACACCGTCTACACGAACGGCATCAAAAAGGTCTGGGATTCGGTCGCCGGCGCCGTCGGACTGAAACTCTCCCTGCCCGAGGTGAAGTTCGCCGCAGGCGGCATGGCCGGAGGAATCAACCCCGGCTACGCTCCTGGAGTCGACTCCATTCCGGCCATGACCTCGCCCGGCGAGGCGTGGATGGTGCCGGAATGGACCAAGGCGGTAGGCGCGGAGAACGTCTACCGCTGGAACGCTTTGGCTCGCCACCATGGTGTTCAGGCCGTCCGCGATGACATGGGTCTTGATGGCGTCCAACGCTTCGCCAAAGGTGGCATTGCCTCCAAGATTGGCAAGGCTGCCGGCAAGGCGGTGTCCGGAGCGAAGAAATTCATCGAGGATTTGTCCCAGACAGCTCAGGCCTTTGTGAAGAATCCTGTGGATTGGGTCACGTCGAAGATTCTCACGCCTGTGAAATCGCAGGTGGCGGGAATCAGCGGCGGCCAGTTCGGCCAGATGGTCGGCAGACTGCCGGTGAGTGCCGCTGCGGCGCTTGTCGACAAGGTCAAGTCGATGGCGTCCGACCTGGCATCCAAGTGGACCAGCGACTCCGAGGCGGGCCAATATCATGGTTCGGTCGGTGGCGGCGTGGAACGCTGGAGGAGCCTAGTCCTGCAGGTGCTCAAGGAATTGGGCCAGCCAGCAAGCTGGGCCGACACCGTGCTACGCCGAATGAATCAGGAGTCCGGCGGCAATCCGAACGCCATCAACAATTGGGATTCCAACGCGAAGGCCGGTCACCCGTCGCAGGGCCTGATGCAAACCATTCCGGGCACATTCGCCGCCTACGCGGGACAATACAGGTCCCGTGCATCACGGATCCGCTCGCCAACATCTATGCCGGTGTCAATTACGCGCTGCACCGTTACGGCAGTCTTTCTGCCTTGAATCGTGCGGGCGGCTACGCGCTCGGCGGCATCGTCGGAGACGATAGGCCGACCTTGTACGATCGCGGCGGCATCCTGCCTCCCGGACGGCATCTCGTGGCCAACGAGACCAAGCAGCCGGAGCTCGTTTTGACGCGCGAGCAAATCCTCAAGGTCTTCGGCTCCGATGTCAAGGACAAGGGCGATAGGACCGTCAACCTCAATGTGAGCATCCCGGAGCGCTCGGACCCGTGGGCTGATGCGTCAATCCTGGTGCGCACAGCGCGACACCAATTGCGATAAAGGAGGCCGATGTGGCTTATTTTGCGGAATTGTCGGCCTCCGGCTTGGAGCCGGTGCGCTTCGAGGGCTCTGGTGATCTCGATTGCCTGTGCATCGCGAAAGGCGGCATCGAGGGCTGGTGGTCGACTCCCGCCGCGAAAGTCAATGTGACGGCGCGCGGCCAGGGCGACGGTGGACACGACGTGAGCGAGGATGACATCTCCTACGCCAGCCGCACCGTCACCCTGCATTGGAATGCCAACGCTTCCAGCCGTGACGCGCTGCTCGCTTTGACGGACAGTGTGCGCAGACTCGTGCATCGTCAGGTCACGATGCGCGTGGTCGACGGTAATGAGGATACCTACTGCAGTGGCGGATATATGGTGCTTATCCAGCAGCCTGACTATCGGTCCGGCAGCATCGCGGATTCGACCATCACAATCGTTTTCGAGCGGCCCGAGCGATTGTCATCGCAGCCGCAGAAGGTGCAAATCTGGCCGCAGGCCGACAGTGGTCTCGGAGGACTGCGCTACGGTGGCAAGGCCACAGGCCTGCAGTATCCCGTGCAGTACGGCGTCGAGGTTTCGGATTCTCGGAACGCATGCGTGCTGCACAATGACGGGACCAGTCGCGCCTATCCGATCTTTCAGGCGACCGGGCCTTTCCCGGATGGAGTGGCCGTCGCCTTCCAGGATGGTTCGAGTCTTGCGTATTCACAACCCGTGGGCGTGACGCCGCTCATCCTCGACTCGCGCTCCCATTCGGCGACCATCGGAGGCGTGGACGTGTCGAGGGGATTGATCGCCCGCGGCTTCCCGGTCATCGAGCCGGGCGGTTCGCTTGGCGTGACGCTCCAGTCCTCGGGCTCTGGATGGGTGACGTGCGTCACGCATGACGCCTACATGTGACCGATAAACGTTTCAGCTAATGGAGGTACAACACTTATGGCTACCGCTTTGGGGGTCCAGCCGGACTCTTCCGGCAACGGCGTCACGCCGCTCACGCACCGCAAGATCATCGACGCGCTGTGGGCGTCGACCGGCATCGTCACCGGACTGGACGTGACCGGACGCAACGACCTGAAATACGACGTGGCGGCCGGCGTGGCAATCTGCTCACGCGGCGACGCGGACGGCAAGACCGAAGCGTATTGGCCCGGCGGCCAGACCACGGCAGTCGCGGCCGGCGACTCCACATGGCCGCGCATCGACCGCGTGTGGATCAAGGCTCACGACATGTCGCAGGGTGATTCGGACAATCAGGTGGTTGTCGGCGTCACCCAGGCACGCCGGCCGCGAATCCAGCGGCCCCGGCGACTCCGGACGGATGCACGCGCGTCATCGACATGCTTCTTCCCGCCGGAGCGTCGAGCACCGCGAAGGCCACGAAACCGCATTCCGCGGACTACGCCTACCCGTATGGGATGAGCGCGGGCGTGCTCGCCTCGCAGAACGTCAACCAGCGGTACACGATCCCCGAAAACAGGCAGTGGGTCAAACGGTGCAGCGTCAGCCTGCGCCTGACCACCGACCGCACCGTCAAGGTGGCGTGGAAGGCGCGCGCCTCCTGCGGCACGGACAATTCGCTCATGGGCTCCTATTTCGTGCAGTTGCGTGCGGACGGACAGGTGCTCAACAGCGGCGTCAACGAGGCGAGCTCGTGGATCAAGGGAGCCTTCGACGAGATCGGCGTGTGGCGTTTCGCGGAATCCAAGGGCGTCGACTACGACACCATCCTCAACAAGGGCGAGCACACCGTCGAGGCGTGGGTGTGCGGCAACCCGGCCGCGAACACGGCACCGGTCACTCTGTACGGCATCCAGCAATTGACCGTCACCGACATAGGGGTGTTCCGCTGATGTCGTGGCGCGCGTATCTTTTCGACACCGTCAGCGGCCAGATCGCGCAACAGATCGACCTGCCGGCCTTCACCTGGTCGATGACCGTCGCTGACTGCGCCCTGTCCACCACCAAAAGCAAGGACGTCGGAGAGGACGAGATCGGCGGGCTCGACCTGCCATGGACGGCCATCCCCGGCAACACGCCGGAGGAGAGGGCACGCGCCATCCAACCGTACCGGCGCGGCATCGTCCTGTGCTGGAAGACCACGATGGACGAGCCGGACTCGCTTGGACGGCCGATCGTGGCTGGTATCATCGGCGTGAGGTCCAGCAAGCGCGGCAGCGTGTCCATCCCCGTCATGGGATTGAAAAGCTTCCTCAACGATCGTGTGCTCGCCACCGAGGGACGCTTCGGCGCGGACGAGGGACACACCAGCCGAGGCGGCCTCGCATTGGACGGACTGTCGTGGAGGGCCATCGCCTGCGAGATCGTCCGTCGATGCACCGAGCTCAAGCCGGGAGGCGCATTGCCCATCACTCTCCCATACCTCGGCGAGAAGGGCACCCACCACCTGCCCGTCGAGAACGCGACCACCTCCTCGACATCGACGGGGGAGAAGAAGACCACGAGGCAGAGTCTGCCCGACGGGTCAATCGAGACCACTGTCGACGGCGACACCACCACGGTGACGGAAAAACACGTCAAATCGCAGACCAGGCAGGTCACCGAGACCAAGCCCTACACTGCGCACACGAAGACCGGCACGGTCACACGGACACACACCACGACCCGCACCATCACGCTGCGCAGGGAGACCACCGTGAAGAAGACCGTCACCGTCAGAAAGGCGGACTGCACGCGCGTGAGCGTCACCACGACCACCACGGTGGACACCTTCGACGATTCCGGCGCGAAGACCGGCACGACCACCGGCACGGACGGTCCGCACGTGACCGAGGAACCATCCTCAACACCGGTCACATGGAAGGATTTCGACGTGGCGAACCACAAGTGCGGCGACCTGCTCGACAGGATCGCCAACACCGACGGCGGACCGGACATCCAATTCCGTCCACGCCTCATCGACTCCACACACCTCGACTTCCAGCTCCTCGCCGGCTCCGACGCCGACCAGCATCTCCTGCAATCCACCCGCCTCG